>ERZ1292633.338-Hain-H41-02um-R1-338-length-58865-cov-23_pt1 | contig 58865 bp, 63 predicted proteins | sample MGYA00564406_ERZ1292633 | MGnify/ENA primary metagenome ERZ1292633 (study PRJEB36523, sample SAMEA6512639) | groundwater metagenome | collected 2019-01-08 | study: AquaDiva: Metagenomics assemblies of 32 groundwater samples | reverse complement strand
AGGTATTTAAGGTCCATTGTAAAGTATCTCGTAATAATATAAATTATTCAGCACCGGATAGCCGGAAGCTATGGCAGACTGGATAACTGGATCTTCTTTAAGTTTTATTTCTTTCAAAAAAGGTTCTAACCTCATCTGGAAGGTGCTGATCCTTATCCCAGTCAATGCTTCGGCATGCTTCTCAGCTTCTTCAGTATTAATTTTAGAGTTAGTTATTATAAAGATATCTATATCGGAATCTTCTTTAAAGGTTCCTTTTGCAGTTGAACCAAAAACAAAAGCAATTAAAGGCTTTTCTTTGAGGTAATCAAGGAAATATTTTATTGCATTCTTACGTATGTTAGGGAGAGCATTAAGTTTTTCTAAGTCAAAGAGCTGAAAGACAGCATAAGTTTTATAATTTAGTTTTAAGAAGTATTTTTTCTGATTCCCATCTTTTTCTGACTTCAATACCCCATCTTTTTCCAGGGATTTTAAAAAAGTGGTCGTGCTAGGCGCATGAAGCTTGGCTTTCCTGGAAATCTCCCTAAGATGCATCTTTGTAACCTTATTAGTATAAAAGAGCTGCATAATTTTCCAATATCCCGTTTTGATTAATGGCATCATTTTAATAACAATCGTTACCAATTTGGTAACGTTTATAAATGTTGCGATGAGGAAATTAAGTTTTGGAAGATTAGAGCTCCCGCACACCTATTATCGTACTCTTTTTAGACTGGTCAATCTGGTTTACTTCCAGGTTCACTCAATAACTCCTGAACTTAATCTCGCATCTACTCATCTCGACTCTAAATCGGGTGTTTTCTATACAATTATTGTATAAATAGGTACAATTATTGTATAAAATTATCTTATTAGTTTAACTGCAGGAGTTTCCTTTCCCAGCAGTTCGCTGGCTGCCAACTCCAAAAATATTTTGTTATCGAATTCTTTGGCTAACAAAAGATATTTTTTTGTTTCTTTCAATGACAATCCGTTTAAATCATAATATTGCCAAACCGTTTCAATTGAACCATTAGTGTATAAATAAGAAGGATTTAACTTAAGCTCTTGATGTATTCTTCCAAAAACAAATAAAGTCAGCCATTTGTATCGATCTGATTTTTCTGCAGCAGCTAATATTTTTTCTTCATCATAAGTTGCCATTTGGTCATGAACAAACTCTTTAATAATAAAGTCCATTACAACCGGGAATTTAACTATTGGGAAATAAGTAGAGAAAAACCCAATTTCTTTATGTTGGGTTGGGCCTAAAATAACCATCTTTTTAGTTTTGATTATCTCTGGAATTATTTTCAAAGCTTCTTCGTAAGCAGGATATTTTATGATATCTTTTTCTAAATCTAGTTTAAATATTTTTTCTATAAACTTTTTTTCATATGCCAATATTTTTTCAAAATAAAGCCCAGTATCGTTAATCAGAATCAATGGCGCTTCATCCGGAAAATGATTAATCCAGCATATGCTCAAATTCTCACCACTTTCCCTTCTCCAGTCAAAATGAAATTACCTTCCTTAAGCAATTGCCCAAAAATAAAATAAGTTTGGTTCTTTTTACTTAGTTCATCCCAGTTTTTACTTCCAAAAATTTCACGCAAATTAGCCGGCAAACCTAATGTTTCTGGTTTTATTTCTACTTTTTTTGGCAAAGAAAGATATTTTTCTCGTGTTTTCTTCATAATTACTGAGCACATCAATTATCTTAATAACCATTATGCCAACAGAAACATTATGTTCTAATCTAAACCACACACCCACTGGACAGGTGCACGTAAGGTTTATATAGCTTCTAAGTTGCAGAAATAACATGGAAAATAATTCATTAGCTGTTTTTGAAGGAAAAAGCATCCGCAGGGTTTGGCGCAACGAAGAGTGGTGGTTTTCAGTAGTTGATGTAATTAGAGTATTAAGTGATAGTGATAACCCTAGAAATTATTGGAAGGTACTTAAATACCGCCTCACTGAGGAAGGAAGCGAGGTGGTTACAAATTGTAACCAACTGAAATTACTTGCTTCTGATGGTAAATCCTATCTTACAGATTGTGCTAACACCAAAAATATGTTTAGAATAATTCAATCCATCCCTTCTAAGAAAGCTGAACCATTTAAGCAATGGTTAGCCCAAGTAGGCTACGAACGAATTCAAGAAATAGAAAATCCAGAATTAGCCCAAGACCGAGCCAAAGGATATTATGAACTCAAAGGCTATCCTAAAGATTGGATTGACAAACGGCTTAGAGGAATTGCCATTCGGCAAGAGCTTACTGATGAATGGAAAAAAAGAGGCGTTGAAGAACAGCGAGAATTTGCTATTCTTACCAATGAAATTAGTAAAGCAACTTTCGGAATACCTATAAAAGAGCATAAAGAAATTAAAGGTTTAGATCCAAAGTTTAAGAATCAAAATCTACGCGACCATATGAATGATTTGGAGCTCATTTTTTCTATGTTAGGAGAAAGGCTCAGTACTGAGGCTACACGCAAGAAGGATGCACAAGGATTTACAGAAAACTTAGATGCAGCAAAAGAAGGCGGTGAAGTAGCCGGACGAGCCAGGAAAGACGCGGAAACCACTTTTGGAATAAAAATAGTGTCTCCTGAAAATTACTTGGATTTAACTAAAAAGAAGAAAATAGAAAAGAAATAAACCTCTTATAAATACAAACCTTCTTTTCAAATCAATAACTCCTGAACTTAATCTCGCATCTACTCATCTTGGTGTAGAATTCTAAATCAGGTGTTTTCCCTTTAGTTTCATAGAAGATATGCTCCATCCCTATAAAAGCCAGAAACCATCCGCTCGGTTCAAGAATTATAAAAATTAAATTCATCAGCATATTCTGTTCAACCGTAGTTACCAAATAAGCAGCAAACATCAGCAGCATACCCACCGCAGCTAAAGCAATCCCTTTCTTTTTTATTTTAACCATGTCATGTTTTAATAACAGGTGGTGTTTTTTAAAATGCTCACGCAGGCGTTTCTTGATAATACCTTCAGATTCAGGTTTTCTCATCAGTTCAGGTACTAAAAAAATTAATTCAAAGCTTCCCGAAGCCTTTTCTTTAATAAATTTTTTAGCTTCAATCAAAAAGTCATCGGAAAGGCCGCGCTGGGAATAAGGGCGGGGATCAAAGTCAGAAAAAATATCATCATAGTGGTCAATCCACAGGCTAACTTCTGACTTTTGCAATAATTCCTGTTTTTCTTCCAAAGATTGAAGCATATATTAGAAAAGAAGTTGAAGTTTATATAATTAATTACAATTTATTTATACCCAAACATTTTATTATATTTTTTATGATCAACCAGACTTAAGACAAATAAAAATATTTCTACATTACTCCCTTCAATGGTATAAATCATTCTCCAATAATTAGATAATTCCACTCGATAAAGGTTTTTAATTCCTTCTTTCCGGAATACTTCAGGAATTAAAGTTTTATTAATAGGATCGCCATAAAGAGGGTTATCTTTTAAAATAAGAATTATTCTTTCCACAGATTTTATCAAGATCTGTGCTTCTTTATCCTGGCGCTTCTTTAATTCTAAAAAACTATCTTTAGCAGAACCTTTTAACAGAATCCGAACATCTTTGCCCAAATACATTTTATATTTCTAAGGTGTTTTCGAGCATCTTTCTTAAATGTTCCGGTTCAACATAAATCCATTGCACTCCTTTCGGGCCATAAATTATTTTGCCGCTTTTCCAAAGGTATTCTAAAATTATTTTTAAAGTCTCATGCATTATTTTTTTAGGCAATTGTTTTTTAATTTCTGCAAGTTTTAGCGGCAAATCTCTCTTTGCTTTAAGAAAATTTTCGACCATCAGAACAGTATTCAAATTAGGATAACGCTTAGTTTTATGGCTTTTTACAATTTGAAGTTCAGTATCTTGGTATTGTGCTGTTTGAGTTCCCATTTTATATCAACTGATGTCTAAAAGGTATAGATATTTATAAAGGTATGCCTACTTAACTCTTCACTATCTTCAATAACTCTTCACAACTCCCTTAATCTCCCAGCCAATCCATATCCAAACCTTTATATACTTTGTCATAATTATGTTACATATGTCACAAAAAGATTACAAAATACAAATTGTGGAAGCGCTGTTAAAAAAAGAGAACCACGTGAGAGGGCTGGCCAAAGAACTCAACACCAACCAGACCACTATTGCCAGAAAAACCAAGGAATTATATCAAGAAAATGCTGCAGATTTCCAAATGGAAGGTAAAAACAAAGTTTTTCATCTTAAAAAAACCCTAGAGGCAAAACAATATGCTTATATTGCAGAGTTGCACAAACTTAAAGAAGCGCTGCAAAAATATCCTCGGTTGCGTTTAATTACTGAAAACATCAGAAAAAATCCTAAAATTACTTTGGCCCTAATCTTTGGCTCTTATGCCAAAGGAACTGCGCATAAAGACAGCGATATAGATCTTTACTTAGAAACCAAAGATAAAAAACTCAAAGAAGAAGTAGAGCTGCTTGATTCCAAACTCAGCGTAAAAATCGGCCTTTACGATCCAAGCAATCTTTTGATTAAAGAAATTGAAAAGAACCATCTCCTCATCAAAGGGATAGAAGTATATTATGAGAAAAACAGATTTTTTGCATAAATTAGCCAAGGAAAAGAAGCTGCAGGTAGTTGAACCAAGCGAAGAAATGAGGATAGCTTATCTACAGCGCGCACAGGAATCACTTTCTTCAGCCAAGGCTCTTCTAAAGATTGGCAATCTAAAGGATTCTGTTGCTTTAGCTTATTACTCTATGTATCACGCGCTTTTATCTCTGCTCTTCCGCAGCGGAATCAAATGCGAAAACCACACTGCCGCCATAATACTGCTTAAAGAAATTTTTAATTTGGATAATGCGGTGATTTCTAAAGCAAAAAGCGAAAGGGTTGATAAACAGTATTACATTGACTTTGCTATTACCAAAGAAGAAGTAATGAAATCAATACATATTGCAGAGGAGTTTATTATTGAGATTAATAATTTTACAGAAAACCTAACTGAAGACAAAATTAAGGAATATCGTTCTAAAACTGTAAAGAGATTACAATAGATTTTATTTCACTATCTTCAATAACTCTCCAATTCCCTTAATCTCCCAATCCGCTCCGCTCTTACTCTTACATCCGCCATACTTAGCCAACACCGTCTTCATGCCTACTTTCTTTGCGCCAACAATATCCCGATGCGGATTGTCACCAATAAACACTACTTCAGAAGCTTTAACTTTCATTCGTAACAACGCTTTCTTAAACGGAGCTGAAGATGGTTTTAATTCGCCGGTATCTTCAAAGCCCAACACCACATCAAAGAATTCTACTAAACTCATTTCGGTTAATCTTAACCAGGCCTGCATCTTAGGCGCATCGGAAACTACTCCTAATTTTAACCCTTTACTTTTCAAAGCAATTAACGTCGCCCGCACCTGCGGATAGGGAACCAACTGCGCCGCCCGAACCTTTCTATAGGCCACTACTCCGGCAGATAATATTTTATAATCAACTTTGTGAACATATTTCTGCAGAAATTTCTGATAAATGGTGCTGTCTTCAATGCCGTGCCGTTCATACAGCTCAAACATTAAAGTATACGCTTTTTTCTTACTCATTCCTAAACCAGCATCAATCATCGCCGAAACGGCTGCTTCAGTGCACCGTCTTTTCATCACCATAAAATCTATTAAAGTATTATCCAAATCAAATAGCACTGCTTTTATCATAAGATTAGAATTATTTTAGAATATTTAAATCATTCTTTCAGTCTAGGAGCAGTTTTTCTATTTTAACACTGAATTCTTCCGCCCGATCTAAAGAAGTTTTTGCTTTAGCAGCTTTTATTTCCTCCGTCGATTCGTACTGGAAGACAGAACGCTTTGCTCTTTCCAAATCAAAATTTTGCAACAGATTATCAGAAAGGGTTAAGGCTTCATTGCTGGCCAATTCATAATCTTCAATGAGCTGGTCTTTCAGCTTATTCCTTACTAAAACAATCAGCGCATCTGAAGTAACTTTGTGTGCAACTTTTGAGCCGACTTTATATCCTATTTTATACAACAAAGCATTGGCTAGGTAGAACATAGAATAATAACTGATGACCACCACCCAAAGATTAGATATTTTTTCATCAAATAGTTTCCTGGCCACTAACAAAGATTCCCGATGGTTTTTAAGATAAGTTTCCAAGACTATTCTCTTAACCTTTTCTTTTTTGAGCAAACCTTCTGCAAGATAGGTTGAAACCTGCTGTTGTGCTTCTTTTATCCGTTCATTGCTTAACATTGTTTATCAATTCGTAAAATGCTTCCATGTCGTATAAAAGGACATTATTTTTAACTATTTCGTTGCCAACATTAACTTCTTTGCTTTTGAGCATGAGCAAAAACTGCTTCGAACTAAATTCTTGCAGGTGAATTGGCAAAGGAGTTATACTTAAAATCGACTGAACTTGGCGGTTAATTTTAGAGTTGTCAGTAATTAAGCATAGATCAATATCAGACCCTTTTTGATTAGTTTTGTTGGCATAAGAGCCGAAAAGAACTAAGCAATAAAAAGGGTTTTTAACTTCTTTGATTCGGTTATAAATCAATTTCAAATCTTTATTTTTAAATAATTCCTGCTTTCGGATTTCTTCAATTTCAACAATCTTACTGTGGTATTGGTAATTAAAAACACAGACTTTAGCATTTCCCTGCCTGGTTATTGAAATTAATTTTTCTTTTTCCAATTCTGTTATCTCTTCGTAAACAATTTTATAATTTATTTTTAGTGCTTCGGCTGCCTTCTTTATGGTGAAGGTTTTGTCTTTGTTGTCCACAAACAGTTTTAGTATCTTTAGATTATTATTCATTAGTATTATTACCTTTTTGTAATATAACTATTACATTTTTATAATAGTATATAAATATTTCGGCAGAAAATTTATTTTTTGGCCAGGCATCGACTTTCTGTCGACAATTAAAATCACTTCTCCTTAATCCTGACCTTAATCATTTCTCCGGGTACGAACGGAATAATCTCGCCTTTCTTAAACAGTTCTTTCATCGGTAAATGCGGCGTATATCGTAACATAAAATAAAACACCCTGCTCCCGTCCGTAGGATGTAATCTTACACATCCGTGGGATTTACCATAACCGCCTTCCACACTTCCCGGACTAGCGGTTAAATGTAATCGAAATCCTAAATCTCCGTCCATATACCAAACATAAGGGTCTTTAGGAATTTTATCGCTGTAATATAATTCAGTCATAAACATACCATAGGCGTTTAAAGGGCCCGGTACAGTGCTTACTTCACCATACTTTTCTTTGGACCAAGCAGGCGGATTCCAGTGAGGCATCACCACTACCCGTTTTAAATAAGCTTCTCCGGCGGGAGTATCAAATTCTTTTTTTACCCCAAAGACTTTGTGCGGACCGCCCACTACTGCTCTTCTTTTAAACAGTTCAATCTCTTCCCCATCTTCCCAAGCATATAAAGTGAAAGAAGTTTTGGAGCGATCTTTTTTAGATTTAATCACCTGCATTTCTAAACTCATGGTTTCTTGAACATAACGTCCAGGAATCTTCAGCTGCACGGTAACTTCTCCCGGATCATTTTTAAAAAAATCAGCCGTTCCTTTAATCGAATCCAATCCTAATTGTTCTGCAGCCGAACTTACTAGCTTATCCAAGGCAGCATCTTCAATTACATAGGGATAAACTTCACGTTCATTAATGCGGCATTGGGCATGAAAGACCCGTTCTTCTAAAATATGTAAGATATTCTGCCGCTCCGGAAAAACCTGTTGTTCTAAAGGCATAATCATCTGTTGTTTAGTTTCTAAATCCATCCATCCGTGGGCAGGCAAATGGTGAAAGCGTTGGTAATCTCGGACAGATTTCTGCGGATAAACTCCGTTAATTTCTTTTTGATAAAATCCTTCCCAGCTAAGAATAGTTTGGATCTCCTTAACCCGGGCCACTTTTTCTGCTAAGCTTTTTAACAGCTGCTCTTCGTATTTACTGCGTTTTTCTTTTTTCTGTAAGGTTTCAATTTGTTTTAAATTTGCTGAAGTCGTATAATAACTACCCATGCTCAACTTAAAATCTAATTTAGGCGTTTCTGCACCATTTTTTCTTTCTACTGCTTGTTGGTAATGATCTATCCGTTCCGGATAAGGTTCAAAAGTATAAAACATCCCATATCGTTCCCGTTGCTCTTGATCCACAAAAGGTTCTTCACCAGAAAAATATAATCCCGCATTAACCGAGCAGCCCAATACTTCTGGGATAAAAAAATTAGTAGTATCGACTTTACATTCGTAAATGTTTTCATTCTTTTTTGCTTCTTGATTTACTGCTTCTTCCAGCATTCGGGTTTCTTCAGAACAAACTAAATTAGTATAAACTTCTGGTAAAGAAATATTGCCCGGTAGTCCAGCACAGCCTAAAGCCAGAACGGACAATAATGGCGCAGTTAGCTTCATTTAAACTGATATTGTTCACAGATATTAAAACCTTGCTTTAAAAAATTGTGTATTTAATCGATATCAAAAAAGGGCGGACATATACGCATTAAATATAATTTTAAATTTCTTAAGGAAAAAATCTTTTAAAGAAAGAAAAAATTCTTAAAAAAATCGGACTTTCTTGTTTTTCTTTTAGTTCTCCAACTTTTTCTTGATAATATTCTTTACTTATTTCTTCTGATTGGGGTGTTTTTAAGCAATCAATCCTTTTTTGAACATAATATTTACCAACACATTTTGGATAACTAACTTTAAGCCCAGAAATATCAGGAACATTAGCAACCGTTAGTATATATTCATTATTTTTTTCTAAAATTTGCAGGTTTTTTAACTCGGAGGAAAATGAACCGTGGCTATATAGTAACGATTGTAATGAATAAAAATTAACTACTAACAAAAAATCAGGTTTATTTTTCTTAATTCTTAAAATATTCAAACCAAAAAAACAAAACAATTTATATATTACTTTTAAATATTCAATTTATGTCTCATTTTACGTACATTAATACTCCAACTGAGTTAGAGGAAGCAGCTAAACAGTGGGGGCTTTCTGCTGATTTAGCAGTCGATTTAGAGTGTGAAAACAACTTACATCATTACGGAGCCTATATTACTTTAATCCAGATTTCTAACGGCATAGAAAATTGGGTTGTGGATGTGCTGACTCTAAAAGAAATTAAGCCTCTTATTGAAGTTTTGGAAAATAAAAGTATTCAAAAAGTCTTCCATGATGTCGGTTTTGATTTCAGAATTTTGTATGAACAATTTTCCTGCCGCCCTAAAAACATTTTTGACACCCAGATTGCTGCTTTATTATTAGGAAAAGAAAATATCGGCTTGGGCGCATTATTGGAAGAATATCTAAGTATCCACAAAGAAAAGAAATTTCAGATGGCTGATTGGACCAAGCGCCCCATTTCTCCGGCCATGTTAGCTTATGCGGTAACGGATATTTTATACTTATTGCCCCTGCGGGAAATTTTAAAGAAAGAATTGCAAGAAAAAGATCGCCTGTCCTGGGCAATAGAAGAATTTGCGATGATTGAGAATATTGAATTTACTTATACTGAACAGGAATTTATGGATGTCCGCGGAGTAAGGGACTTATCCGAACAGCAATTAGGTATCTTTAAGCAATTATTTTTTCTGCGCAAACAGTTAGCCCAAGAAGTAGACCGCCCCGTTCATTTTGTTATCAGTACGCAAAAATTAAAAGAATTTGCCGTTAATCCGGCAATAAATTGGAGTTTCGTGCGCAGCGTCCATCCTATTGTTAGAATTAAAGCAAAATTATTTCAGGAAGCCGTGGAAAAAGGAAAACAAGAACCAGTTCAGTTAGTTAAAATCAAAAGAAAATACAGCACCGTAGAAGAGAAAGAGCAATTTGAAAAATTGTATGAATTGCAGGCCAAACTTGCTGGTAAACTAAAAATAAAAGGCCATTTGATCATCAATAAAGAGCAGATGAATCAAATCGTTTTCAACAACGACTGCAGCTGCTTACGGAATTGGCAGAAACGATTATTAGAAGGAGAAGGGTTTAAGTGTTCTTAACTTTATTTTGAAAGGTTAGCTTTTTTTTAAAAATAAAAAGCGCCAGCGCTCGGACATTCAGAAAAACTGCGTTTTTCTGGGTAAGAAACGCAGTTTCTCGTTTGAACCGAGAATCCCAGAGGGAGCAGTTTTCTTTCGATTGTAAAGATCTGTTCGAGACTGCCGCAATACCGGATTATGCGACGCTGGCGTGAACGTGAGTGAATGCTGAGTCGCGCCCAGGGAAATTATTTCTCTGTGGATGCGACGCTGGCGTGAATGTGAAATCAAAATGATCTTGCCGATGCCACTCCGATACTCATTGGAGCACTGATGGTAGAACTTTTATTACTATGTTCTTCAATCACTAGCTGCAAACATTCATCAAAGTTTCTCAAAAAGATTTTTACTCTAATATTTGTTTTATTCAATTTGTACAGTTGGGTTTTTCCAACAACTCTAGATTTAATAATATATTCCTTTTCTTCAAACTCTTTGATTACTTCGTATGCTTTTGGTTTGCTTACATCTAGTTCTTTCGCCATATCGCCGATAGCAATATCTAAATCCTGATTTTCTAACAAATATTCGAGGATACAATTTTCTATAGTGATACCATAAGTTTCACAAAATGCGCCTTTGTTTTTCATTTTTAACACCTTTTCATTCATTGCGTTCTCAACTTTTCATATAATTCTTTTAACATTCTTGGATTCAAGCTTACATGCCAATCCGATCCTTTCCCAGTCATTTTCTTTGAGCGAAGGATAACACCATTATTTACTATTCGTTTATATTCTTTCTCGAATTCTTTTTTTTCATCAGATTCGAGCCATTTTATTTTAGATTTAATCAACTTTTCTTCGGGAGTGTGCTTCCCACCGATACATTTCTTACTTAACATTGTAAATAAAATAGATTTTAATGCTTTATTCATATAACATCTTCACCTCAAACAGGTTTTTTTTCCACCATTATTTAACACCTCTTTTTTCACATTTAATTTTTTCTAACTAACAGTTAATTTTAATTTATTATAAATCTTTCGCTTTTAAATTACCTATCTTAGAATATAATAAAAATAAAATATAATAAAAAAAGTACTGCATCCAAAAAGGTCGTTCTGTTCTATAAGCCCAATCCGCCGGAAACCAGCTGATCCGCACAATGAAGCAGGCATAATTCTGGACATATTTTTTTTAGTTTATCTTGATTGATTTCATAATTGGGGTCATAGCTGCCCATATGCCACCTGATCAGCAAAGCTTCTTTTGGCGTTAATTTTACATATTGCGAAACCAGATACATTGATTTTTCTCCATGCCCGATTGGAAGAGGGTCATCAAAATGATACGGGTTCGCCGGAATTCGCCCATTTTTTAATTCATTTTTCTGGTAAACTCCTATTTTACAGAAGTCATGACAAATGCCAGCAATTCGCCGACTATCCTGTTCCAAGGTTCCAGAATATCTTTTCAGCAAAAAGTCAAACTCTTTATAGACCATCAAACTGTGAGCAGCCAGGCCGCCAACATAATTACCATGAAATTTAGTTGAAGCGGGGGAAGTGAAAAAATTATTTCCTTCCAAGTGATTTATCAACTGGTCAATACCTTCCCTCTGAACTGCCGATAGTTCTTTGATTATCTCTTTTCTGACTTCTTGGCACAATTCGAAAAGTGAGTGATTTTGCTCGTTTTTGTAATTAGCTTTGGCGAGTAGTTAAGAAATATTCTTGTTTTAAGCTCCTCTCTACTGCATTTCTTGTAAGTCCAAAAATAGAACTAAGAAAAAAGTGAGTGATTTGAGAAATGTATCACTCATAAAACGGATAGTGCCGACTTCTTCTATCATTGCCTCTGAAAATTCTCTTTTTTTTACTTCATTAAGCATCGTTTTGGTATTTATCATTTTATAATCCCTCCTGAATTTTATACAATTCTGCCACCGTTGTTGTAGTCGTGGCTTGACTTGGTTTTTTGTCTTCTCGAATCTGCTTTGCCCAGGCTATCCGCAGCGAATAAGATTTGTTTCCGTCAAAGCCGCAGCTATATTCATTCTTGCCATAATTAAGGTTCATAGCTTTTATTTCTACAACTACTGATACTCTCGGTTCAACATAAAGCTGGGGCAGATCTTCGCTTTTAGCCTTAGGGTGAATGATTACCGATGCAGGTATTTCTGCTTGAAACTTGCCTGTAAGCAAATCAGCTAATACTTGATTAGTTCCTTCCCGTTTGGCATTTATTTTTGCCAGCGTTTCAAAACATTTTGATTCTTCATTGTAAGCGCCGCAAAGGATTTGGCTTATCTCTTCATTGTTGAGGTAAACTCCCAACACCACTAAATCTAAAGTTTCAAATTTTTTGATCTTAGTCCATTTACCGCTTTTATCTCCTGGCAAATATAATGAAGAAGGGTCTTTGCAAACCAGCCCTTCATGCTTGCTTTCTATCAGCGTTTCAAATAAAGCTTCTAAGGTTTCTGCACTATTTACTCTCCACTGCTGTCCAGGCCTAATCTTGGACTCTTCGATCCTTTCAGTATAATTCCTTCGTTCAAGTAAAGGAAGTTCCATCAACCATTTTTTTCCGTAGTAAAGAACGTCAAAAACTCTTAATTCTACAGGTTTACTCAAGTCTGCTTTCTTCTCGTAAGCAGTTAAGTCAGTTTTCTTACTCCTAAATCGGTTTTTTACCGTCTTAAATCCAGTATGTCCAATACCTCCATTAAGTTCACAATCTAAGATACAGTTTGGCAAGTTGCTTAACGAAGAGGACAGTTCAGGATAAATATCCAAAGGCACATCATTAAGATTTCTAGTATATCCTTTAACCGTGCTTCCTTTCTTATGCAGCTGCAAGCGGTAGCCGTCGTATTTAAGTTCAGCAAAAGTAAGCTGGCCGTGTCGGTTTAATATATCTTCATATACATTTTCTCCGCCGGCATAAACTGCCAGCATTGGTTCAATTGGTTCTAATAATTTCATTTTTTCTTTCATTTTTTTCACCTAAGAAGCTTAAAAAGGCAGGAAGTATAAATAAGATTGGGGTGATGGACATTACCACAAAATGTAAAATTCACCGCAAGATATAAAAATATAGGCTATTTCTGTAAACTTATGTATGAAGAACTAATGGGAGCAGGCTTAACGCTTTGTGAGGCTAAGATTTATGTTGCTCTGGTTGAATTAGGCAAAGCGCAGGCAGGAGCTTTATCGCGAAAGACGGGTATTCACCGCCGAAATGTTTATGATGCTCTGGAAAGGATGATTAAAAAAGGGCAGGTTAGCTTCATACGTGAGAATAATAAAAGATTGTATATGGCTTTGGATCCTCAGAATGTTCTCAATTCCATAGATGCAAAAAAAGATGCCTTTCTCGAGGTACTGCCTTTTCTAGAAGCAAAATTTAATGAAGTCAAAAATAAGCAGGAAACTCAATTTTATAAAGGGCTGGAAGGGGTTAGGTTCATATTTGAGGACCAATTACAATCTAAAGGGGAGATTCTAGTTCTTGGTCCAGCCGATTATGCTAAAAAAGCATTGTCTTATTATGTTGGGCGCTATACGGCCAAAAGAGTTGCAAAACAGATAAAACTTAAAATAATTTATACTGGTGGACAGAAAGGCAAAACTGCACCTTTCGCCTTGGTGAGAACTCTTCCTAAGCAGTACGATTCTCCAGTATCTCTAAATATCTATGACGACAAAGTAGCAATTATTGTTTGGGGGATTGAACCTGCCGCCATACTCATAAATAACAAAAACATAATGAATGCTTTTAAAAATTATTTTAATTTATTATGGGGAATAGCCAAGAAATAATTCTTTTAGAAAATAAAAAGCGCCAGCGCTCGGAATTTCATCAGCAATTTAGATTGCTGGCTTTGAACCGAGAATTCCCGAAGGAACAGGTTTTCAAGACCTGCGCAATTTTTCGCTTCGCGTAAACCTTTGCTTATGCAAAGTACCGAATTATGCGACGCTGGCGTGAACGTGAGTGAACAACTGGCACTAACGTCATTAAAATCCTAATCGGTTTTATAAATATTTAGGTAGAATTAGTCTGTCTAAGCTGGTCGCAAAAGCCACCCTGGCCGAGCGCTCGACCTATCCTTGCAATTAAAATTTAAAGGGATAGGAATTAATTTTTGATTAAAATAAACATTCTCTCGCGCTCATCTTGGCCAGGCGGGTGGCTTTTAGAACTATTTAATCCTGATAACTTCCAGGTTTTTAGGAGCAACCGTTTCAATGCGGTATACCTTATGTATCGAAGAAGCTAAATCTAAGCATCTTGAACTTTCTCCGTGCACTACAATGACTTTTTTAGGCTGAGGATTACATCTTTTTACATAATTCATCAATTGTTTTCGGTCAGAGTGGTTGGTAATTTCTACTTTGTGCACTTCCATATTTATTTTAAGCACCTGGTTTTTACCTTCTTCTCGGACCATAATCTCTTTTTCTCCGTTTCTAATGCGGTAACCCATACTTCCGGGAGGTTGATAACAGCTAAAGATCAAAGAATGTTTTTTTCCTTCTCCCAATCCTTTAAGGTATTCGACGGAAGGTCCGCCGGTAAGCATTCCTGAAGTTGCCAAGATTAAACAAGACCCTTCTTCTAACATGATCTGTTTTCTTTCTTTAGGAGAGCCAACTTGTTTGAATATTCCGGATAAGAAAGGATTATTTTCTTTATGGAAAATCTGTTCGCGAATGTTTCGATTTAAATATTCTGGATAAGCGGTATGAATAGCCGTAACGTCCCATAACATCCCATCAAGGTATACGGGCGCATCAGGGATTAATTTTTCCCGCATCAGTCTTTCTACAATAATCATTACTTCCTGGGCTCTTCCTGAGCCTAATACAGGCATCAATACTTTCCCGCCCCGCGCAAAAGTTTCTTGGATAACTTTAATCATGTAATCATCGGCTTCTTTTTCAGCCATAACATTTTCTTTTCCACCATAAGTAGATTCAATCATTAAAGTTTCCAGACGGGGAAATTGAGTATTACCTGGTTCTAAGACATTAGTTCGAGCATATTTTAAATCACCAGTATAAGCAAAATTATGTAATCCATTTCCAATGTTTAAATGCACAATGGAACTTCCAATGACGTGTCCCGCACCATAAAAAGTTAAGCGGACATCAGGAGTGATATCAGTCACTTCTTCATACTCTAAGCAGATGGTATGTAAAACCATTTGTCGAACTTCTTCACTAGTATAAATTGGTTCTTTACCTTCACTGCGCTGAATTTTAACCATATCTAATTGCAACAGGGCCATAACATCCCGAGTAGGAAGAGTACAATATACTGGTCCAGTATATCCAAATTTAAACAAGTAAGGAATCAAACCAGAATGATCTAAGTGGGAGTGAGTAACGATAACTGCATCTAATTCGCTGATGTTAAATTCAGGGGCATCTAAAAAAGGATAAGCTTCCGTGCCTTCCTGGCTAGCGTCAATACCGCAATCAATTAACACTCGTGATTCAGGAGTTTGAATTAAGAAACAGGTTCTTCCAACTTGCCGGGATGCACCTAAACAGGATAATCTAACCCATTCGTGTTTTTTTGATCTAATCCAGCCGTCATAAATCCGGTGTCCGGTTTTATCCAGGAACTTTTTTCTTTCATCAGCATGTTCATACAGAACGGAACGGATACTTTCAATTAATTTTGATCTGATCGGAGGCAAGCGTTTTATTAACGGCACCCAAAAAGTTTTAGCACGTATTTCTCTTAAGATTTCTCCCTGTTTTCCAATAACTAATCCGGGTTTATCGGCATGAATAATAACCTGTGAGCGCGGCGGGTCAAAGATAAATTCTTGAGCTCCCGCTTCTTCGGGAATAAGTTCTTTTAACAGTTTTTCTGCTTTCTCGACTTCTAAACACAAAGCCGGATCAGAACGCAGTTCAATTCTTTTTCTAAATTCTTTTACGGCATCCCTAATGGTGCCATTATTATCCATGAAATATTCTGGGTCTTTAGTATAAAGTACAATGTTTGCTCCTTCAAAAGCAGCATCAGAGATTTTGCCTTTAGGAAGGATTTTTATTATTTCTTTTAATATGTCTGGCATAGTTAAGTATTTCCTCGTGATAATTTACTGTACATTATTGGTAATAATAAAGAAGATTAATTGTTTAGAATTTATTCATTCTTACAGATTATACACTAATTCTTTGTGCATCACCCGCTTGATTTCCTTCTCATTAATAACCATTACATCTATTCCATTGCCCGTATTGCAATCTCTTTGCAAGGCAGTATTAATAGCTTTTACAGCTACCTCAACTGCTTCAGTTACAGTCATATCTTTTTTATAATGGGTTTCTAATACTCCGTAAGCGAAAACGGATCCTGAACCGGAAGAAATGTAATCTCTTATATGAGTAATACTTCCGTCAGGGAATAAATCGTATAAGTGTAGTCCTTGAATATCTTTACCTGCTAACAGAAAATGAACGATTCCCGGCAGCATGGAAGGTCTGCGGATAGCATTATACACTAATCCGCCCAATAAATTTGCTGCTTCTTTTGCAGTTGGTCTTTTACCCGTGTATACTTCTTTTAACTTAAGTTCTGCGCGGATTAATTTGATCAGCAATTGTGCGTCAGAAACTCCTCCGGCAATAGTCAAAGCAAAATCATCAGAAATGATATGCACTTTTTCTGCTCTTTTATCAACGATCATATCTCCAGCTGTTGCTCTTTTATCAGCAGCTAAGACGATTCCATCTTTACAAACTAAACCAACAGTGGTTGTACCAGTTTTTAAGCTTTCTTCCATAATTAACACCCAGAATGATTAACACCTATCATTTATCTTATTGGTTAAAAAGGCTTTTTGTTTTTAAATATTTCGGTTTTGAAAATATTTCTCTTCAAAAGTTGGCTTTTTTTCTTGAAAGAAAACGCCCAGAGCTATTTTTTCTTTAGCCGGATTTTCCAAAGCAAACGCGCTTTTTCTAGCTTCAACCAGTGCTTTTTCTAACGGTAAAGGGTTTTTTAGTATATAACTATTTTTTTTCAAAACTTCTGAAAAATTATTGTAAATTAAACACGGCTGTAAAATGTCTATAAATGAAAAGCCCGGATGTTTTATGCCTTGCTCAATGATAGCAGCCATTTGATTTAAATCTAAAGCCGAAGTTCTGGCTACAAAACTAGCCCCCGATTCTAAGGCTAAACTTAACGGGTTAAGAGCATCTTCTTGCACGCCAAACGGATGGGTTTTTTCTATAAAACCTTTTTTAGTGGTTGCTGAAGCTTGTCCGGTAGTTAAAGAAAACGCACCATTGTTGTGGACTAACAGAGTCAGATTAATATTATATCTACAGGCGTGAATAAAATGATCAAGCCCTTCATTATAGGTGCCTCCATCTCCGGCAATAACCAGCACATTTAATTTAGGATTACCGACTTTAATTCCAAATCCAGTGGGAATCGCCCGCCCATGCAGACCATAAAAAGCAGAGAGGTCTAAATAATCATAGATTTTACTGCTGCAGCCAATATCAGTAACTACTACAAAACTTTCCTTAGGGTAACCTTGTTGAATTAGATTAGTTATGGCCGTTTGGATGGCCTGCTTAATCAGATAATTGGGACATCCTGGGCACCAGGTAATTTTATTTTTAGTTTCTAACATTTTTATTTCACTCAGGTTGGTCTTTATTTTATTCTCCCTAACAAATCTTTTGCCGTGAACGGGCGCCCATCATACTTTAGGATTCTATTATGTTCAGGAATAGTAACTGCTAATTGTTTACTGAGCAGATCGGCTAATTGTCCAGTGGAATTTTGTTCAATAACCAATATTTTTTTTGCTTTCTGTAGGTAAGCAATAATTTCGGAAGGGAAAGGTTCAAGATAAATTAAATGTAAATAACTAAACTCAGGAAGATTAGGGAGAGCATCAAGAATGCCTCCTTTGGTAGAGCCAAAGCCAATCAATAAATTTTTTCCTGTTCCGTAAAATTTGTAGCGCGTAAATTTTTGAGTTTCTTTTTCCACTAGTTTGGTTTTAGCAATTCTTCGGTCGGTATTCTCTTTAATTTCTGCGGCGATTTCGGTAGTGTTTCCAAATAAATCGTGTTCATAACTATTTTTCTTAACCACGCCTTGGCTAAGTAGATCTTCTCGTTTAGGAACAACCACGGAAGATTTTTTTATTTGGTCGGTATAACCAGATTCAGCAAGATGTTTATCCGTTAAAATTATCGACAGGAGCTTAAATTTTTCTGCAAGATAAAATGCTTCAATTGTTTTTTCATAAGCTTCTTGTGCATCTCCTGGAGCAACCACTAACCGAGGAAATTCACCATGCCCGGCATAGATAGCCGCATTTAAATCACCTTGTCCAGAATAAGTTGGAACTCCCGTTCCTGGTCCGGCCCGTTGAGATAAATGAATCACTAAAGGCAACTCAACCATCCCCTGTAAACTCATGGCTTCACTCATCAAATCAAATCCTCCGCCAGAAGTACCGACCATTACTTTTCTTCCTGCAAAACTAGCTCCTAAAGCGGAATTGATTACAGCAATTTCATTTTCAGGGGTAAACACAAATAAATCTTTGTTTTCTTTTTGTTTCAAAGCTAAGGAAGACAATACGCCGGTAGAGGGAGTCATGGGATAACCAAAATAAATTTCTAAACCTGCTTCCACTGCTGCTTGAGAAATTGCTTCTGATCCGGATAAGTGAGAGTATCCCGGCAGTTCTTTTTTTTGTTGGTGTTGTGGTTCATTTTGCTGTGGTTCCGGCAGTTTTAAATCCACTGAGTATTCAGGAGCATAAAACTGTTCAATAATTTTTTTATTCTCGATAACAATCTCTTTTTGTTTGAATTCTTTTTCTATTTCTTCCAGCAGAAATTTTTTATCTAATCCTAAACACTTAAATAAAAATCCAGCAAAAGCCATGTTGCCAAATTTACCCAGTTGGGATAAATCTAAAAAAAATCCGCCTACTTTTTTATTTAATTCTGAATCTGCAGTTGCTAGAATAGTTTTTTTACTGATATTTTTTTTATGTTCGTCATAAGTCTGTGCATCAAACGCAAACAGCAGATCTAAATCTTCTTCATAAGCAGCTAGATTTTGGTCGGAGATACTGATTAAATTAAAATTATGCCCGCCTTTGATTGCGCTTTGGTAATCTTTGTAATTAAATACATACCAGCCGGCACGCACTAATGACGAAGAGATTATTTCTGCTAACTTATTAATCCCCTGTCCAGCTTTCCCTCCGATAAGTAAATTTAATCTCATTTGTGTTCATGAATGTCTGTTCTGTTCTTCGTTCAGCGGGCTAACCAGCCCCCGTCGATTACTAAAGTGTGTCCGGTAATAAAATTAGCTTCTTCCGACGCTAAAAATACGGCGGCTTTACCAATATCTTGCGGCTGGCCAAATCTTCTTAACGGAGTTTGCGCCAGTAAATTTTCCCGGCTTTTTGCGTCTTTAAGCATGCCTTCAGTCATCTTGGTTTCAATAATTCCCGGAGCAATAGCATTAACATTGATATTATATTTTGCTAACTCTAAGGCTAATTCTTTAGTGAGGTTAATGATCCCTCCTTTCGATGCGCAATAATCAGCAACATTTTCAAAACCAACCATGCCAGCAATACTGGCCAAGGAAATTATTTTTCCGCTTTTTTGTTTAACCATATATTTGGCCGCAGCTTGGGTGCACAGGAACACACTTTTCAAATTAATGTCTAAAGTGGCATCCCATTCTTTTTCCGTCTTTTGCAGCAATGATCCAAAGCGGACGATACCGGCATTATTGACTAAAATATCAATGCGCTTGAATTTAGTTATGGTTTGTTCTATTAAATCATCAATTTCACTTTTCTTGGAAACATCGCATTTTACTGCTAAAGTTTTTATTTTATATTTTTTCTCTAAACTCTGGCAGACTTTTTCGCAATCTTTTTGATCGAGATCAGAGATAACTACATTAGCGCCTTCCTTGGCCATCTCTTCAGCAATGCCCAAGCCAATGCCCCGTTGGGAACCGGTAATAATTGCAATCTTGTTTTTAAGTCTCATCTTTTTAACCTCTTTTTATTCCTTTTTTAAATTTTGTTTACTTTTAATCTTTTTATTGATTATGGTAGTTTTGGTGTTTATAATAATTTCTGAAAGAAAGGCTTGTCTAGAATACCCTTAATTTGTATACTGGTGCCAATGGAGGCGCATAAATTTACGAAGTAAATTTATAATCGCGCCGTGCCCCAGTATACAAATGTTTTTCATTCTGGACAAGCCATGAAAGAAAAACAAATTAAAAAAGGAAGCCCCAGGGGAGAGTTGAACTCCCGATCTCCTGATATCTTACTATGCTTATATTTCGTTGGAAACATAGCAGATAGTTGGCTACAAGTCAGGTGCTATAGCCACTAAGCTACTGGGGCAAATTAATTAGAAAGTGGAGGGTTTGTTTATTAAAGTTTTGGATTTATGGCTTATATTTTATATAATGAAAGCAACAAATTATTATAAAACAAACACTTAAAAGAAAGATTATGAAAAGGTATTTTTTATTGTTATTATTCTTATTGCTTCTTCCTATTGTCAGTGCTGCGGATCAAGTCGTAATTAATTCAAAAGACTGGCGGGATATATATACAGGAATTCTTTATGCCAAGTTGAACGGTTTAGATGCGCATTATGTTGCTAAAGAAACGCAAGGTCTGCAGTTGATCGAAGAGGTTCTTAACAGAGGGGCTGTTGATATTTTGCTCATTGAATCTAAAGAACCTCTTATTTTTGGTTATCAGCTTCAGCTAGAAAAACAGGGCTTTAAAGTAGAAAAATTTCTCTCTTTAGATGCGCAAAAGACCAATTTAGAGTTTGCTAAGAAGGCAGCTGATGAGAAGGGCATTGCTAATTTTATAGTGATTGACGGCAGTTTGGGCTATGATGCTATTTCAGTAGCTCCTTATGCCTTGCTTACAAATTCTTTTGTTCTTTTTGCAGATGCTGAAAATGTTGATGTCCTCTTTTCTTTTTTGTCTGCTTCGGCAGATAATATTCTCTTTTATGGTCATCTTAACAGGGCAGTTAAGGAAGAACTCGGCGTTCTAAATCCTTTAATTATAAATAAAGGCGACCGATACCAAGACAATATTGAGATTGTAAAGAAATTTATTAATAAAAAGCCAACAAAACAGGTCTTGCTTACAGATGGAGAAACTCTGGAACTGGGTTTTTTTAATAATGAATTCCCGGCCCTGTTTATTGGAACAAGCAACGTTCCCCAACCAGTTATAGATTTTATCCGGGATACCGATGTAAGAGCTGGGATTGTTATTGGGTACGACCTATTTGCCAACGCCAAAAGAATACGAGAAGATACGGGAATAAAAATTCTTCTTAAGTATGGGCAAGGAAGAAATTCGCAGATCTACGCTCTTGATGTCTTTCCTCTGCCGGAATATGACTCGGAAATTGATATTGAAGCAGTTCATTACAATACTCTTTCAAGGCAGCTGGAAGTCAGTTATAAAAATAAAGGCGCGGTTTATACTTATGCTCAGGCATTGTCTCATCAAATTAAAGCAGACGGGACTGCCATTGCGGAAGTTGGTGATGAAAAAGCCTTCTTTCTTAACGAAGGCGATACTTTGACTAAAGTTTATAGCCTTGACTTAACGCCTTATCTTGATAAAAATCTAATAGTTGAGAGCAAAATTATCTTCGGAGAAAGCGCTAATTCCTTAACTAAACTATTGGCGAAGACCTTGAATTTGGATGTTGTTGCCGTTGAGGATTCGTCAAAAATATCCATTCAAAGCCTGGTTTACAATAAAGGGACGAAACGATTTGAATTAATCGTAAAAAATGAAGGCGAGAAAGATGTCTATGCTGATGCTGAGATTGTTGATTTAATTATTGCCAGCGAGAAAGTGACTTTGGGCGCTGAACAGCAAAAAATTAAGCCCGGGCAGAAGAATTTGTTTAAGATTAAAGCGCTTCTGGAGGAAATGGATATTGAAGACAATCCAACTGTAACGGCGCGGGTTAGATATGGAGAAAGAGAAAACATCCTGTTAAAGTCGATGACTCGGGAATTTGATTTTGCGTTTAAAACATTTAATTATAAGCTGTTAGTGTTAGTTATCATTATTTTAATTGTAATAAAACTAATACTATCAATAAGAAAGAAGAGGTAAAGAGGAATTGTTAAAAAAAACAATATTAAAAAAGGTAATATCAAGAAACATAAATTATATTATCTTGTTTCTTCTGCTTGTTTTCTTCCTGCTAATTTTTTTTCTTATTTCCTTCACGCCCGTTAGCAATGTCACTGGAGGAGCAACATCTAGGGTTTCAAACGCTGGGGCGGTGGAAGAAGTTAATCTTTCCCTAACGGAAGAATCCGGCTACTGGCAGGGCTTCTACGGAGAAATTTTTGAGGATTCCTCGTTTAATCAAACTCCTTCCAGCCTCGCCCGGAAAGGGAATATAACTGAACTTAATGTCACTTTTCCCTGCGTGGGCGAAGAGATTTACGCAAGCACTAATGGCAATATTGCTTTTAAGGATATTTCTGCTGGCCGCAAGGAAGCTATTGATCATTATCTCCAGCTTAATGCCAGCCATTTAGAATCAGGGTCGCAGATTTTTGCAAATACAAAAACATTTACGGTTGGTTCTTCTGCCATTGCTAATATTCCTACGTCATATACTAAAGTATTCGGTTCTCCGGGCAATACTACCTTTGATCTTGGCTTGTTGAATATTTCCAATTCTTTAGTTTTTGTAAGCCATATTTCCTTGGACACAAAAGGTTTTGATAATAAAACCCATGATTATCAAATGCTGGTGCCCGTCAATGGAAGTTTTGTTACTTATTATTTTTTTAGCGATTGCGAGGCTGCCGTATCCGTTCCAGTGCCAGTTTATATTTCTGTTGGCGGAGCGGGCGAGATTAAAAAAGAAGCGCGTCTAGAAATGTCGTTTGAATTAAGCGAAGAGTTAATTAAAGTTGCCTTAACTGAAGGAGAACGTTTAGAAAAAAAAATCCGGGTGCTAAATACTGGGAAAGCAGACCTGTTAATTAAAACAACTACTGCTTTATCGGCTTTACTCACAGTTTCTCCCAATGCCTTTTATTTGCCACAGGGACGAGAAAAAGAAATTACTTTTATTTTTAATCCTTACTTAAATATTAAGCCCGGAATTTATACTGGAGCAATGGTATTCTTTGCTGAAAATGATTTAAGAAGCATAAGTAAAGCCGCATATATCATATTGGAAGTCGAACCTAAAGAAGTTATTTTTGATGCCAGCCTGGACTTGCCGAAGAAAACCTATTTTCCCGGAGAAGAGCTTAAGGCAATTATTACCTTGCTTAATCTTAAAAAAACTTATCCTGCAGATGTAACCTTAATTCACTTAATTATGGACATGAACAACAACATAATCTACGACGAAGAAGAAAGAATCACCATGTGGAATCAAGTCTCTTTCTCCAAAATCATTCCACTTAGTCAAAATATTACTGTTGGGCAATACCTATACGCATTAAAGGTAATTTATGGCAGCTCCTTTACGACTGCAACTGAATCTTTTACTGTCGTTGAACCCGGTCCGCCGCTTTCAGAAGCTCTTGTCGGCATGGCTGCGCTGATGGATAAAAGAACATTCTACCTTTTTGGAATCCCAGTATTGCTATTATTATTGGTAATTACCATATTCCTAATTTTATTTTTAATCGGGCTCAGGGTAGGAAAATTTAGAAAAAGTGTAAAATTAAAAAAGCGTATGTAATAGGTCAGCTCTGGAACGGGGCTCGTTTTTTGCTCCGATTGGGCAAAAATAACATTTCATTTAAAAGCCGGGCATGTTAACCTATTACATACAAAGTGTTAAATTTAAAAAATCAACCAAGACAAAACAACTTTGCGCAAGAAAGGAAGAACTACTTTATTGCGATTATTGTAATCATTATTTTGATGATACGACAAATATTTAAAGAAAGACTTCTTTTAACTTAATCTACTTTCCTGGTGTTAGTAGAAAAGCGGACATTTCGGTTGTCCTGAAAAGGATGCCATCATAGCAGCCTCTTACAAGTGCTCGCCATTAATGCGGTGTCTGGACTATAACTCACTGCACGAAACCTGTGCTTGTTAAGCTTGTCTGTGAAGCGACGTAGATCACCTTTAAAATAACCCTAAAGGTTAAGTTGATGAAGGGAGTTGTTTAAGGCACTATGTCACCGAGTCCAGTCTTTAAAACGTTAAAAAATAAAAGAGTTAAAACTAGATGGCTAAAAAAAAGAGTATTCGAAGAAAAGTAGTTAAGAGAAAAGCTACTAAAAAGAAAGCAGTTAAAAAGAAATCTATTAAAAAGAAATCAACTCGCAGCAATAGTTTAAGGAAGAAGAGCAGAAAAGCTTCTGGTAAAGGAAAGCATTCTAAAGTTAAAAAATTAATTAAATTAGCTAAGTCTAGAGTTAAATCTAAGAAAGTTAAAAGAAGAAAGTGAAGTTAAGAAATTTATTCTTTAAATTTATGCTCTTGTTTTGAATTAGTTCTACTTTAAATTAATTAAATCACCGCTGAAACTCATGCCCCGAGCATGTCTTAATAAAAAGAAAGAAATTAAAAACTTTTTACAAGAAAAAAATTAGTGGTGCTTGAACTAATTTTTATGAAAGACAAGAATCAATATCAATAAAAAAATCAACCGTTGGGTTGCCGGGCTTATATTCCCGCAAGAGAGCAGGAATTTTAATTTCGTAATCATAAACGCCATACTGCCCCTGTTGTGAAGGGTTTATTTTTGTAACAAAGATTAAATCTTCACGATTAATTATATCAAACTCTCCGTTCTTTCCCACAGTATCATCGGAAATGTCCCACAATATTCCTGTTAGAAAAGCAGAACTATTTGTACTGTTTATAACCGGAACATCAGGAATGGTTGTGCCAAAAATAGTAAATGTTTCTACTTGTTTTGGAACCATTTTTCCCCCATGCTTCACGCTAAAAAGATTAGTAACAGAATCAGAAAAAGTAGCCATTCCTAATAGTGTATCTATTTCTTCAAAATCCCTGTTGGAGTTTCCTGCATTTTTTTTCTTTCCTATGGCCTGAAGAGAACTAAAATCAACGTTGCTGTCCGTATCTGCCATGAGAATATTACATGCTGGTAGTTTTGCCTGAAACAAAAATTTTGAGTTTATTCCTAAAGCAAGATAACCTGCAGCTTTTCCAAAATAAGTATGATATCCATTTATAGCTATTTTCTTGGAAGCATAGTTGTTTGTTTCGTCAGATTCGGCTATACTATTATCGGGGTCGATTATAATGCTAATATTGTTAGGGCCGATTTCTGCGGGCCAAAACAGGGAGGCAGCAACTGAAGAGAAATTAGGTACATTAATGGTAACATTACTTATTTCTTTTTTATCATCTAAATATTGAAGGGTTGCGTTTGTTGCAGTTTCATTGCCAAGGTTGCTAATCATTGCGCTGATATTTACCAGTTCTCCTTCTATGGGGTTGTTGTTGCTAAAAGTAATACTGGTTGAACTTACGGCTAAGTCAATAAAACTAATAACTGAGAACGCAGATAGTAACAATAATAATAAAAATATAAGTAATGCAGTTGCTGTAAATATTTTTTTTCTCGGAATTTTAGGATTATTGGAAAAAATCATTTAAACATAAATCATTTTAATATTATTGCTTTTATTATTTATCGCTTTAGTTATTTGTAGTTATTTGTTTAGAGCCTATCCCAATAGGTAAAAAGTAGAGGCGTTCAGCAGATTCGAACGCATCGCATTGTGAATTTGCTAGGGCTGCGTCCCCGTATGGGACAACCCCCCGTGACGCCCTTGCTGTGTAAATTTAAGACGTTCGACCTTATGCTGCTGAACGCCCTAACGGGATAGGCTCTTAGTATTTTTTACTTATTTAGTATTATTCTTGAATAGGTGTCATGAATCTGTTTTGCTTTTTCAAAAAGTTCCCTTTCCTGCTCGTTTCTGTTCTGGACAAGTTCATTATAAAGCCCAGCGATATCATTAAGCATATGTTTAAGAGCAAGGAAATGCTCTTTTTGTTCAGCAAAGAAGTGCAATTGGTTTATTTTTCTTAGTAAATTTGCTTTTTTGTGAATTCTGGTTAATTGTTCTTTTGCTGCCCTGTTCTTCTCGGCAGGGTTTAATCCTAAATTTGACAGGAGGAGGTAATGAAGCTTAAATGCCTGGCTAAAATTCATCTCGTTAAGGGAAGCATCAACCTTTTCAATGAGGAAAGGCATTGTTAAATCTTCTAATCTGACCAAACCGGCTTCTTTATATTCTTGTGCGGCATAATTTAAATAATTAAGGGCCTCTTCTTCAGCAGCTTCTCCAACGGCTTTCTTGCTCTCTTTTTTATTGTTTATTGCTCTTTTCCCGTTTATTTTTTTAAGCGCATCTCTGATTTTTTCTTTGATTCTTTCTTTTACTGTTTTTTTAATTTTATTTTTAGCGATTTGTTCCCGAAGCGGATGCGGAGCCAATATCACCGCCTTACTTGTGTTTTTGTTCGCGTAAATGAAAAAATAAAGAGCTAAAGCAATTATTAAAATGATTCCGAAGGCAATGCTAATATCATAAAAAGAGGTATTTTCATAAAAAGAAACTACCGACAAACCAGTTATTAAATTAGTTGTTTTCTCTTTTACAAACTCCTGGTACTCAGGGAATACTGCTGTTTTGATCTCTTTAATGCTGTCTAAAGTATTATTATTATTATTATTATTATTATTATTATTAATAAGATAAACATAATTAATGGTGTTAAGCGTGTTGACATTGCGTTTTAAGATTGGATCTTCTTTAACGACCTGAAAATTGCTGTCAAAGACCAGTTCATCTGTAGTATTGGCTACGTTCTTGGGAATATTTTCTATTAACATAACGTTTGCCAGGTTGCCATTTTTGACAACAATTTCTTTTTTCACTAAAATTACTTTTTCTTTAGAACCATTTAAATAAGTCAGGAGCAGCTCCCTTGCTTTAGTTTTAATTTCAATATTTTCTTGAAATTGTTCTGTTTTTGAAATGTATTCGTTAAGTTCCTGGCCTGATTTCTCTATGTTTTCCGTTTGCAGAATTTCTTTTAAGAGAGTAGAAATGTATTCATTTTGCAAATCAGTTTGCAAATCCTGGGCGAAGGCAGTTTCTTTCGCGTAACTGATCTCTTTTAAAGTTTGGCTTTTTATTGCTTCTATTTCTTCATTTATTTCCTGAAGGCGTTGGGTGGCGGTTAAAGAATCTAATTCTTCTGTTTTTAAATTTCCTAATTCTTCTTTCATTTTTAATAAGACAACTTTATTATTTTTTATAGAGGTGGGTATTTTCAGTAACTCTTGTTCCTCAGCGCCAATGTCTTTTAATTTCTCCCGCAGTCCATTTAATTCTTCCAGCAGATGATCCACCGCAGTTACTGCTGTGTTAATTTCTTCCAGTTGCATCGTTATGTTTACGGCGCTGTTCTTTTCCGGTGCCGGCAAGGTTAATTTTGAAGTCGCTGGGACGTTTTCAGTTCCCATTACGGTTATCTGAACTTCTTCCGGCAAACTTCCTTCATTTCCGGCCAAATCAACAGCAGATACCCTGTAATGATAGGTTTCTCTAGGGACAACCCTTGCATCAACGAAATATTTGTCTTTTGTTGTTTCATAAAGAGCAAAGCCCGGTTCGCTGCTGGTCGACCTGTAAATAAGGTAATGGTCTATCTCTTCATTCTGGCGCCAGGTCAATTTAACTCCGCCTTTATTTTCTCTTGCTTCCAGCATTGTCGGCGCTCCTGGCGGTTCCGTATCGACCAGGAAAAGATTCCCGCTGGTGATGGTGTTTCCCGTGTTTCCGGTTAAATCCATGCCGGAAAAATAAAAAGAACCAACCTCATTGCTGTTAGAATTTTGCAGGAGCAGGTAACCGGTCCAAGTGGTTCCAGACCCGCTTAGGGGAACGTTGGTTTTCGTTGAACCGTCAAAAGAGTAAGATAAGGCCGGGATTGGTTTTACTTCTTCGGATGTTCTTATGGTAATCTCTACTAAACCTGCTTTTAAAGGCAGGGGTTTATTTAACTCTATGGACGCAGTTGGGGGAATATCTACATCAAAGATGATTTTGTAATCTTCCTGAGCCTTATTTTTTAAGGAATCTTTGCATTTTACATAATAATGATAAGTGTTGTCAGTTAGTTCAGTTATTGTTTTTCTGTGGGTGGTTCCTCCAGTCACATCAAAAAAGAAAATCATGTTGTCATAGGCAACCCCTTCGCTGGTGCTGTATTTACAGACCGCTTCTTCGTTGGTCGTGATTTCCAGCGTGGCATAAGGCGTGATGATCTTTCCGGTTGGCAAGTGCGTTAAGACAATTGGCGGCATTGATTCTGCGGCTGGATACACGGTAATGGCGCTCATCGCTTGGTTTTTTGATGACGCTAATGGCTCAGTTAAACCAAACTCATTAAAGCTAAAGTAATCTACATACAAAGTATAATTTCCGGGGTATTTTTCATTGCAGTATATTTCCCAGGAAGGCTCAATCAGGGCTTTATTTAATGAAATAATATCCCCAAGCATGGCGGGCATTTCATTAACGATGAATAATCCGCCATTGTCAGGCTCAATAATTAACTTTGCAGTTACGTTTTCAAGCGTTACGTTCCCTTGGTTTACGATTCCTGCAGCGGTTAGGGTAAGATTTTTTTCATACATCCCGCAGAGATTTGCTGAACTTGGAGAGAGAGTTTCGGTCCACAAGGAACTTCTAACATTAACAGCTAGCGCTAATGTAATTAGAATAACGAGTCCAAATAACCATATGTAAGGTCTTTTCTTCATCATGTACTTGCCACAGTTTTAACATCCCATCACCATTTGATTTTATTAAACTAAAATTAAAGTACTCGCTTATCCTTCTTCTTTATTTGAGCTCTTTTCAATCTCGATCGGGTTTTTTTCTATTTTAAAGAAGTTGTTTTCTATCTTAAGCACCTGTAAAATTTTTTGATCTTCTTTTATTGCTTTTTCAATGCATAGTTCAAGATATTTATTTAGATGAACATTTTTTAGAATACAAATTATTTTTGCCTGGGAATGCACATCTTTTCTTAAACTGATATTAACTCTTTTCATTTTTAACCATTAATATTTTTATAGAGCAACTATGGGGCAACTACTGTTTGAAAGTAAGGTGATTATAACCTTTTCTACTCTTTAGTATTTCTATAACAAAAGTTGTTTTGTGTTATTTATTATAAAAGTATTTTAACTAATAAAAATGACAAAAATAGTTAAATGATAAAAATGTTTTTTTATGTTAAAAGTATATTCTTAAAATAATTAATAATTAAATAATCAATTCAAATCATCATTAAAATAGACAACGCATTCATTAAATTTTAATATATATAATGGGTAAATTGATTTGTAAAAAATAGGACCGATTAGCGGTTTTTTAAAGAATATAACTCATCAAATAAATGTTTATATTGCTCTTCTGTTTTACGCTAACTTACCTTACTAAACTGAACACAAAATAAAAAACAAACTAAAAGTAAAAAGTAAGGCGAGTAAATAAAAATATAAAAAATAAGGAGAGGGTGAGAGTATGGAAAAAAAGATGGCGGGATTAGTTTTGACTACGATAGTTTTTTTAATGTTAGCTTTTATGGCTGTTGCAGTTGATAAAAGCGATGCAGTTTCTGGGGGTTCTGTAACGGCGTATGCTAACGGTCGTTTAACCAATACGGGCGCCGGTTCGCATAATGCCCGGGCAGGCAACGTAACCCAGCTAAACGTGACTGCAACAAAGAGCACAGGTAAGTGGGCGGGTTATTTTGGTCAGGTAACCAGTGCTTTAAAATTAGGATTCGGTTCTGATGTCCTCTATGACTTTGGCTCTGTAACGAATAGCCAGATCAAGAGTGTTTTTGCCGCGCCCGATTCAGCTTTTGATTTTAGCAATCTTCTTGCAGCATCTGCAGGAAACGCTGACAGCGCTTGGGGATTTTCAACAGCGGATGTTGATTCAGCAACGTCGGTATTTACTGGTACTGCCACCATTGCGACAGTAACTAGTGTGCCCGCAGTAGGTTTAAGAGCATACGAGGATACCGGCACGGCGCAATGTGCGGGGTGCGTTCTGAATACCAGCATTTACAAAAGTGGCGTTTTTACTGATACAGCTTCGCCAGCACAGGAAATTGATTTTGCCTTTGGGGTAGCTGTTGATGCCGACGAAAGGGATTTTAGGAACTTAACTCTGGTTGATTATGAGTTAATAGTGCCAGTAAATACGACGGGAGTAGGTGGTACGGAAACCTACTATTTCTTCCTTGACGTAGAATAAAGAAAAAACTTTTTTTTATTTTTTAATTTCTTTTTTTAAACTTCTTTTGATTTTTTAAATTATTAATGCATTTTTTTAGTTTTTTTGTGATTTAACCAATCATATCCCTTGGTGTTTTTAATCCCGTATAGTTTGATTATTTTCTTTTTTCCATGCTTAGTTTTAAGCAATGTTTTAATAATCTTTTCGTGGCTATCAAAAAGAGCATTAATAAACTCATTGTGGGCCTCTCTCCATTCCGGATTGCTTCTAACAAAATTAGCCCATCTTGTTATTTGACCTAAATGGGATTCTCTCATAATCTTAACCGTTTAATCATTTTTTTTATTTCATTAATTTCTTTTTCGTTAACCAATTCAGAGTAAACAATTCTTAAATGTTTAGCATCTTCTAAATCTTTTGGGCTTTTTAAAAGTTCTTCTTTGAAAGCGAGGTTCACGTTGATATTACTGAACCATACTCCTAAGCCGGTAAGTTCTAATTTTACTTTAGTATTTAATTGGTAATTGTCTAATTCGTCCTTGGCAAATTTTACTTCCATCTCCGGTAAAGGTTTATTTTTTCGAGTAAATCTTACCGAGAGGTTTTCTGTTAAATAATCATAAATCTCTTTCACGTCAGCTGATTGCATGCAAACAAATCCGCTCCGTTTCAGGTCTGCAAAGATTGTTTTAAATCTGTTAAAATCAACTCTTTCCATGATTAAATCGATATCTTCTGTGCCTCTGGTTCTTCCTGAAGCAATAGCAACAAATCCTGACACCACAATATATTTGCAATGTTTGTTAATAATCGTGCAGAAATCTTCGCAAAACTGACTGAGAATATTTAAATTTTTTACTTCTCTTTCCATGGGCAATTTTATCTTGACTTTATAACTTTAAAAACTTTGTTGTTGTTGTGTTTTTTAATATCTATTTCTCTTTCAAATGCGAAGGATAAGCTTCACTGGCAAACAGCGTTTTTGTATCTTCGTAAGGCTGGTATCTCTTCAACTTGAACCATTGTTTGATAAAGGTCTGCAGGGCATAAACTTCCCGGTATAATTCTTTCTTTCGTTCTACAATAGTTTTGTTGTAGATTCTTTTTGAAAATAAATCTTTAAAATGTTTTAGAAATGGATGCCCTTCCATAGTTTCTTTATAATTCTCTTCGATGAAGGCTCTTATAGTGAGTTCAAGTTCTCCTTTATTAGTCTTTAATTTTTTACCTTCTTTAATCACTTCCATCGTTACGATGGCTGGGCTGTGAAAATCAAAATCCAAATAATAAGTTAGATAATCTGCGTCCGGAGCTTTTTTACAAGTACGCCACCTAATCCAAATTTCTTTGGAGCGGTCTTGCCGGACTCTCTCTCCATAAAAGCGTTCATATTTATCTGATCCCTCTTCCAAATCTTTCCATTCGTATTCTAATAACCATTCGTGTAAAGCTTCATAGAATGCTTTTATGCTGAAGACGTCTTTATACTTAACCCGCATAGGGCTAACAATTTGGATCAATCGGTCCGAAGGAATTTTTTTTGCTGGCACAAGGTTAGTGAAGAAATTTATGTATATAAATGTTTAGTCTAAATTAGTTTAGTAGAAAAAGTCGTCTAGGCCAAGATTTGAACGAGTAATTTTAATTCGTAAGATTTAACACAGGTTCAGTTCCATCTTTAAATTATTCTTTTTCTTAACGGTTACGCTTTTTAGAACTGAACGAGTGAAAGGCCTAGACTTTTTCTACAGAGCCGCCGATTTAATAAACTCAAAACTTAATTCGTTTTCTAAGGGCAAAATAAAACACCCAAGCGGTTCCTAGGGCCATATCTACCACTGCTAATCTTAAAGAATGTTTTATTGTTTCGTAAGAGCCGTTTAAACAAGAAGGGGTGGCCGGGTCAAAATAACTAAGTCCTTGAAACGAGAAATGTAATAAATTAGGCCAAAATAAAGGCACTCCCTGGGAAAACAGCATGTCTAATACAATATGAACAACTATTCCGGAACCAAACATCAACGAAAATAATTTAGCTTCTTTAGATTTGTTCAATAAAAACAAAACCACATAAACAAGGAAGCAGGAGACCATTAAAAAAATTAAACTATGGGTAAAGGTCCGATGCGCTTCTGTTTTGAAAGTCCAGTCTAATAAGAAATCAATATCAGAGATTATTCCCCCCAGGAGCAGATATAACCACGCCGAAAGAGGAATCTTTTTGCGGCTGAACCATTCTGTCATCTTTCCAAACAGCCAAGCACCAGTCAGGTGTCCAAAAGCAAAAGTCATAAGTTGATCTCATTTTCATAAAAAATCACCGCCTAGGCCAAGAGGCGAGTGAGGGAATGTATACTTTAGTAATAAATTAAGTCCTATCCCTTCGAAAGTTATTGGCTAGGATAGGCCGAACGAGCGGCCAAGGTGATTTTTATCATTTTATTTTTTTAAGTAAATGTTTATATATCTAATGAATTTTGAAACCTAAAAATGCTCATCGGAATCGTAGGAAAACCTAATGTTGGAAAAAGCACCTTTTTTAAGGCAGCAACCTTGGCAGAAGTAGAAATTGCTAATTATCCCTTCGTTACTATTAAACCCAATTCTGGGGTCGGGTATGTAAAAGTTAATGACCCAGCCAGAGATTTTGGAAAAATTTCTAATCCCCGCAATGGATATGTAATAGATAAGTCTCGGTTTGTTCCGGTGCAGATGCTCGATGTAGCCGGCTTAGTTCCCGGTGCGCACGAAGGCTTAGGTATGGGCAACCAATTCTTAGACGATTTAAGACAGGCCGATGTTTTGGTTCACGTTATCGATGTTTCTGGTTCAACTAATGAAAAAGGCGAAGTAGTAGAAGCAGGCAGTTATGATCCTGCTGAAGACGTTAAATTTTTAGAAGTAGAATTGGATATGTGGTATTTAGGTATTATTAAGAAGGGCTGGGAAAAATTTGCTCGGACGGTCATGCAAGAAAAATTAGAGGTCCATCTTGCTCTAGGTAAGCAGCTGTCAGGGTTAAAAGTTACTGATAAAATGGTTGAAGAAGTTATAGCTCAGTTGGGTTTAGATAAAGATAAGCCCAATGGATGGGCGGAAGAGGATTTACATAATTTAGCAACCACGTTAAGGAAGAAAACGAAACCCATGATTATTGCTTGCAACAAAATTGATGTTCCCGGTGCAGAAGCTAATTTTAATAGATTAAAAAAACAGTTTACTAGTTATCTATTTATTGGCTGTTCTGCTGAATCAGAATTGGCTTTAAGGGAAGCAGGTAAAGCTGGGTTAATTAAATATGTACCTGGAGAAAATAAGTTTACGCTCACTAATGAAGAAAAATTAACTGAACGGCAAAAGAAAGCATTGGAGTTTATTCAAACCAATGTTTTAGATAAATTTTCTTCTACCGGCGTGCAGGAAGTTTTAGACCAAGCGGTATTTAATTTACTGCAATATATTGCTATCTTCCCGGGAGGAGTAGCTAAATTAGAAGATAAAGAAGGCCGGGTTCTGCCCGATTGTTTTTTAATGCCTCCTAAAAGCACGGCGTTAGATTTTGCCTATAAGTTACATACTGATTTTGGAAAAAACTTTATCTGTGCCAAAGATGTCCGCACTAAAAGAACAGTTGGCAAAGATTATCTGTTGAAGAATTTAGATGTAGTTGAGATTGTTTCTGGGAAATAAACCCAATTTCGTTTTGATTACTGGTTTTTCCTGTATTTTCCCATACAGAAATTCTTAAAAAGCCCTCGCCACCCCCTTCTTTAGCAAAAAGGTAGTTTAAGGGGTGTAAAACGTGTCGTGGTTGTTTAAAGCATTAAATTTTTTCAAAAAAGGATCAACAGAAGCTAATGACCAGATTGAAAACGTTCAGTTAACTGATCTAGATGCTTGGTTAAAATTACAGACCCAACAGCTGCTGACTACTTCCGGATTAAATGGGGAACTAGTTAATTACGTTAATGTTCTTAAAGATAAACGCTGGATGTTAGAACGCCAGTTGGATGAATGGGAAAGTAAATTAAAACCTTTTGGTGCCGATTGGATCGATTATGATTTGGAAGAAATTAAAAATTTATTTCAAGAAACCAGAACTGCGTTAGGAGTATTAACTTTCCCGGAAAATATTACTGTAGAAACGGTTCTTGGTCTTAATTTATCCCTGGAACCTAAAATAAAATACCTACTACAAAAAGCAGACGGAACAGATTTTGTTACCAGTTTTAACCTAATTTTTAATGACGATTCTGTTAAAGACCCTATTAAAGCGGATACTAACCAAAGCGAAGCCGCAAATGATTCAGCCAACAATTCTAACAACCAAATAACTAATCATTTACTAACCGAACTACTTGAGCTTGAAAACATTAAAAGAGATTTTGAGCAGAAATTAACTTCCTGCGGTTATAGTGCAATTAAATTTTTAACCCAAAAAACAGTTTTATTGAACAGTCATGTTTCCCAGTTAGAAATGCTGGAAAAAGAATTACTGAGCAAACGGGAAAGACAGAATATTGCCGACAGCAAGAAAAAAGAAAAAGAAATTCAAATTGCTGAATTAAAACAAGAACCCGGATATGTTTCCTTAAGCAGCCTCAAACAAAAAAGGGCCGAGATTCTAAAAAAGATCGAAGGAAACAAAGATTCTATTTTTATTTTCTTTTCTAAAATAAGGCCGCTATTAATCCGCTATAAAGATTTTGAAAAAGAATTAATTTCGGCAGGCATTAATCCGGGAAGCAATTTACCTGGAAGTAATTTAAATAATTCTTTTAACAATGGCCAATTGATTGATACCTATCTAAAAGATTCCGTTGCTGCCTTTATCAACGACCAGAATTTATCTATCAAACCGATTTTAAAACAACTTAAAGCAGTTTTGAATGAGGAACGATTTTCATTAAGTTCAAAAGAAACTAATTTCCTGTTAGAATTTTTGGATAAAGTAGAAGGAACTTATTTGAATCAACTGCAGCAGAACCAAAGCAGATTGACTGAAGAATTACATTCGCTTGGCTGGATTCCTGCCAATAACGATTTCATTTCTAAAGTGGAAGATTTAGAATACCGGTTGGAACATTTCTCTAGGCAAATTGAAGCTTTATCCGGCGAAATTTTATTGTTAGAAGATAAGAAAATTAAGCTGATCGAACAATTAGCCGGAGAGCAAAATTTATTCCAAAATATGGTTGATGCAGAATTGCATAAAAAAGTAATTATCGGGTTTTGATCTCAACTTTATTTATTTAACTTTTTTCTAGTTTATTTTAACGTTCTAGTTTAATTTATCTATCTAAACTTTCTTTTAAATTTCTGATAATTATTTTCCAAAGCGGTTATTCCCGGCAATTCTTGGCCGGATAAAAACATTAACGCTGCTCCTCCGCCGGTAGATACATGGGTAAAATAGTGTTCCAAACGAAATTTCCTAACTGCTTCTACGGTTTCGCCTCCTCCGCAGATAGCTGTTGCCGTCAATTTACCTAAGAAACGGCCGATTTCTTTAGTCGAATGGGCAAATTTAGCCCATTCAAAATAACCTAATGGTCCATTCCATACAATAGTGTGCGCTTTGCGCAGATATTGCTTAAATAAACTGACGGTTTCTGGTCCAAGATCTAAAGCAGTTTGTTGGTCCTGAAGATGATTATACTTTACTATTTCAGTTTGTGCATGCGGAGAAAAATCAGCTGCAGCAACAAAATCAACTGGCAAGATTATTTTTTTTGCCGCTTCGGATTTAAGTATTTTTGCGGCTATTTTGACTGATTCCGGATCCAGTTTAGACAAGCCCATGTTAATTCCTTTAGCCCGCAAAAAAGAAAAGGCTAATGCTCCTCCAATTAACAAATAATCTGCTTTTTTCAGGGCTTGTTTAATCAGATCAATTTTGTTTAATTTTGCGCCGCCCATAATCCAGATAGCTGGTTTTTTTGGATTTAAAGCTAAACTTAATTGCTGTATTTCAGTTTCTAATAAAAGGCCCGGCAAGGAAGGTAAATATTTAGTAATAGCGTCTACAGAAGCATGTTTCCGATGGGAAACAGCAAAAGCATCATTCACATATACTTCGGCAAGCTGAGCCAAGGAATGAGCGAAGAAAACATCATTTGTTTCTTCTTCTCGGTAAAAGCGCAGATTTTCCAGCATAAAAATCGTTTTTGGTTTGCTTTCCGCTATTTTTGCTTTGATTTCTTTCCCAATACAGTCATTCAGTTTAATAAATTGGATAATGTTCCATTTTTTCTCTTTAGACAGCAATTCTTGTAGTCTACTAAATAAAGGGTTTACTTTCAATTTCGCATCTACTTTTCCGGCCGGATTTCCCAGATGTGTTGCCAGGACAATTTTACAATTTTTTTGAAGAAGATACCTAATCGTCGGCAAAGATGATCTTATCTTGTTATCGTCGACAACTTTCTCTTTTTCTAGAGGGACATTATAATCGACTCTTAAGAAAACTGTTTTATTTTCCAGAGGGAAATTTTCTAAAGTAAATCGTTTCATTCTGGTTAGAAAGACTTTTTTAGTATATAAAAGTGTTTGCACCTCCGCCCCAACTAACACAGTTACTATTTTAAAATGAAAATAAATGTTTATAAATCCATTAAGTTATATTCTAGAAGATAGTTCCAATTACGTATATTTAATCGATAGATGTGTTAATGAGTGTTAAATAAATTAAGAGTATAATAAAATTAAAAAAAAGAAGGTGTTGTTAGATGAAAACGAAATCATTTATTATTTGGTTGGTTTTAATATTAGCTTTTGCTGTTATGGTTTATTCAAGTGGTTTAATTATTTTAAATAGCAGGGCAGATATAACTTTATTTTCCCCGGAGATGTTTGAGGGCAGGTCTCCCGGTCCGAACGTGAATGTTACCGGTAACTATTCAAACTTAAGCGTATATACAAATGCTGATAATGTAACTAATGTCTCATTTTTATGGTATTTGATGGCAACTAATAGCTTAGAGTTAAACGTCACCGTTACCAACACCACTGGCAACCAAACTAATTGGAATACTACCTGGACTTTAAATGCAACAAAAGGGTTTATTTCATCAGCTCTGCGTAATGGCGTTTATAACTTAACTTTTTGCGCTCAAAATATGTCTTTTGAATGGGCATGCAATAACGTTACTAGTCGACATAATGAACACGTGTCAGTAGATAATTCTCCACCTAACGTTACAATTGTATCACCAACGGGGACTCCCGCTTATACTATTACTACGGGTAATATAACTTTTCACGCAACAATTAAAGATTATCCGGCAAGAGTAGCCCGTAACATGACATTTAGCTTTTCCAATGGAACTTATGCATTGGAGTTTGGGTTTAACTCAACAATAGCTAGAAATAATTCCCTTACTGATTGGAATGTAAGTTATAACGTTTCTGCACTTCATGCTGGAACACACACCGTAAGGATATTTGCTTACGATAACTTTGGCCTTCTGAATAGTACTGAAACTTTTACATTCACCCTTAATACACCATTTAATACCACTATTGTAGGTAGCCCCGATGGCAAATTATTTGGGTGGGGTACTGGAAGACCATATAATAATGGTATGAGTAATTTCTCTATCAATGTTTCCATAAATGGTAACATTACTTGGATTGATACTATTTATTTGATGTTTAATAACAATACTGATGCAACTGTCGGTAGTTTTAATATTAGTATACCTGTTGCTCATGGGGATACTGCAACTATACTTGCAAATCTTAGTTATAATCTTTCCATGCTGCGTCCAGGAACGCGAACGGTTAGATTGTGGGTAAATGATTCCAAAGGCAACATAAACCAATCACAAACAGCCTCTTTTGAAGTAAATAGGCAGTTAAATGTTACTTGGTTGAATTTAAGTACGACTAAACTTTCTATAAATACATCGGGAGTGATTTACAACTACAGTACTGGCAACAAGACATTTAATCTTTCCGTTGCTGGAAACTTTACTGGTACAAGAAGCGCTGAAATTAAATATGTCATTTTACAGTTTGATAATGCCAGCGGAAAGGATTTCAACTATACGCTTGATGTTGTTGATGAACAGGGAGGAAAAGGCGTAACTAACAATGGTTTTACTTGGTGGTCTCCTAGCTATAATATTTCAACCTTACATCCAGGGACTAACAGCGTAACCATTTGGGTTAATGATAGTTTGGATAACCGAAATGCTACAGAGACGCTTACTTTTAACCTTAATTCCTGGATAAATGTTACTCACCCTTCAACTAGTAATGGAAGACCGTTTAACCTGCATTCAGATAACGCCACCTTTAACGTTACCGCTAACTTAAACCTGACTAACATATCGGCAGTAATTTTAATGTTTAATAATGCTAGTGGTGCAGACTTTAATGTAACCGTCTTTGCTCAACGACCAAATACCCTTGCAAATGCTTACGGTAAATACACAAGTTGGGTATTTTCTTACAATGTGTCCAGACTTGCAGAAGGTAACAACACCGTTACTATCTTTGTCAATGATAGTGCTGGGGGGGTCGGCGGATCACATGGCAATAACCAAAATGCAACAGAAACCATTACGTTTTATACAGATTATACTGCTCCTGCTACGACTGTGACCAGATCAAGCAGTTCAACTACCAGCAAATTAGTGCTGGATGTTGCTACGGCTACTGATGTAATCTATTGTGAAGACACTAAAGGGCAAGGCAGTATTACGGGCTCCGGTTCATCTTACACTTTAACTTATACCGGTTTAACTGCTGGGACTAGTTATACTTTTAATATGCGGTGTGTTGATGAATTGTCCAATAATGTTACTGAGTCGGTTACTTTTGCAACAGATTCCGATACTACCAGCGGTTCAGGTACAAGCGGATCTGGCGGAGGTTCATCTGCTGGAATTACGGGCCAATTCGGTAAAGAAGTATGGGCATCCATCAATGCTGGTGAAACCGCAACAGTCGAAGTTGATAATGGTGTAGTTGGTGTTACTGAGGTATCTTTCGTAGCCCCTAGCACGGTTTATGGTGCCTGGGTGAAAGTTGCTAAAGTAGATGGTTTACCAAGCTCTATGGCAAGCTTCAGCGGCGCAGTCTACAAAAATATAGAGATTACTAAAGGGGTTGCTTTAAAAGAGGATAACATTAAAGATGCAGTAATCGACTTTAAGGTTGAAAAAACCTGGTTAACTGCAAAAGGATTAACTCAAAACCAAGTTGCTATCTACCGCTATGTTGATAGTAAATGGACTGAATTGGGAACTACTTTTGTCAAGGATGATGGAACTTATGTCCATTATACCGCAACCACGCCAGGATTTAGCTACTTTATCATTGGTGAGAAAGGCGTTGGCGCAGCTGCAGAAGTACCTGCTGGTGAAGTACCTGCTGGTGAAGTACCTGCCGGAGAAGTTGCCGGTGAAGTACCTGCTGGCGAAGTTGCCGGAGAAGCTGCACAGAAAATAACTTGGCCTTGGGTAGTAGCAATCGCTTTAGTTGTGATTATTGCTGCCTTTGTAATCATTTACCTTAAAAGAAGAAGGTAAATATTTTTATTTTATTTTTTTCTTTTTTATTCTATTATTCTTATTTTGTTTAAATTAATTTTTTAGAATTGTTTTTTAATTTTTAATTTAAATTCAACAATTTATCTACTTCGCTTTCTACTCTGTTTTGAAAATCAGTAACCGTTTCGCCTTCTTTCTTTACCGTATTCAAAGCTTTCAGCAAGGATTGGGTTAATTGCAGTTCCGTTTCTGGGTTGAACAGTTTTATTTGCTGCAGATGTTCTTTAATGATCTCTTCTTCGGCAGTTTCTGGATTTGTTGTGGTAATTTTGATGTTCTCAAATTCTTTTGAATCTAATTTTGCTGTATTTTTCATTACAAAATAAGCTCCTTGGGCATACAAGTCAGTAAATATTTGTTTAAAGTCGATATCCGAAACTCTGCCCTGTTCCAAGGTGCCGGAAAGGCGGATAGTAACCAATACACCAGTTAAATTTTTATTGCTGAACTGGTCTTGAATTTGAGAAAAAAGAGCTTCTGGAGATTGATGTTTGCTGTCGAGGGAGAGATGATGGTGTTTGATTATTTCTAACGGAACCCATTCGATAACTTGCTGATTATTTTCTGCGGTGATCAAGTAATAACCTCCAATACTGTATTTTTCTACCTCCGCAAAATTATTTGGAAATAAAGCTCCTGGATAAGTTAAAGTTCCATATTCAGGAAGTTCGATTTTAGTGGGGTGGTGAATATGTCCTCCGGCATAATAATTAAAGTGTTTGGGCAGAAAAGACGCGGGTTGGGAATCAAGCATTTCCAAATGTTTGGGTTTTAATTCGCTTAAAGTAGTATGGAACATAAAAATCTTATAGCCCGATTCTGCTTCCAGGGATCCCTGAGAAAGATTTTGATAATACTTTTTATCGAGCAGCCCTTTTCTTCCCAACATACCGGTAATTTTTGCTCCTGTGTTGTGGTCGATAGTAAAATTGAGCAGCAGCTCTTTAGTCTCCGGATCGATTCTGCCTTTACAGACATTTTTTAGCAGGCCGGCATTTTCTAACACATCTAGCATAGTTTTTCCACTCGGTGAGAAATCATGGGAACCCGCAATCGCATACAAAGGAATATTTTGGTCTTTTAATTCTTTCAATTTTTTGGTAACTATTTTAAGCGTGTCTAAAGACGGCAGAGAAGTGTTAAACAGATCTCCAGCAAAGAGGATAAAATCTACTTTTTTTTCTATGCACTGGTCGATCGCACTGAGAAAAGCATTGACGGACAAGTCGCGCATTTTTTGATCACGCCAGGAGCCAAGATGCAGGTCTGCTAAATGAGCGTATTTCATTCTACCGTCACACTCTTCGCCAGATTCCTAGGCTTATCAATATCACATTCTTTCAGATCGGCAACATGATAAGCAAATAACTGCAAAGGAATAGCGATTATTAAAGGATACAATAATTCATCTACTTTGGGAATGTAAATCACATCGTCGCTGATCATTTTTATTTTTTCATCGCCTTCGGTGGCAATTGCAATCACTTTGCCGCTGCGGGCTTTAATCTCTTCAATATTGCTGATAGTTTTAGCATAAACGTGATCGTTAGGACAAATGGCTACCGTCGGCATGTCTTCCGAAACTAAAGCAATCGGGCCGTGTTTAAGTTCTCCTGCCGGATAAGCTTCGGCATGAATGTAAGAAATCTCTTTTAATTTTAACGCTCCTTCTAAAGCTAGAGGAAAATTGATATTTCTGCCGATATATAGAATATTTTGATATAAATAATATTTTTCTGCTAATTGTCTGATGGGTTCATTTAAAGCCAGAACTTCTTTAATTTTTTGAGCAATATTGTCAGAGGGAAATTCTTTACCTATCAGCTTAAACGCCAATTTATAGATAATAATTAATTGAGAAATAAATGCTTTAGTGGAAGCCACACCAATCTCGGGGCCGGCACGGCTGTAAATAACTTCATCAACTTCCCGGGCGAGGGTGCTGTCGACGACATTAATTATTCCTAAGGTTTTAGCTTTTTTTTCCTTAGCTAAACGTATCGCTGCCAAGGTGTCCGCAGTTTCCCCGCTTTGAGAAATGGCGATGACCAAATCGTTCTCAGAAATCAATGGTTCTTTATATCTAAACTCAGAAGCAATTTCATTAATCACTGGGATTTTGGCTACAGTTTCAATCAAATATTTTCCAACTAATCCGGCATAGCTAGCAGTACCGCAGGCGACAAATATGATTCGGGAAATCTTAGAAAAATCTTTTTGAATTATTGGTTGGATATTAATCGGAACTTTTAACGATTCTTCGACGATTTCCGGCTGTTCAAATATTTCCTTGAGCATGAAATGCTTATGCCCTTGTTTTTGTGCTTTTTCTAAATTCCAATTGATTTCTTTGACGTGGTAGTTCTGTAGATCGTCATTAAAATCATATATTTTAAAATCGTCTTTCTTGATTTCAGCAATCTGAAAATCATTCAAGTAGATAACTTTTTTAGTATGTTCTATCAACGCAGATACGTCGGAAGCGAGAAAATTTTCCCGATTTCCCAGACCGATAACCAAGGGGCTGCCGTTTCTAGCTCCAATAATTTCCTGAGCATCATTCTTGATGGCGCAAAAAGCATAGGCTCCTTGCAGCTTTTTTACCGTTTTTAATACTGCGTCTTTAAGACTTCCAGCATAATTCTGAGCAATTAAATGGACGATAACTTCTGAATCTGTTTCGGAAGAAAAAGTTATACCTGCGCCTCGCAATTCTTCTTTTAATTCTAAGTAATTTTCAATAATGCCGTTATGGACAACTGAAAAAGAATTATTCTGATCGGTAAAAGGGTGAGCATTACTTTCAGATGGTTTTCCATGTGTGGCCCAGCGAGTATGGGCTATACCGGTGTTTCCCAGCAAAAAAGTTTTTTTTAAATTTTCAACTCTTCCCTGAACTTTATTAATACTGATTTTATTTTCACTGATTATAGCCATTCCGGCCGAGTCATATCCTCGATATTCTAATCTTTCTAAGCCGGCAAGTAGAATATTATTTGCCTCTTTTTCACCGATATACCCAATAATTCCACACATGCCCCCTTTAGAATTAAAAACCAATTTAAGTAAGTTGTGAATTATGGCTCAAAGGTTAATCTAAGAATAAAATAAAGCGAAACGAGTAGAAATCATACAAAAATATTTTGTTTTTGAAGTTTCTTCCAGAAATCTTTATAAACAAGCCCCTTTTTTAATGAACATTACCAATGAGTTGGTATCCAACGAGGTAGCAATTCTTTATTTGTTACCAAAATGTTTATGATTTACGGAGGGTAAATAAAATGTCTGATGAAGCAAAAGTATTGGAAGCAGTGGAAGTAGCTAGAACTACTGGAAAAATAAGCAAAGGCGCGAATGAAACAACTAAAGCTATTGAGAAAGGAACAGCAAAATTGGTTGTGTATGCCGAAGATGTCAGTCCTAAGGAAATTATTATGCATTTGCCTTTATTGTGCAAAGAAAAAAATATTCCTTGTTTTGGCGTTTCTAAAAAAGATGATCTTGGCGCAGCTGCTGGGTTAGCTGTTTCTACGGCTGCAGTTGCTGTCGTTAAAGAAGGCGAAGCCAAATCTGCAATTGAACAATTAGCAAAATTATCTAAATAGGTGAATTTTCATGGCAAAAAAGATAATTTCAAAAGAAACCGAGAAAGTCGAGGAAGTAAAAGTTGAAGGCGAAATTAGATTTTCTCCCGGCATTCCCGCAGAAGTTAAAGAAATCGTCGGCAGAACCGGCACGCGTGGTGAATTGACCCAAGTGATGTGCCAGATTTTAGACGGACGGGATAAGAACAAAGCCATTCGAAGAAATGTTAAAGGCCCAGTTCGTACTGGTGATATTTTAATGCTCTTGGAAACAGAAATTGAAGCTCAGCGTCTAGGCGGTGCCCGACGCGGCGGCAGGAGGTAGGAAAAATGTCTAAATGCACATTTTGTGGAGTACAGATTGAAAAAGGAACTGGAAAAATGTATGTTTATGTCAGCGGAAAAATTTCCTACTTTTGTTCAACTAAATGCGAAAAAAATTGTTTGAAACTAAACCGAAAGCCTTTGCGGGTACGCTGGACTGAAGCATCCCGGAAAGAAAGAGGGAAGAGCTGAGAATCATGAAAGAACAAACTTTGGTGTTGTTAAAACCTGATGCAGTAAAGCGCGGACTGATGGGGCGGATAATTTCCCGTTTTGAAGATGCGGGATTAAAAATTATTGGCGCTAAAATGGTCTGGATAGACGAAGATTTTGGAAAAAAACATTACGCCGATGTTGCCCAGCGCCGAGGAGAAAAAGTGCTGAAAGTTTTGCTGAAATTCATGACTACTGGACCAATACTGGCTTTATGTATTGAAGGAATTAATGCCGTTGAAAATGTAAGAAAGATTGTTGGCGGCACTGAACCAAAATCTGCTTTACCCGGAACTATCCGCGGGGATTTTGCACATCATTCTTTTAAATACACTGACGAGCAAAATAAAGCAATTGAAAATTTAGTTCATGCTTCTGGTAATGTTGCCGAAGCAGAAGTAGAGATTAAATTATGGTTTAATTCCAAAGAATTACATAGCTATAAGACCGTGCATGAAGCGCATGCGTTTTAAGACTTAATATGAAATTATAAATAGGAAAAATATAAAGTTACATGATTATAAAACATTTAAAATAAAATATTTAAAAATAAAAAGTTAACAAATCTTTCAATGAGGTAACTTACAATGGCAGAAAAAATGGTCGATAAGGTTATGCGGATTACGCAGAACCCTAGGCAAATCAGAAATATTTGTACCAGTGCACACATTCACCACGGTAAAACCGCGTTTACTGATAACTTACTGGCTGCAGCAGGAATGATGGCAGAAAAATTTGCCGGGCAGTTAGAAGGAGGTATGGCTACTTGGCTGCACAAAGACGAGCAGGAACGTTTAATGACCGTTGATGCAGCAAATGTTTCCATGGTTCACAATTATGATGAAAAAGAATTTTTAATTAATCTTATTGATACTCCTGGTCACGTTGACTTTGGCGGAAACGTAACTCGGGCTATGCGAGCAGTTGATGGTACAGTAGTTTTAATCTGTGCAGTTGAAGGAATCATGCCGCAGACGGAAACTGTAGTTAGACAGGCTCTTAGAGAAAGAGTTAAACCGGTGCTGTTTATTAATAAAGTAGACCGATTGGTAAAAGAATTAAAACTTTCTCCGGATAAAATTGCAGAACGAGTTATGACTTTAGTTAGCCAATTTAATAATTTAATTGAACGTATTGCTGAACCTGAATATAAAGACTTATGGAAAGTTAAAGTTCAGGAAGGAAGCGTTGCTTTTGGTAGTGCACGAGAAAACTGGGCCTTGTCCTTTCCGTACATGCAGAAAAAAAATGTTAAATTCTCTGATATCTTAAAAATTTATGAACTGGAAGGAGAAGAACGAAAAAACTGGGTTTGGGATAATGCACCTTTACACGAAGTTATCTTAGACATGGTTATTAAACACCATCCTGATCCGATTAGCGCACAAAAATATCGAATTCCTAAGATTTGGCGTGGCGATCCAGAATCAGAGATGGGAAAAGATTTAGTTAATTGTAACCCTGATGGGCAAATCGCTTTTATTATTACTAGGATTGTAGTTGATCCTCGGTCAGGAAAAGACATTTCTGCCGGACGGTTGTTTAGTGGAACAATTAAAAGCGGAATGGAAGTCTATCTTAATAACGCTAAGCAAAAGCAGCGGATTCAAAACGTTTACATTTATAACGGAGTTAAACCGGAAATCATCGAATCTTTGCCGGCAGGAAACGTTTTAGCTATCTCTGGCGTATTGGGATTTGCAGGAGAAACCGTAACGGTTGTACCCGAGCATCCCTTTGAAGAGATAAAACATATCTTTGAACCAGTAATTACTAAAGCTATCGAAGCTAAGAAATCTGCCGATTTGCCTAAGTTAATTGAAGTTCTGCGAAAAGTTGGTCGGGAAGATCCTTCCATCAAAATTGAAATCAATGAAGAAACCGGACAAAACTTAATCAGCGGAATGGGAGAATTGCATTTAGAGATTATTGAAAACAGGATCACTACTGAAAAAAATGTAGAAGTTAAAACTTCTCCGCCAATTGTAGTATACCGTGAAACGGTTACTAAGAAAAGCCCAGAAGTAGAAGGTAAATCTCCTAACAAGCACAACAAACTTTACTTTGTCGTCGAGCCTTTAGATCCAGTAATTGCCCAAGGAATTAAAGAAGGAAAAGTTACCAATGGAAGATTACGGAAAAGAGACGAACAGACCATCACTTTCCTTCGGGAAGAATGCGGCTGGGATACTAAAACTGCTGGGATGGTTAAAGCTACTTGCAACGGCAATATGTTTATGGACCAAACTCGAGGTATAGTTTACATTAATGAAATCATCGAGCTAGTGTTAGACATGTTTGAAGATGTAATGAAAGCAGGACCATTAGCTAAAGAACCTTGTATGGGTGTAAAAGTTAGCTTAATGGACTGTAACTTACACGAAGATGCTATTCACCGAGGACCGGCACAAATGTATCCAGCAGTTCGTGAAGGTATTCGAGGAGCAATGATGCAGGCTGGACCAGTAATGTTTGAGCCCTTGCAGATCATGCGAATAGAAGCGCCTACTGAATACACTGGAGAAATTTCTAAAATTGTTTCTTCTAAGCGAGGTCAATTACTAGACATGAATCAGGAAGAAGATCAGGTAATTGTCAAAGCCAAACTTCCCGTTGCCGAATTGATTGGATGGAGCAGCGACTTGCGTTCAGCGACTGAAGGACGAGGTAATTCCACTCTGGTCGACCAGATGTTTGAGAAACTGCCGGCGGAATTACAAGAAAGAGTGCGAACTCAGATTGTCCAAAGGAAAGGATTGTCGTCTGGAGAATTAGGTGCTTAGGCAATTTGTTTTAATTTCTTATTTTTATTTTTTATTTTAACTAATTTATCACCGAAAGCTTTATAAATAAATATAAAACAAAAGAAAAGTAAATTTATAATCCTAATTATTGGAGAAAAACGGAGGAAATAAATAATGGCAAAAGCAAAAGAACATATCAACTTAGTATTCATCGGTCACGTAGATCATGGTAAATCTACGACTGTAGGTAGATTATTGTACGATTCAGGTAATATCGACGAACAAGCTATGCGAAAATTGAAAGAACGAGCACAGCAACTTGGTAAAGCTGGTTTCGAATTCGCTTTCGTCATGGATAATTTAAAAGAAGAGCAGGAAAGAGGGGTTACCATCGACCTAGCTCACAAAGAATTCCACACCGACAAATATTACTTCACTATCATCGACGCTCCTGGGCACCGAGATTTCATTAAGAACATGATTACTGGTGCATCTCAGGCTGATTGCGCAGTTCTAGTAGTAGCTGCTAACGACGGCGTTAACGCTCAAACTATTGAACACTTACGCTTAAGTAAAATCTTTGGAGTAGGACAATTAGTTGTTGCTGTTAACAAAATGGACATTTCTGGTGTTGCTTATTCTGAAGCACGATACAAAGAAGTTGTTGAAGAAGTTAAGAAACACGCCACTCAAGCAGGATGGAAAGTTGACAAAGTTAGATTTATTCCTTTGGCTTCCTTACCTGGTGAAAATATTCTTAAGAAACCAGCACATATGCCTTGGTGGACTGGAGATTGTTTATTAGAAGCAATCAATAAATTTGATGCTCCACAGAAACCAACTAACTTACCTTTAAGATTGCCTATTCAGGATGTTTATAACATCACCGGTATCGGAGTAGTTCCAGTTGGAAGAATCGAAACCGGGATAATGAAAGTTGGCGACAAAGTTACCGTTGTTCCAGGAAGAGAAGGAAAAGGTATTAGTGGTGAAGTTAAGACTATTGAGATGCACCACGAAGCTATGAATTCTGCTGAACCTGGTGATAACGTTGGATTCAACGTACGAGGAATCGGTAAGAAAGACATTGCCAGAGGAGACGTTCTTGGACACTCTGATAACGTTCCAACAGTTGCTACTGAATTTACCGCTCAAGTTGTAATTATGCAGCACCCTAGTGTTGTTACGGTGGGTTATACGCCAGTATTCCACATCCACACTGCTCAGGTTGCCTGTCAGTTTGTTGAGATCCTTAAAAAGATCAATCCAGCAACTGGTGAGGAAATCAAAGAAAACAAAGACATCTTAAGAAACGGCGAAGCTGCAGTTATTAGATTAAAACCAATGCAGCCAGTTGTTATCGAACCGAACAGTAAAATTCCTCAGATGTCTAGGTTTGCAATTAGGGACTCAGGAGTTACCGTTGCTGCAGGCATGTGTATGGAAATAGTTAAAAAAGAAATGTAATTTTTACATTTTTTTTATTTAATATTTAAAAAAATAAACGCACAGTAACCAAAAAGAATTACTGTGTATACATAGGTTATCATGACGCAAAGAGCAAGAATAAAATTAGCCAGTACGGAAATTGATAAGATCAATAAAATTTGTTCTGATATTAAAGATATTGCCGATAAGACTGGTGTAAAACTTCATGGACCTATTCCTTTGCCTACTAAAAAATTAAAAGTTACTACTCGTAAATCCCCTTGTGGAGAAGGTAAAGCTACCTGGGAGAGATATGAAATGCGGGTACATAAGCGCTTAATTGATCTTTCTGCTGATGAACGAACTTTAAGATTAGTGATGAGAGTTCCTATCCCCGAAGGATTGAATATTGAGATTGAGATGGTTGAGATTTAGGTTTTATTATTCTTATAACACAACTATCTTTAAATATTGTTTATTACTTCTTAGCTTCTGTTGGGCTTGTGGCGAAACGGCTATCGCGTTCGCTTCGCATGTGAAAGGCTGCGGGTTCGAATGCCAGCAATCTAGGCAAGTACGGCGGGCTGAAGCCCACCAAGCAAAAAAGATTTTGCTGCACGAAAGTCCCGCCAAGTCCATCTTTTAGGACAGAAATCTTTAAAAAGAAATTAGTTGTGTAAATCTATAATGGCACACCTAAATATTGGCACCATTGTTACAGCACATGGTTGGATGCACGAGAATTATGATAAGAGTGGGGGATTAGAGAAAACTTTTTTTGTTAATCGCCTATCGCGTCAGTTTGGAGATTTAAGCCGGGACCAGATTTATGATTGGCTTAGACTTGCCGAAGCTTGCAAAGCCATTTATGAGAAAGATTCAAAAATATACATCAATCTTCCATACAATAAAGTTAAAAAAAGATATTATGGTTCTCCAAAACATTAGAAAGTATTAATCTTTATTTATTTAAGAAGTCCGTTTTCTCCTGCTGCTTCAATAATTTTCTCTAATGGTTGAAGCTCTTTTGTTTTTATTTTCTTTATTTTTGCGGCTATTTCACGTAAATATAGGCGTGCTTCTTGAGGGTGTTTTTCTGGATTAGTAGAATAATCAGCACCGCAATTATAACACTTGAATCTTTCCCCCCTAGTAAATTCCCCATCCATAATTGCTTCAGAACGTAATTTTCTTCCGTCTATGGGGCAATAATAATCTGGGTGTTCTAAGGGGCCACAATATTTTACCATAATCTATTTTAGTTTTATCAGTTTATAAGAATTATTGAACTGGAAAAGAATAATATTAAAAAATAATTACTTAAGCAGTTTCTTCGTCGTCGTCTTTAGAATCTTCATCTCTTCTGACTACTTTTACTGCGTCCATTTTAATAGTAATAGGAATAGGTACAGCAGCTTCCAATAATTCTACGACAATTTCTTCTTTCTGCTTATTGATTCGGATGACTTTTGCATTTTCCCGCTTGAACGGACCAGAAATAATTTCTACGATATCATTCTTACGGATATTCATTTCTACTTTAACCTGTTCCAGCATATGTTCTATTTCCGGGTAAGGAATTTCGTGAGGTAATAATCCACGGGCATAAGGAACACCTTGCAGAACTGCTTCTGCTTCAGTTTTTGACTCAGCTTCAATAAAAATATATCCTCTCATTCCATGTGGTCGGATTACGGTTAAAATGCCTTTAGGATGTTTTTGTAATTTAGAAATTAAATAGTCTACTACCTGATCTTCTCGATTAGCTGCAGTTCTTAATCCAAATATCTGTGTTTCTGCCATTTGTATTTCTGCTTTTTTAAAATAATAGTTGTTTTAACAGGAATATGATGAACCCAATTGCTCCAATGATGCATATTCCTAAACCAGTAACTTTAACAATACTTTTGTATTCTTCTTTATTGGGTTTCTTAGTTATACGCAAAACCCGAATGGTTTCCTTTATAAATCTTTTGACTTTAGTCGTTTTAGTTTCTTCAAAGTCCATAAATGCTAAAAGACGTGGCTTGATTTATAAAGGTTTCTAAAAAATCATTTTCAATTTTTTAAAACCCCAAAAGCTAAAATGCTTTTGTATGGTTACGGGTAAATTTTGATTTCTAAGGCGACTTTTGTAATCTGTATGAGTTGACAAAACATATATAAAGTTAAATTTCTTGCTTATTAACGTGTCTACCAAACCGACTAAAGATGTGGTTCATGCCATTAAATGGCTAGCGGCTGAATTTAAATATCTACAAGAGTTGCAGCAGCTTCTAGATATGGAGCAATATTTTGATGAGAGGCAAACCCTTGCTTGTATTAATTACATCGGAAAAGCTGAACGGAGAGCGGAGAAAGACGTAACTAAAATTCTTACTGAACTAAAAGCAGCCCGAAAAGAAGAAATACCTAGGAAAGAAATCGAAGAAACCCTTAAGCAAATAGAAATCCCTGCCGGGATGTTAATAAAATACGGTTCTTTTTATGTTGGTAAATTAAGAGAAGAGTTAAATGGGCTGCGTACTGCTGTCCAAAGAAAACAAAAATATGCTCCAGTTAGATGGGGTAATACTTTTCATGATCGGACACCCCAGTTAACTAAAGTTGAGCAAGAACTTACCCATTTGAAAACCGAAATAAAACAGTTAGTTTTGTGGGTTTCTGCTTTAGATGCAGCTCTAATTAAAGCCAAAGATATTTTTGAAGAAATTGAAACTGAACAGAATATCTTGCATAAAGTAAAATCTGTGGACGATGTGGTTGCGGTTTTAAGTCAACCCGAAAAGAAACAGAAAAAAACGTTAGCAGAACTTTTCCGAAGAAGACAGCTCCGAACCTTAGGATTGAAAGGCAGTAAAAAAATAAGAAGGGAAACTGCCGATATTTATTTTTTTAAAAATTTTCATTTGGTATATAATGATTTACTGCTGCAATTGGGTTGGTCGGCAGGAGTTATAAAAAAACATTTACTGAAATATGCATCTCCACCAGATCACTTAGTTTTATTTCCTTTACTAGGTAGCCTGTTTAATTATTATGTTGCTAAAGGAATCCATCAAGAGATGTTAAGGGGAGGATTAGGAAAAGGTTTAAAACTGTTAACTATCCAACCCCCTCCTGCAGCTTATGATGATGAAGAAAAATCATCGAAAGAGGCTATAATCTATTTAAATGAGCAGGTAAAACTTATTTTAAAAAAGAATAAAGCTGATACTTTTACTATTTTAGATTTTAGCAGCCGCGGCGGAACCATTGACCGAATTAGTCGAGCTTTTCAAAGAGAAGGGATTCATTACCGGGGATACGATGATCCTAAAGAACATCAAGAAATAAATTTAACTCCTGCCGCTGAAAGAAACAACTTAAAAAAAAGGCTGGAGCAGCTTGATGATCTTCGCCATGAAGCTTTTATTGCTAAGGATTATAAATTAGAAATTGAAATTCAGACCGAAATAGATAGATGCAAAAAATACCGAATCCGTCCAACATCTTTATTTGTAAGAACTAGGCGCGGCAAAATTATTCCGCTTTCACATCTTCAGGAAATGCAGGAAAAACCAAAATTATATAGTACTGTATTTCCCAGCGGAGAAGCTCCAGAACAAACTGCCAGAATCAGCTTCATTAAAGAACTTCTAATCGCTTTTGGCAGAGTATATTACTATTTAGGCGAAGCGACGGAATAAAAAAGTTGATGATAATAAACTAAGAAATTATAATTAAAAAATAAATAAATTTATTTTCGAGCTTTCTTTTGTTTCCGTTTAAGCCGTTGTTTTAGTGGTTCTACAACCTGTTTTCTTAATGATTCAGCTTCAGCTCTTCCTGGTTTTTCTTCACCATGCAGGTCAATACTCCCATCTTGTGAAATCCAATAGTTCATTGCTCGTTCATAACGTGCTAATGCGTTCTCAAGATTTCCAACTTTTAACCAATATTCCGCAGCATCAACATCTTGCTGATCGCTGTAACCTTGAGGGTCTTCTGCAGCTTTTATCCAAAAAGCCCGGGCGTTTTTCCGATCTCCTACCCGTTCAAAAGTAGCAGCAGCAACGGGATAACTATATGGCCCGCCTTGGTTAAAATAATTTACTGCTTTTTCTGTTTCCCCAGCAATAGCCCATAAGCGCCCCGCTGTTTCAACACAAAATCGATCACGGTTATGTTCGTCACCCATATCCAATTTTGTTCGATTGTCTTGTTCATAAGTTAGGGCCTCTTGATAGCGCAGAGACTGCAAAACTGTTGGATGAGTTATTTCTTTTTTGCAGGACTGAGATTTTCTACCGTATTCGCGGACGTCATCCCAAAGTTGCCTGGCCCTTTCTTTATATTCCCAAGAAGATTGTAAAGATATAGCTAATTTTTCTAGTCTTTTTGCAATATTGTCATATACTTCCAGAGCTAGCATTTTTTTAACTTCTTGTTGTGCTTCTTCTGAAGTTTCATCTTGTGCTGGCAAGGTTTGTAAAAGTTGTTCTAAATATGCTTCTCGACCAAAAAGAATACCCATACCATAAGCGTTTAAATTAATAACGCCCCGGTTATAATCCCAGCTCTTATCCCTATTGCTTGGCATTGGTAAACCTGTTCGTTGATAGAATCTATTTTCCGGGTTATCTATAACAAGTGTTTCCAGTTCTGCTCTTATTTTTTTAATATCCATTTTAATACCCCCTTATTCAATGACTAAAAATAGCCTATCTTTATAAATCTTTCGCTACTAAATAGTAGTTACTTTATTTAAGAACAATTTAAAGTGCCTCTTCTTGTACTCGTAACTACTCAATTGTGACAAAATAACCAAAAGGTTTATATATTTGGTGTTATTTTCAACTAACATGAAACAAAAAACTAGCAAAGGATCGGGTAAAGTTCTTTTAGTTAGTTCTACTTTTATTTATTTTAGTTACGTTTGAATTTAGATTTTCTAAGACTGTAAATCTTGTCTTATAATCTTACTCTAAATTCAAACCATTGGAATTCTGCTTTAGTTACCATAACTAAACAGACCAAGCTATAAAAAAGCCGACCGGGCTTTGCTCAAAGGACCAGTCCTTTGACAACATCCTACGGGAGATAAACGGGGAGGAGAACAAAAATGAAAAAAACATGTAAAGACGCAAATCGGCCAGAATACCTGGCTTTAGTAGACGAAAACACTAATCTCTTACAGAGAGACGGTTTATACGCCGTGATTGAAAATAGGTTCAGCTCAGCGGTGCACTTAGTGCAATCCGAGCCAACAGGGAACGATTGCAGAACCCACTTCGAAGACCAAAGAATGGAATCCCATTTAAGGTGCATAGACGAAACCTTAATGAATTTAGTTGATTTAAGGGACCACGTACGTCGAGAAGTAGAGCAAGTTAGACAGAATCCTGTCCGGGAACAATGGAAATGGTGGAGCACTGGTGAATTAATGAATAGAGATGAAGTCAGGCATTACCATACGCAACTAGCCATGCTCTCTCGTAAGCTTTTAAATGTAGAAGGCTTAATGACTGCATTAGCAGAAGACAAGTACGAGATCCGGAAAATTGACTCGGTCATAGAATTAGACATGAAACAGGAAATATAATTTTTTATTTTTTAGATTATTTTTTTAGACTTTTAAAATTATAAAAAATCTCAACTCACAAATTCTATTCCCAAATCGTCTTCAGTTTGCTCTTTTTTTCGTTGGAAATAAGTATTGTCTTCTCCGAAAATCTGTTCCGAACTTACTCCCGTAATGATTAGCATAGTCCGGATAGTTCTTTCTAAATCTTTAGAGATCTGTGCTCCCCAAATTATTTTTGCTTTAGGGTCAAGACTTCGGGCTACTGTTTCCACAATTTTTCGGGATTCGTCCAGAGAAAGGCTTTCTCCGCCGCAAATATTGATTAAAGCGCCAGTAGCATTGGATATATCTACATCAATCAAAGGATTTTCTAAAGCTTTGTGCACGGATTCTTCGGCGCGATTTTCCGAATCAGATTCTCCTACGCCAATCAACGCTACTCCGCCTTCACCCATAATTGCTTTTACGTCAGCAAAATCAAGGTTGACTAATCCGGCTTTAGTAACTAATTCAGCAATCCCTTTAACGGCGTTGGTTAAAATTTCATCAGCAATCTTAAATGCAGTTTGCAACGGTAAATTAGGAGCTATCTCCAATAATTTTTCATTAGGAATAACAATTAAAGTATTAATATTCTGTTCTAACTTTTCTAATCCCATCATGGCATTTTCAAAGCGGTGTGAACCTTCCATGGAAAAAGGAATAGTTACAATACCTACACTAAGGATTCCTACTTTTTTAGCTAATTGGGCTACAAAAGGAGCACTACCCGTTCCCGTTCCTCCGCCTAAACCGCAGGTAATAAAAATCATATCTGCTCCTTCCAGCATCTTTTTAAGTTCGTGTTCGTTTTCTTTAGCCGCTTCTTCTCCTATACGCGGATTTGAACCTGCTCCCAATCCTTGGGTTAATTCTTTTCCAATCAGAATCTTTTTATCCGCAGAAGTATATAACAAGTCTTGAGCATCCGTATTTATAGCAACGGTTTCAATACCTTTTATTCCTACTTCAGAAATGCGGTTAATCGTATTATTACCTGCTCCCCCACAACCAATAACTTTTATCTTTGTTTTTTGGGCAGCAATTAATTGTTCTAATTCCGCGTCAATATCAGCATTAGCTTTCTTATGAGAAATTTGTTCAGCGCGAACCGGTTCTTTATAATACTCTGCTTCTTTAGAAGTTCGGACTTCCCGTGAAGTTTTTTCCAGCGGGCTAACTATTTTTTTTTCAGCAAAATTTTCTTTATAAGTATTATCGTTATAATTATCCATCTTAAAAACCACCTTTTTTTAACTACCCTCAACTAATCCCTTGCTTAATTAAAAAAAGAAAGGATATATAAAGATTATTGCACTGAAACCTATCTTCTCAACGCGGGTTAAAATGAGTTAAAAGAAGTTAAAAGGAGCATACTATTTAGAAATATTATTTAGAAAAGTATATAAATAAAATTTAAAAATAAACTAAGTATGAAAAAGGAAATTTCTTGCGGGTTTGTATTATACCGCAAATCACCAGAAATCTTATTTTTATTACTAAAACACCCCAATCAAGGGGAATGGGATTTTCCAAAGGGACATCAAGAAAACTCTGAAACCTGTTATGAAACAGCAACACGAGAACTAATGGAAGAAGTGAACTTAAATACCGATAAAGATATGATTATTATAAAAGAAAATAAACAATCAAAAGAATTTACTTATGAGTATACAGCTCCTTCCGGTTCTTTGCGTAAAATTGTGCTGTTTGCGGGCCTATGTAGTAAAAACCCGATTATTTCTTCTGAACACCAGGGATTTGCTTGGTTTAGATTTGGGGAAGCGAAGAAATTATTAAAATTCCCAGAAGTTTGTAATTGTTTAGAAGAAATTTATAATTTTTTGAGAACCAATTTTAAATGAATTCTCCAAACCCAAAAAGCTTATAATTCCAATAAAGTCTCCACTAATTTATGACCGCAACAGAAAAACAAACATTGAATCCTTCGCTAGTCGATCTACTTAAAGATGCGCCCACGCTTAAAGATGCTTTTAAAAAGTTTGAAGAAAAGAAGATTTTTGTAGTTGATTTAACCCACCATAAAAATGATTTTAAAATACTGAAAGCAAAAGCAGATTATGCCGTTGCTGTAGATTTGATTGCGGGTTTTAGTTTTAGTTTTGCATCGCCAGATCAAGTGATTCTTCCTTATGGGGCACTAGTTGCCTATAAAATTTTGGGAGATTAGAAATAAATCTCTTTTTACATATTCTCCAAAAACAGTTAACTTTTTATAGGTTTAATCATTTAGGGGATTAAGAGATTAACTTAATCCGTATTAGTTTATTAATCTCGTTTATTAATATTAAACAAATTTAATCCAATATTAATCTAAGCAAAGGTGAAAACATGACTATAAGCAAACGCGATTTGGAAAGAAGGTATTCGGTTTTGAAAGACGAACTTAAAAATTTAGAAACCAAATGTCAAGGCGGCAGCGGCACCAAAGCAGATTATGAAGCTTTAGCCAAATTAAAAAGAAGAATGAAATAAATTTTAATTTTTTTAATTTCTTAATCAAATCAGTAATAATATTCAGCAATGACTTCGGCAAAGGTAATTAAGACTTTTCTAACCTTTCGAGAAATTTCTTTAGCACCTTTATTGACTTCTACTCCTCCGTGCGGTTTTTCATTTAGACCGGAATATTCTTTTTTCCAGAACCAACTGGGCTCTTGGTCGTAAACAATATGGTAATCTTCTCTTCCACGCAAAGGACGGTAGCCGAAGCTTGCAAATACATAAGGAATAACTTTTTCAGGTCCGAATGCTCGAAGATAAGAAAGAGTTGAAGTCATAGTGTTACCTACTGAAGAAAAATCATCAATCAATAAAACTTTCTTGCCACGAATTTCTTTTTTCTGCTTTTCGGAATAAAGAGCAACGTCCATTTCCTTAGTAGCGTACATAAAATAAAATTTTGTTTTTCCCAGTTTCCCGAGCTTTTTTAAGACTTGGTAAAGTAAGAAACCTAGAATCCTGCCGCTGCGGTCAATTGCATAAACAAAGTCGACGTTGCTTCTTTCCACTTCATGCACGAGCTGGCGCATAAATTCATAAAGCTTGCAGGTTTCTTCGTGATTTGGAAAATACTTGAAATATCCGGCCTTGTTTAATTTTAAATAAACCCTAAGGTATCCATAAATAAACAATTTAGCGTAATGCTGTAAATTAGAACGGCCTTCTTCTGTCAAATCCGCCATTGGTAAATCTTCCACAATTTCTTTCCAAGTTATTTGCTTTTTCATTAATGGATCTATTGCAAGAAGCATGCCTTCAGTAAAAAAATAAGATGTTTGAAGGATTCCGTGCGCATACCTATATCGAGCCATTTTTTTAATCAATTGGCGCAAATCTTCCGTAGGTTGTTGGACAAGAAAATTTGTTCTTTCGTCTCTATCTGGAAAGGGCCAGCGTTGTTCATGCAAGATTTTCAAGTTTTCTTCTTTTTCGGTTAACCTGGCTTCTTTCTTTTCAGTCAATTTGAATCCCGACGTATAATTGTAAGCTTTCCTCAGGCTCGCTTCTAAAGCGGCGATCCATCTTTGAGCATCTTGAACTTGTTCTTTTGTTTGCTCTATAAATTTGGAAACAGCGATACTAACTTTCTCCTGCTCTTCTGATTTTAAATCCGGAGACCTCTTGATATATGTATATAGTTTAGAATGAGCTGCTGAATATCCGCCGAGTTTACCGATATATTCATTCACAAACCCGTCATATCTGCTTGCGAACGCTGCTAAATGTGCATGTTCTACATTCAGTTCTTTAGCGATTGCTCTAAATCCCTTAATTAAATCCATTAAAGCAATATTTTCTCCAAGACGTTTACTTAATTCTTCAGCAAAATCTTCATTTTTTTTTCTTGCTTTTTCTTCAAATTGGTCTGTTCTCCTTTCTGCTGAGCAAATATACTTAACAATTTTTGCTACTCGACGAGCTTCTTTAGCATAAGGCGCTTCATCGCGTTTTTTTCCTATAATTTCAAATTCCTTTTGTAATTCCTTAAAATAATAATATTCCGCAGCAGCCCAATTTAAAGCTAGAACTAAATCTTCGCTTAATCTCTTTAGTTCTCTTTTTTCTGACATTAAGAATAAGTAAATTTAAGAAGTTTATTAAATTAACTAAACAATACCAACGGAATAATAAAAACAGAAATAACTTTAATTCATAAGGTTATTTTTTATTTCTTAGCTTTTGTTTCTTTAGTAGCTTCTTTTTTCTCGAATACTACTTCGGTTAAGGAAGTTACTTCTACCAGTCTTTTCTTAAGCAGATCCGTTACTGGCGCAGGAAGTTCTATTGGCAAAATTACCGTTGCTTTGTTTTCAACTACTTTCACTTCTGTTTTTTCTTTTGGAAGACCTAGCAAAGTAGACAAGAAAGCGATTACTTTTTCCTGATCGTCTTCAATTTTTCGATTTATTTTGAAAGTGTAAATAACTTCTTTTCCAGCTAAAGGATGATTAAAATTAACAATGATTCTTCCTCCGGAAATATGGGTTATGATGCCCATCTCTCCGTCAATATCTACTTGCAGTCCAGGCTGAGGGTTTATTTTATGTTCTTTAAAAGTTCCTGCCGGAATAATTTTCATTCTCTTAATATCTCTTTTACCAAAGGCCTTTTCAGGAGGTAAAGTAATCGTATATTCTATTCCAATTTCTTTTCCTTCTAATTCTTGGTCTAATCCAGGCAGAATTTGTCTTTCCCCCACACAAACTGTAGCGGGAGAAAATTTCATCTGTGCAGAATACATATCATTTTCTTTAGCCACTTTTTCTATAGTGGTGTCAAATACCAGCCCTTCTGGAAGCTTTCCAGTATAGTCTACTTCTACAAAATCATGTAATTTAATTTTTTCAGCCATTCTTGCTTTTGTCAATTAAGTCTTTATAAAGTTTTTGCATTTAAGTAATACTTCAGTATTCTGAAGTGATTTAATCTATATTCTCGAGTACAGAAATC
>ERZ1292633.68-Hain-H41-02um-R1-68-length-146669-cov-26_pt1 | contig 58932 bp, 102 predicted proteins | sample MGYA00564406_ERZ1292633 | MGnify/ENA primary metagenome ERZ1292633 (study PRJEB36523, sample SAMEA6512639) | groundwater metagenome | collected 2019-01-08 | study: AquaDiva: Metagenomics assemblies of 32 groundwater samples | reverse complement strand
GGTGTTCATACGCTCCTGTTCTCCGGTCATCGTTGAGACGGTGGTGGGGGGAAGGTGATCTTTTTCATGAGCGACAAGGCGTCGTCACTGCCTCCTGACGCCGACGCCGGGCGGGGATGGCCCGCCGGCCGTGCGACGGGGGAAGGCACTCGCTTTGCCTTGCGCTGTTCGGCGCGTTGTTCGCGAGCCCATCCCTGAAGAATCCAGCGCATCACCACGTCTTTGCGTTTCAGGCGCTTCATGCGCCCTAAATACTGGACGAGCGCACTATGCGTGGTGTCATTAACCTTGAAATAGATCTGTAAGCGCCGTGCGTCGTCTTTCATGGCTTACACCGCGATGGACTGCGTGGCTCCCGCCTCGGTCTGTGTGACAGCGGGCTCGTCCGTGACTGGCGTCGTGTCCTGTCCATAGAGCAGTTCGCCCATCTTGAGAAATCCGACCGCATTGGCATATTGGGCGTTCTTCATGAGGATGGCCCCGTCCCGATAGCCCTTCAGATAGGGGAACAGCAGCTGCGCGCCCCCGCCGCAGAACAACACGCTTTCGAAGTCCGGCGCATGGTCCCCCCACAGATCAACCATTTTGGCGAGAATCAGGGCGGCCCGGTCCTTGGCGAGCTGGGCGACGCGTTCATCGATCCAGCTCTGTGCGTAGGCCCGGCCTTGTGCGCGGATCTCGCCGTCTCCACGATTGGAGCGTTCCACTTCGTAGGGGTCGACCGTGCGATCCAGCTTCTCGCTTAATTCCTGCGCGACCGTTCGGTAAATGTCGTGGACGCCTGCGACGACGCCCGTCGACAGGGTGCCGATAAAATCGTTCCCGGTCATGGCAATGAGTTCCGTTGTCCAGGTGCCGATATCCACAATGGCGACTTTCGTGGTGGCATGGAGTTGCGACAGGTCGCTATAGAAGGCGCCGACCCCTTGCGGAGTGACCAAGACCCGTTTGGCCTTCAAGATCGATTTGACCAAGTCATGGACGATGTCGCGGGCGTCCGGGGCGATGTAGTGATGCAGGGGGAGGCCGGTAATCACCGTCGATTGGGGGGGGATCCAGGTACTGGCATAGGTCACAATGGCTTTGAAGCTCGGAAAGATCCACCAGAGATCTTCCAGGTCCGTACACCGGTTGGGTTTGCCGATGGCGCGGGTGCCGACGATACAGCGAATCCGGTCGATGACCACCTCATCATCAGCAACCGGCGCGCCGAACTGTTGGACGGCGGTGGGGGCGACTAAGGCGACCGCGGACGGGAACATGACCTGTTCTCCGTCTTGGGTGACGATCTTGGTGTGTCCATAGCCGATATCCAACCCGACGAATTTGCCTTGCGGTCGTTTACTGTCCTGTCCCTCCTGTTTCCGGCGCCGTCGTCCGTTCTCGTCTTTTCCGTCTTTCATGACATCCTCCGTACGAATGAAGTGGTAGTGGTGCAGTCCGGTATTACGGGTGACGGATGCAGCGGAGTGTCGACGTGGCGACGCGTGGCATCTGAGGGAGATTGATCAAAATGTGACCAAGGTTTGATCAAAATTTGATCAAACCGCTGCTGAAACGGTGTCCCATTGGCGTGAAATCGCCTATCCCATCAAGGGATTGAGGCGTGGTCTTGATCAAACCCGCTAAAGAGTGTGTGTCAATCTGCGGTGAAACGGGTTGCGCGTGTAGGAGACGGTAGCGTAACCGCGCAGAAAACCAGGGGAAAGAAGATGAGCGTGTCGGTGGGTTTGGGGCGTCGCCTGTTCTGCGTCCGGAGATGTCGTGTCTGTGATGGGGAGGACTTCGCCCGATCAGGCGCCCGTAATAGGATAGATGAGCGGGGGAGATCAGGAATTCAGGGAGGGGCAGAGTCCGCACACGCCCCGCACTGGAGAGAGCCCGTTCCTGGGGGATTCCTGGGACCCTACCATATATAGAATATATGGATAGAAACGTACCTACTACACATCGGAGAGTATATGGCGAACAAACGGTCTGATGAGGCTTCTCAGATCTTGGATCTGTCCGGGCTTCGAGAGTCGCTCGGGATCGGCGAGGAGGCGAGTCATCGAGCCGGCCGTCTGGAGGCGTACGCGTGTGAAGCGGAGAACAAACCGCCCTCGATCGTGAATGAAATTGTGAAGGCGTACAAGCAGGACTGTCGTGAACTCATGGAGCGGATCAAACGGGAATGCCCCTTCCTGTTACAGCTGTGGGTGGCGGACTATGTGCTCTCGATGGCGTATCCGAACTATAGTCCCTCGAAAGTGGATGCCCGGTTGGAGGCGATTTTTCGGAAAGAGATCGATTCGATGAAGACAGTGACTCCGTGGGAGGCGGCCAAGAGGGTCCGTGAAGCGACGGGGGCTCCGCTCCGGGCTCATCCGCACATTCTCCGTAAAGCGCAACGGAAGAAAGAGCTGTTACGGCAGCAGGATGCCTATCACGCGAAGAAGGATCGTCGGCCTACGGAATAGGAGGAGCTATGTCAGGTCGTACCCATGTACTGATTCCGGCAGGGATTGCCGCCATCCTCTTCGACTCCGACCCCCTGTTGGTCCTCACGGCAGGGATCGCTGGTTTGGTGCCTGATATTGATGAGCCGTATTCAGTGATTGGTCAGCGGCTGTGGTTTTTGGCTTGGTGGCTCAAATATCTGTGCGGTCATCGAACGATGAGCCATTCTTTATTGATGGTCGGAGTGGTGTCAGTTCTGGGTCTCCTGGTGTTGATTCCTCCCGTCTATGTGTGTGCCATCGCGATAGGGTTAGGGAGTCACTTGGTCTTAGATGGTTTATCTGGGGGAGTGCAGCTCTGGTGGCCGTCCAAGCACCGGTGGGTGATTGGACGGTACCCCATCTATGGGACCACGGATCGGTTGTTGATGGTCGGTGGGATGCTGTTATTTCTGGTGAGTTGGTGGAGTCGCATGCAGTCGGTGGTCAGTCCTCAATAATCCGGTGTGATGTGAAGAAGGAAGGAGTCAGGTGTGAGTGATAACGAGAAAGAAGAAGGCTGGCGGAAAGTCTGTGTGGCTGCTCGTCAAAAGCATGCCCGCTATTTAGAGACGCTGCGTCCGATTGAACATCGCTCGATCCTTCAACCGGATGGTGTGATGTATTGCGTCGTGACTGCGGATCAGTGGGAAGAGAGGCCCTACACATTGGAACAACGCGAACGGTTGAATCGCGACATCATCATGGATGCGAAAAAGCGGAATGCCTGGGCGACTGGCTTGACAGTGCTTGGGGTGTCACCGGAACAACGAGGTGGCAAAGTCGAATTTCGTCCATCCTTAATGACCTATGTGACCGGACTGGGGGGCTATGAGTCATACCAGTTGCAGATCGTCCAGCGAGTCGAATTGGAGCCAGGACAGGTGGTGGCCTATGGACCGCTTACATGTGTTTCTATGGAGTCTCGTGACGGAGCATGGCTGCCTGATGTGGATGGGGATCAATCCTGGCCCTGTGTGATTTGGAAACTGTAATGGGTGTCTCTGTGCCTCTGTCGTGAGTGGAGAATAGATCTGCAATTGAGAATGTGGCTCTGTCTGTCCCCAGTATCATGTGGAGTCTGCCCTGATCGTCTGAATCAGGACCCGTAATAGGGTCAAAGAGGACGAGCGGGATGGATGGCCCTGCACTCTGAGCGGCGAAGGGCGGGAGACCCGCCCGAAGCCGCTCCACATGAAAGGAAGGTGGCAACGATGCTGACAACAACAGTGGTGCTGGAAGAGTCGAAGCGGTTATGTCGAGTAATGCACCTGGAACAGGTGAATGCGCTTGCCTCGATACGAGAAAAAGGAACGGAGTGGGGCCTGTATCAGGTGTTCTCGATTCGTGAGACAGGACAACGAGGTGGACTGGTAGCTTTGATTCCGGAGTCTGCCATCTGTGACTTCATGGGGTCGATGGATGAGGTGGTGAAGAGTCGGGTCGAGATGGGGGATGTCGCGCTGGTGATTGTGTGGAGGAGATATGAGTTGTTGTCTCGGGATCGGAAAGCGGGGTATCAACGGGAACTGCTGTCGAGCATGTACGTCTTGCACCCGTCGGCTCATCGTGTCTATCAAATCAGGCAAAGCGTCGATCTAGTTGGTCAGGAGTGGGTGTGTGAGACTCCCGTGGTCTCAGAGCGTCCGGAGATGGTCGATACGTTGAAAAGGGACAGAGAAGTGGACTGGCAACCGGTCTCTCCTGAAGTTGAGTTGCAGTCTGTCACCTGGCCCTACCGGATCTCTGCCTGATGAGTCCGGCGGCGAAGTGCGGGACACTCCCGCACGAAGCCGCACCCGCCATCGGTTTACGCTGTCGCCCTGCCTTGGGAAACTATCCGGTCTGTCGTCTGGCTGTGCGAGGCGTTGGGAAGGGCAAGACGCCGAGACATGGACAGATCAAATGGCGGCGAGGCTACTGGCTGCCCCCCTGTCCTGGGTCTGGACAACCACTCCTGTGGCTGCAATGGCTGTAATCACGTCAGGAGACGGTTCGTCTCGGTCCGGTGTGGAAAGAAAGTCCTGTTCTGGGGGAATAACCGTGTGTCCTGAGTGTGGGTGACCTGTCAGAAACTGCTCGTGACCAGGACATACCGGTCTGCCGATCTCTCGACTGTCAGCTCTTGGGCCGCGGAGTCCACGCAATGTGTGGACGGAGCGGCACGTCACCATCTCAACGGGTACTCGCTCAGTCCACGTGGTACAAGTTGGTCTACCGTAGTCCGGTCAGCAGTCTGTCAGGGTGAAGACGGATGCAGCTGGGTGAGTCATGTTAGCCTGTTCCGAATGCAGAGCCGGTTCCTCTGACGACTCCTGGTCCTCGATCCATACCCTCAGCAAGTCCTGGCTCCGAGGCCGAAGATCTCGCGCCCGATCACGAGCCGTCTGATGGGCGTGACTGCGCTGAGAGGGAAGTGGCAGACGGATGCCTCGCATAGGTAGACCTCATGAATAAGGTCCACCAGGGTTAGCTGGTGGAGGGTGTTGGCCATAGAGCGTCTCGAAGGGCTTGACGTGAGACGGCGCGACTGGTGGCCTGTTGGTCTTGCCGGCCACGTCGACGCCGGGTGATGGCATCAAGCTCACGCTGTTCCAGTGTGGCGATACGTTTCAGTTGTGCCGTCGGTAAGTGATAACGATGAATAGCCATAGCGAAGTCTCCTACATCAGGACTGGGTGAACGACGCGTGCGGTCTAAAACTTCCGCTTGTGCAGGATCGGGACCGACCGTTGCTTGAGAACCGGCACGATCAGTTGCATCTGGATCGTACAGACGCCGGTGCCCTGGTTCCACAGGCGAGAGATCTGAAGAGGATCGGCCTGCCCGAATTCCTCCGGACTGACCAGCCGTTTGTCTTGGGCCACGGTGATCCCGTGCTTGAGCTGCATCATGGCCCGAGTGCCTGCCAGTTCGCAGGCCAAGGCTTCGTTGCGGTTACCGGGTGCAGACCAGCCAGTGCCCTGAATGATGGTCGATTCCACCAGACGCGGACTCGGCTGTGGAATGGCCAACAGCGAGGTCTCCGCGCGCGTAAGACCGGGGAGCATCAACAGAAACAGGATGGCGAAGAGGCTGAGACGAAGGATCAGCATAGAAACCTCCTGGTGAATCATGTGTGATCGCATCCAAGAGGGCACTACCCGCCACGCGGGTCTCCGAATGCTTGATGAATGCTCGAGGTGGGGTGGTTGTGTGACTGGTGTCTGAGGCGGCTCAGACCGTGATCAGTGGGGTCTGGCCGGTCTGAGCAAGTAAGGCTGACAGTTTCTTCTGCCGAGCATTGAGCCGTTGCATCAGATCTTCCAATTGATTCGATCCAGTGCTATTGACGGTGACAAATGGAAGTCCGTTGAAGTATTGCGACTGAATGGCGGGATCCGGAAACAAGAACGAGCCCTGGTCGTCAATCCAAAAGAACGGATGTGGATGAGGGGCTTGATCTTTCTTGAGGGCCTCCCATTTGGAGAGACCAACAGTGTCCCATGGAAGGATGCGGCTCTTCTCGTTTACATGATCCAGGTATAGTGAGTGCAAGAGTAGTCTGAGGTCGTGTTCTGTCCAGCTGGTTAAAAACACAAGCTCGTATCGAGCGAGCACCCAATGGAACCAGTCGTTCACGCCAGGCCGGAGTTGATGGATTTTCCTTGGGCCGTATTCGCCAAAGAGCACGCCATCGACATCATGGTAGAGAATAGGCTTGATCATGGAGCCCTCCTGTGAATGGTGTGGGATCATCTCCAAGAGGGGACTGCCGATAACGTAGGTCTCTGATTGCTCGAGGTGGAGGAATTGGAGCCCGATCCGTGCGCAGGGGCGCTGATCGATGAGGGTGGAACCCTGACCGACGGAACGGATCGGGCATCGGAGATGAAATGACAGGGCCAAGGTGGGAGTCTCGCGTCTGATTACCACGCAACCTTAGCAACTACCGCGGCCATACGACAGCGGCCACCTGTGCAGGGTCAATGGCAGGAGGTCTCGGTTGGCTCAACGACAGTCGCGTCGTGGGAGAGGTGCGTGAGATCCTGAAGGGACATCCGCGCGATGTACCCTCTGGATCTGGTCAGATCATCCGTGATGCCGACATCCCCAAAGCGTGACACCATGACGATCCGGACTCGTGTGCCGGCTTGGAGCGTCCGATGCCCGACGGTGCCGGGCTTGCGATCATCTTCGATCGTGACTGAGGCGCGAAGGGTGCCGAAATGCGCGGGCCATGTTGCAGGGGCATGGGGGATCCAGATGAGTGGCATGGCAGTCTCCCAATGAGATCGTGTCGTGGGGATGCGAGGAAGGTGCTTATCCTCAGTGATTACCCCATCCACAGATCCGTAAGACGCGGCGACCACGTACACTGGACGGGGTTTATGCGATCGACGCATTGGGAGAGGACCCTTCTGCGCAGGAACCGTCTGTTGCTATGGACACACGGTCAATTTCATGCAGCACGTCGAGTGTCATCTTTGTCACCAGGACCGAATCTGGATCAAGCTCGTTCTTGTCATAGCGACTGGCGCGCAATCCGCCGATACAGCATGTGATGGTCCCGTCCGAGTGGGGAGCCGTCGCTACTCGCAGAAGGAGATCTTGAGCGTGGGCACGAAGCTCGTCCAGCGTGGGCACACGATGCAGATGGTGCCATTGCCAGTCTATTGTGGTCATCTTCCGATGCACGACTGCGAAGGGAAAGGAATTGAGAATGGATTGGATCTGGTGCGTGTGCTCCTGTCCGATCTCCAACCAGCGAGCATCAGGGAGGGGTGTTGTCATGGGGGACGCGCTTCGTGTGAGAAGGTTGGGGTATCTGATTTCACGATCATGACAAGAACTGTCTTCGGCGCGCTCCGAAGACACGTGTACGCGATGTGCTGTTACGCCAAACGTTATTGGGCATTTCAGGGACGTACCCTCGCAACGAACACCGCTCGGCGTTGGGCGGTCATGGACCCGTACTCATGACGTCATTCGGGGTCGATGATCGCAATAGCAGAACGATGGGTATGCACTGCCTGCGGATCGCACAGGTCTGTCGGGCTGCATACGGCTTATTCGACGGTCACACGGGCCTATCACGACTCCTTAGAGGTCACCGGATTCCAACCCGGCTGGCTGCTTCTAAGCCTACCTTTCGCGTACACGTGAATTTGGGGCAGCCCGCGATCGTCCCAGCGGGCTAGAGGGTGGACAGTCTTTTAAGTGAACCCTGCTGTCTCAGGGCGGGGTGATCTCAGCTGCCAGAGACTGTGATCACATCAGGGGCGCGATCGTTACGCGGCGGCTTGCTGCGTCTTGTGCTGAAGGATTTCATACTCCAACACGACGAGTTCCAGGCGGCTTCGCTTCTGTTGGGTGTCTTGATCCGTCCAGATATTTTCCTGGATCCGGCCGCGCACCCGAGTGAGGTCGCCTTTTCCGATGTGCTGCGCAAACTCCTGGCCGAGTTGGCCGAAGAGGATCAGCGGGACTCGAGTCACTTTCGTGACCCGTCCCTGCTCGCCCTCATACATGTTGGAGACATACAGGAGCGTGTTGGTGACAGGCGATTTCTTGGTCAGTTTGACTTCGGGAGTCACGCCGATTCGTCCGACGAGTTCGAGTGAATTGAAGTGGTCCTGGAACGGAGTGCCTTGTGGCGTCTGCGTGGTCTGCTGTGCGGGGGCGGTGGCTGTGTTCATGGAAAACCTCCTGGATGAAACTCCGCATCGTGGCGGGGAGTCGGGGTGAACGCGTGCCTGTCGATTAGGCCGCGTGTGTGTCGAGAATGGGGGTGACGGGAGCCTGTGTCTCGCGCACGAAGGCTCGCACCAATCGAAGGACGTGTTGTTGCATCCGGACGGTGGTCACGTGACCGATCAGTACCTCAAACGAACTGGCGGCTGTGGCCGCCCTGGCGATCGTCAGCTGAGCGTGCGCGCGTCCTCGTGCATCGGTCAGCGTCAGTTGCTGGCGAGACGGGGAATAGCGGTGTAATGAGCCGCTCATCTGGATCAGCGAGGCGTGGCCGATCAGGGCAATCGCGACGCTGAGTGGGGTCGTGCAGGTCAACGGTGGCATCGGCGTCTCCTTTCTGAATGAAGGGGGATCGATCACCTGTTGACGAACCTACCCGCTTGGCGGGTCTCCGAATCAGAATCAGGCTGGTGTGGCCGGCCGTCTTAGGGTGTGGGTCGACGGAGATTCGGGCGAACTGGACGGGCTGGCGAGCGAGTGCCGATTGCTGTGCGGGCCATGTCGACGAAGGGATAGGCGGCGAGTCCCAGGATCAGAGCCAGCATGGCGTAGGGCGCATAGGTTTCGAGGAGGTGTGTCATGGAATTGTCTCCGTGATGGCCGATGGTCTCATGGGGCCGAGGCTTTTAGGTGGCTGAGGAGCGGACACGTGCGGTGAGGTCCGCGCGTGAACCGGATCCGCTGTCGTGATTCGGACGCGCCATGAAGTTTTCGAACAGCGGAAATCCCGGGCGCTGTCCTTGTACGAGGGTGCGCACGCTGTCGAACGCCAGGCCGAGCGCCCAGAACATGACCCGGGATCCATACGCAAGAAGGACGACTAATCCGGTGAAGACTAAGAAGGGAATGAGCACGCGAAAGGCGAAGGCCAGCATGGTCATGGTGGCCGGCATGGCGAGCACGACGGTATCCCAAAGTGTCATTGGAGGCTCCTGTGTCGTCGGTGATGAAGTAAGTGATGATGCGGGTGTTGAGGCGTCGTCCTCCGGTGTCTGATCGGAAGCGGGGAGGACGATGGGCCTCAGAACCGGAAGCTCGATCGGGTTGGGAGGTGCCGGAACGGACAGCGTGAACGGGGCGCGCAGAGGGTCTGGCTCAGGCCGATTCTGAACCGGGCCGTGAATCAGCGTCAGGGGATCGGTGGGCGAGGGCGGTCGAGCGGATCGTGCGTGTGGGCTCGTGTGACAGGGACGTGCGTGATCCTGTCGGCAGAGATTCTCCCAGACGCGATCGATGTACTTGGTGGATCCGACAGACCCGTTATAGCCGGCGATCGCTTGCCACACACGACCATGTCGATCCAGATTTTCTCGCAGAATGATTCCGGCGAGGTGGATATTGGTGCAGGGACGAAGCAGGTCTTGCGGAGTCAGTCCCCGAGCCGTGACCAGTCGTGGAACATGGATCGAGTTCAGTTGCATCAATCCCGTATCGTATGTCCGGTGGGCTCGCTGTAAGCTGGACATCAGATGGGCGGCTTCTGCCTGAGTCGCCGGAAATACGCTGTGACGCTGGCCCTGGGGATCAGTCCATCCGATTGCCCAGGGATGTCCGTTCGATTCCGTGCGAATGATCGCGCGTAGGAGGGCCGGATCGAGATGTAAGGCGGTGGCTTGCTCGTGCAGACAGCGATCCCAGGAGGACGAACTCGGCAGGGTATGACCGAGCACGGGGAATCCCCAGCTGAGGAGACTCAGGAGTCCGGCAACGATCAGGCGGACTCGTCCAGTCTGACGACGTGGCATCGGAGGCTCCTTTCAATGAGTGAAGATCGCACGATGGAGAGACTACCGGCTTGGCCGGTCTCTTGAGCTCTTGCTTGGAATGGGCAGGAGGTCTCGAGAGTGTCCGTGCGGGTAATAGACGAAGAGATTGGGAAAGAACGCGCGAAGGTGTTCCGTCGTCCGTTCCCCCCACATAGGGCAATAGGCACAGATCGCGAATGTCTCGGCTGTGTTCAGTGAGCCGGCATGGTCTCGGAGAAACTGGTCGATCGTCATGGGATAGAAGGTGGTATTGGCTGCGCGAAAGGGGACCAATCCAAGGAAGGAATCGACGGAATGAACGGCGGCATAATCTTGCAGCAAAAACGCCTGGGCATTGTAGCTGCATCCAAGGTCCACCAGGGTCCAATGTGTGGGGATGAGTTGGCTGAGGTGCCAGTAGATGTCGAGAAAGCCCATGAATTCAGGGCCGATCTCGCAGTCCGCATAGGGGTTCGCGCGAATCATTTCCTGCCATTGTTCGGGGGGAATCCGATCGAGGACGACTTGGTTGAGGATACGGAGCATGCGGTCTCGAATCGGATCCGAGACCGGCAGTGTCGGGTTAGGCAATAACATGAAGCCCTCGTTTCTGTTGAATCAAGAGCGTGAATCCCTGCAAGCAGGCCTGGCAGATATGGGTTTCCGCGTCATGGAGGGGCCGTTCATGAAACCGGACTTCTTTGACGGCATGCCCGGATTCATCAGTTGAGGAGAAGTAGAGCCCAATGCCGCGGGTGCGATCAGTAATGGGCTCTTTGCAGACGTTGCAGCTATAGGTGCGATGGGTTGTCATGGGAGCCTCTTACGCTGGTGTTGAGCGTGACAGTCTGATCAATCGGAAGGGGATGGAGCGGGTTTCGCAGAGCTGGATCATGTGGTGAGTGCCGCGAGAGTGCCCATCCCAAAAAATGACGACAAGCGGGTTGGGACTGGCTAGTAACTCCTTGAGCATCTGTTCGTTGCGAATCATGCCGGCGCGCTTCCCATGGACGGACCAGTTGGCCGGTCGATTGAGGACGATGGCGCCCTTTCGATGAGCCGTGAGAGCCGCCCAGGTATCGACTCCTCGGGCAGTGCCATGAATGAGGGTATCCCCCGGCTGAATGAGATCCGAGATCGTCTGTTCAACGAGAGGGGCGTCGGGGAAGGTACGGCTGCCAGAGACAAGGATCGTGTGTGCCATAGAGTCCTCCATGTATGGCGGAGTGTGGTCGACTGCAGCGATTCGTCATCGAGTGGGAGGACTACTTCTGAGTCGCTGCGAGGGCTATGAAAGAGGTAGCTCGCTGGGAGTTGGATAGGTCGTGCGGAGTGTGGGGCGTTGTGAAGGTCTCGCAATCTCTTGTTCCAGATCCAGGCAGATCTTAATGATACTGTCACGGATGCGTGCTCTCAGATCAGCGGGAAGAGGGCAATCGCGGAGGTGAGACAGAACCCTCTGGACGTGGGATTCGTTACGTTGAATCTCCAGGGCAGTGGAAAGATCCGACAATTCCCATTCGACTCGTTGATTGTCTTTGGTGATCACCCAGAGAATTGTTCCATCCCCACGTGAATAGAGCGTTCCTGGGTATAGGCGTGTCAGGATCTGGCTGTCGAAGACGTGTACGCCATAGACGAGATAGGGAAACCGCTTGAGATATGTCGGAAGTGCAGAGGGACGTAGCTGTCTCATGAGGACCTTTCAGAAACGATGTCTCAATTTGGGAGCTGATGTGTGCGTGGGATCAGATAATGGATACCGGCTTTCCCATAGCATTGATGCATCTCTTCGGGAGTGGTCCCTCGTGTTGGGAGCTCTTGCGCACAGGCATCGCAGAGGCCATAGCCGGTATCGCGATTCCACCATTGTCTTCCGAGAGTGGATAAGCCACAGCAGCAGCACGTGAGTGTGCGAGGGGCAGGAAAGTTGGGGACTGGAGTGGGGGTCTTCTGTGGTCGACCGGGATGACGGAGGCGTTGAAGGCACGTCTCATGTCCGAATGTCCCTTGATCATAGACCCAGCCTTGATGGCGCCGACTGTCATGGGTGAACTCGAAATAGTGATACTGGACGAGATGCCAGATCTCCGAGGCCCAGGTATGACAGTGTTCGCAGTGTCCGTACACGGCGGATGATTGTTGCGTGGAGATGAATCGAAATTTGAAGAGTGGAACCTGCATATCAGCCCTCTTAGGGAGAGAGGATGGTAGTGGCAACGGTATTAGGATGCTGTTGGTGAGATTCCAGAATTGATCGGCAGGGGATGTCGCGTAGAGGAACAAGCTGCAGCGCTGTTAGCCAGCGAATCCACGAGTTCATTCATGGGAACTCCAGTATGGGCGGGGATTTTTTTCCAAGTGATGGAGAAAGGGAGCATTCTGACGCCACGTTGGTAAGCTGCGGTGAAGGGGGTGTTGGCTTTCCATCGTCCGGTCGCCCAGGCTTCGAGACCCTCATAGTCATAACAGATTGTAACGGGGGAGTAGTCGAAGTCGCGGCAATGCTGTAGGCCTTGAATGACGGCCTGAATTTCAGCCGCGACGTTGCGATGCGAGACCGCATTGTCAGGAATGTTGGAGCCACTGAATTGATGTAGGATCGTTTGGCCTTGACGAATGGCATAGGCCCATCCGAAGCGCAAGTTTCCGGATTCGTGGAGGCAGGCGCCATCGACCCAGAGTTCAATATGGGATGACGTGTCAGAATTGGTGGTAAACGTGGCTGAGGCGGGTGAAGTGACGTGCGTAACAGGGTATCCGCATGTCGTCCAGGCTGTGGCAATTGCGGCCTGTTGGAGTGGGCTGACGGATCGCAGTTCGTTGGTGGTATAGCGAGGGCCCTGTTTGCCGGCATAGACCACCACACACCCGATGGGACGACCATCGGTGAGAAAGACCGCGATTTTGTGGCCATGGCCGTTGGGCGTAGGTGCTGGATAGGCCTGGGCATGAAAGGCATGTGCGAGGAGGGCGGTGGCAAATTGTTGGGCAATGTGCGTGGCGTTCATAAGGGCTCCTGATGGGGGATAATATATCGCGTTGAGGTGATCGTACGGCGAGTAGGGCGAGCCGTCTCGGTCAACTAGTCTGCGCTTCTGAGGGTACCGTGGTCGGCAAAAGAGTAGTGGCGGTCATGTCCGATGATGACGTGGTCAAGGAGTCTAATCCCAAGGAGTTTCCCCGCATTAGCAATCTGTGTCGTCAAGCGGCGGTCCTCTGGGCTCGGAGAGGGATCTCCACTGGAGGGATGGTTGTGACAGATGGCGATCGCCGCCGCGTTTAAGAGAATGGCGCATTTAAACACTTCACGTGGATGGACGGTCGTGCTGTTCAAGCTGCCCATGGCGATATGATGGATGCCGATAATGGCGAATTTGGTGTCAAGAAACAGACCGTACATATGTTCACGGTCTTGGTGTGCGAGGAGTGGACTCATACAGGTGAAGATGTCGGTGGCATGACGAATATGGGTAATTGGAGTCTGTAGAGGAGTGGTCTCTTTGATGAGACTGATCGTGTAGCGAGGGAGGCCGTACGGGGTCATCGTGGTCATGCGGGCTCCGAATGTGGTTAGCGAGGACGGAAGAAGGCGGTGAAGCCGTGTTGTCCTAAGGTATGGGCAAACCGTGCTGCAATGGTGGTAGCCGTCATCAGAGCCTCCAGGTATGCGTGAGATGGTCATGCTGAGGCCTGGCTGCCCGCGAAGCGGGCCCATCGGATAAGTTATGTCGGAAGCAGCGGCTTTGGGATGAGGTCCTGGAGTTGCCAGGCTTGTAGACGAGTCAGTAATTCCTGACGAATCATCAAGCGGTGTTGTTTGAGATCGAAGTCAGTCTCGTCTGTGTAGGCACATTCATCCAGAATTTGTTGGCAAATGCGACGAAGAAGAAGAGTGAGGGCGCTCGTAAATGTTTTGGCCGGTGCCGACCATGCACCGGCAAGATAGCCGTGATGCGTCACAGTAATCGTGCGGGATCCGTTGTAGGAGAAGGTGACCGTCATTGAAAAGTGACAATCCTGATCTTTGTGACGGTCCGATGAAATCAGTCGATACCAGAGTGCAGTTGCCTCTGGGATAGGGGCGCAATCTTCCGGACGTAAGATAGTGGCGTCAGTCCCTAGCGTCATACGAGTCCTTCTATTGTGTGTAGAGAAGCTCAAGAGCAGGCTTCGCTTTCATGGTGTGTGAGCATGAGGTCGGATTGGGCATACTCGTGCTCGCGGAGTTGTCGAATCAGCGCCACACAGTGCTGACTGAGCGGGTCACCGTAGGGTAATTCTTCAATGACCGTGGCTAGCGCTATCCTGGCCTGACGAAATGCGTGACTATTTGACATCGACAATCCTTTCAAACGCTGTGTGCTGGTAGAGACATTCAGGTCACGAACACCGGCCTGCGACGATCAGAGGTCGCCACCAGGCTGGGCCGGTCTCGCGCCAAGAGGCAATCGGGATTTGAAGGAATGTCAGGTCGTTTTGAGCGCGTTGGCTCGATGGTCAAGTGACTGAAAGAGTGCATACTGAGTTGCCGTCAAGGCGTTCCAGAACTCCACGTGAGCATTATCGTGTCCGAGAGACACTGGTTGGTGATGACGGAGGAGTTGGAAATCCCAGTCGGCCTGTCTGCATTCCATGCTGTAGGTCATGCCGTGAAGACGGCTGAGATAAAAATGGGACCAGCGATCCTGTTCGCAATCAGGCTGGGAGGCGTAGCAACTCATCACGAGTGTGCCGGAGTGGGCGCGGTCTTCGAGGTTGGCGAGGCTACACGCTCGACAGGTTGGGTAGCGACGCAGGGTGCGCATGGGATGGGGAATGAGTGTTCCGGCGGTCGGGGTTTGGCAACGAGGACAAGGGGCGAGGGTGGCAGGTGTGTCCATGATGAGCTCCTGGTGGCGATCTTGAAGGGGAATCGAGTCACCGGGAGTAGGACTACGTGCAGCGCACGTCTCAGCATCAGGCGCGTTTCGAAGCAGGAGGCGAGGAGGGGCTCACAAAGAGCATGCGGTCGGTGACGTACGGCGTAATGGCGGCGCGAACGGTCGGCCAGTCCAACTGGCCGAGTCCGCACCCAAGGAGTGGACAGTACACCCGCGAATCCGGAAATTCTTCCATGGCGAGGGCGAGACGTTCCACTCCATGTTGAATAAGGGCCAGCTCTGAAGGGGCGTTCCAATGATGCTTGGTTGGAAGAGTGAACAATCGTTTATCAGTCCAGAAATAGACGGCATTGCCGGTGTCACGAATCGCCTGTCCGAGCAGTTTGGGGAGGGTGGGAAACTGTTGGGCGGCCTGCTTGGCCAGGCCGGCTCCCATCACGGCGTCTCCATTGGCTTTCAGAACGCCGTTCGTTGGAATCACGATGAAGCAGTTTGATTCGGCACGATGGAAATCCCACAGATTGCCGATCAGTTCGTGCGGGAGACGGGATGAGGGGGATGGCATAGGGAACTCCTCGCAAGCTTAGAAAAGCCGTGGTGTGATGACTGGTGCTGGGTGTCCGTCCCGAAAGCGGTCCGGAAACTGCCGCACGGCATATGCAATAATCTCGTGCGTATGGCAGTTCCATCCGTCCCTGCAATAACAAAGCATGGTTTGTTCTTCAGCTCGCGCTAATTCATCCCACACGTGCATGGGCACGCGGGCGAGAATCTGCGCGTATTGCGTGCAGTAGTCGCGCCAGCTCAGTGTGCCGTGCTTTGAGCCTATGACCATGTCCCAACGCGGGGCAAAGGCCCGCCAAAGTCCCTGCGCTGATTTGACAGTCGTATCGATACCCTGCACCCCAGGTCGAATTTGCGCGCGCTTCAAGATCGTCATAGCCCCCTCCTGTGAGTCAATGATCGATCCAGAGTGGGACTGCCCTGCCAAGCAGGGTCCAGACGGTGTGAGTCTTAATGAAATCGTAGTTGAGGGGGATGAGGGGTCGAGGTGGGGCTCGCATCGACTTGTGTGGCGTGTCGGTACTCGGTGTAGGCCTGTTGCATATTGTCGGCCGGAACAAAACAGGCATTGAGCTGTCCGGGAATCCCCGCACAGGCAGGCCAGCCGTGCTGGGCGAGGTGGGCAAAGTTCTCCAACGTGGCGATTTCAAAACTTTCGGTGCCGAGAGGCCCGCCTAATAATCTGAGTAGTGGAGAAAATAGAGATCCGTACGGGGTGGTGGGTGTGAGTATCGCGAGGTGTCCATTAATTCGGTAGCGCCGACCTGACGAGGCATGGATTTCAAAGATCGTGACTGGAAGTGAGACGAGGATCTTCGCATCGGGATGCAGGTGCTGTAGTGTGGCCAGGAACCGATGCACCTCTTCGGAAGAAAAGGTATGTTCTGGATTGGAGAGCAACAAGGTCTGTTGCTCTGCACTTGTTGGCTGGGCAAGTGTGGGCCATCGTGAGGGCATCGGAACCTCCTCAGTCAACCGTAGCATATTGTCGGGTTCGTGTCACCTGGCGACTTGACCAGTAGCCGGGGAACGCTGGCGAAAGGGTCTGTCCGATTGATTGTAATTGTGCCGGTCTGGTCGAATGCTGTGTGAGGTCAGGGCTTTTCCCCATGACGACGCTGAGGGCAGCGTGGTCAATCGTCAGCATTGTGGTCCCACATTGATCGTGGGCCTGTGAGCTGATGGGTTGTTCGATCGGCTCGGCTTTCGAACGAGAGGTAGGGGGATCGACTGGGTGCGAGGGGGTTGTGAGGGTCGATATCAGGAATGACGAGAACGGGTTCTTCGTGTGTGGGAGGAGAGAGCGCGGGGATACGATCGGGTATGTCCCTGGCCTGTTCTGCATCGAGTGCAGAGGCATAGAGCTGTCGAATGGCTTCGTTGCTCGTATGGCAATACACACAATACAGCGGGGTACCAGTGGGAAATTCGACGCGACCGACCATGCGACTCATAGCATTATGGTACGAAAGGCGTTGAGGGGGCGTCAACGCATTCGTAATATGTGTTTGTGGGTATGGCGTCGTGTTGAGGTGATGAGTTGCGCCTTTTATTCGATGGGTGCATTGCCGCTCGAAAGATGAGTCCCACGAGTGCACATTCTCGATCGTATCCTGACATCTGGTCGAGGAGAGGATTGAGGATGGCATGGCAAGAGCAGAATTCTATCAGGAAGAGCCACCGATAGCTGTCGGGAGGACCATCGAGTGGGGTGCCGCTGTTGAAGACTGCAAATCGTTGATAGAGGCCATGGGCCGTGGCCTCAAACCAGTCCTCGCCTTCCTGAAACGTCTGTCCTTTGGTGAGGCGTCGTAGATGGGTCTGTCCGAGCCTGACGATCTCCCCTCTGAGAAGCGCCCGTTCGATGATACGCAGCGCAGCCGTGCGCGGGGTATGGGTGATGAGGTCGTCTGGAACCTGTGTGGTCGAGGGGGCGGCTTGGGGTGCTATGGTGATTTTCATGTGCGGTGGTCTTTCGTGTCTGGTCGAGTGGAGGATCAAGATCTGCGGGTGATCGCGTGCATGCCGGGCCAGTGGATATGGCCGCCTTCCCACGTCAACGGTTTGAGAATGCCGGGTTCTTGGTGGATCCGGAGTTCGGCATCGTCCTGGTTCCAGCCGGCGATGTCATGGAGCTGTCCCGCTGGATCACGGAACTGATCGTAGGTAGGAGTTGCTGTACGTGTCGAATGAGCGACTCCAATGAGGATGGTTAGGCTGCGCTGTCAACCACCGTGGCGTGGGTGCGGAGGACCTCCGCAATCGTTCGGCGGAGGTCGTGCAATTCCATCGGCTTCGAAAAAAAACCCTGAATCCTCAAGCGATCTTGTTCCATCTGAATCAGTGAGGGATGCAGGCCGGCCGTCATGCCGATGATCGGGGTGTGAGGGGCATGCTGATGGATGGCAGTGATCAGTTCCGGTCCGGTCATCTTGGGCATACTCATGTCCGTCAAAACCAGATCGACGGGCTGTGCGAGGAATGTCGCCAGACCGTCTTCCCCGTCCGTGGCGGTGATGACCGCATGCTCATCTTCCAATGCTGCGGCTAGGACGAGACGGATATCAGCGTAGTCGTCAACAATGAGGATTCGGGCCATGGAGTACCTCCGAGAGTGATGAGGGAGAAGAATCAAACAGGAGGCCGTCGTCTGCGAGCGGAGCAAGCCGGGTGATGACCTGGTCATACGGGATGTGTTTGACGAGAGCATCACAATCTTCTACGGCGCTGATCTCACTGACATCGTGCCCCTGACGTTCATAAAACTTGCGGTGGACGGCGCGTAGGCGTCCATCTTCATGAACCAGTAGAATTCGAGCCATGACAGACCTCCTGAATAAAAATGAGGAGTACCGACATAGGGTCCTATTACGGGTCTGGAGTGCGGCGAAAGGCGAACGGAGCTACTCGCTGGCGGGGGGAGTGGGTAACTGTGGGAGCCGAATCTGTCCGGACTGATCGATGATCCGGGCATCATGGGCATAGAGAGACGCAATGGTCTGTTCGTTCGGCCAGGTGATGGGGAAATGTCCCTGTTTCAGCGGGTGCATATGAAACGGACGATTGGGGTTCAGTTGTTGAATCATCGAGAGAATGAACGTCATGCTGGCACTGACAGGAAAGAGCATCAGTACCGCGTCGCATTGATCGTCAAAATGGATCGACCAGGCCTGAACGGGCTTGATCGCCATGGGCGTGGCGTCTCTGTATGGGATTGAGGGAGTCTGGTCAGGGAGAGGGGACGGCGAGACTGGCGCGGGGTAGGGGGTCTGGTGGGTAGCGGCCCACATGCCTCGATAAACCTCCTGAGCGCGGTGCGTCCAGTCTGGATTGAGTGGCAAGCCTTGGAATGCAGCTTCAGCGGCTTTGCGTTCATCATGTGTCAAGGGAGTGGACATGGTCGTAGTGCCTCCTGTCAGGTCGATCGTCTTAGCGTGAGATGCGCGGTGAGCTGTCGGACCGCGTGGTGTGGCTGGTCCCAAGGGATGTTGATCCGGATGACTTGATGTTTCACCAGCCGCGCGAGAATGCGGTAAAAGCCGTCCGGAACACGGCCTTCCGGTTGACATCGATAGGTGGCGTGGCTGATCGAGGCACCCAGTTGTCGATAGGCGTTGAAATCGGTCGTGGCGACGAGGAGGAGCAGGTGATGAATGGACAGCGGACGTGTGTGGCGCTGCTGATGCTGTCGGATGATATAGAGCATCAGCTGTCGCAGCCGTTGTGCTGGTGATGAGGTGAGCATGGGGCGCTCCTAGGCGGCGGTGTGAGTGTCCGTCGCGCGATCGTGATCCATGTCGGTCAGGACGTGAGGGGAATAGAGTTCGCTGGCTTTGAAAAAGAGTTGGATTTCGCGATGAGCGGCCTCTCGGGAGTCGGATCCGTGGACAGCGTTACTGGGAATGTCGGTGCCGAATTGTGCACGAAGCGTGTAGGGCTCAGCTTGCGCGGGATTCGTGGCGCCGAGAAAGAGGCGAAACTGGCTGACAGCCTGGTCGCGTTCCAGCACGAGTAAGACAACCGGGCCTGAGGTGATGAAAGAAATCAGGCGGTCGTAATAGGGCCGTCCGCGATGTTCTCGATAGAGCATCTGTGCGTCCAGGGCAGAGAGTGTGTGCAGATACAGGCCGATGATTTCGAACCCGCGGCTGTGAATCGCTTGGAGGATGGCGCCAATGCGATTGGCTTTGACGGCATCTGGTTTGATCATGGCAAAGGTGCGTTCAAGCATGGCGTTCTCCACGTGGGTGGTGAGGAAGGGAGAGCAGACGGTTCGGTTGTTCAAGGGGTGAGCAGGCCGCGCGCGATGAGGGCCTGACAGAAGGTGCGATACATCGGGCGATGAAATCCAGGATAGCGACTGATGAGGTCGCTCGTAGTCGGAGCGGTTCGTATCCACTCACTGATGGCGATGGCAATCGCCGGACTTCGTGAGATCCCGGCGTGACAGGACACCGTGAGTGCGCGAAGGCTATTGCGATAGCGGAGGAGAAATTCCAGGAGGCGCTCGCCGTCGCGTAGTGTCATCGGAGCGATGGTGCCATGTGTCGGATGGATGATCGTAGACGGAATATCCCAGGCTTGGAGGTGATAGCTGATTGCAAACGCGCCATGTGGGATCACGGCGGGTTTGCCGGGTTCTGTAATGACAATGAGGCCTGAGCCTGGACTGGGCGTGTAATAATCCCGCAGCCACCATTCCGGAACAACGTCGATCGGATAGCTGGGAGGCGGGGCGGGAATGCGTTGTTCGAGCCACTGCTTGGCATCGTCCAGTGTGGAAAAGGTGTGTGACTCGGCCGTCTCCCGGAAACCGTCGAGAGCCGGGATCACGGCTTCGTACCGATCGACTTCTTGGACATCGTGTTCAATCACGGCCGCGGAGGCATAGTCTGTCGAGGCGCGGGGCGGAATATCGAGGTAGTAGAGGGCTTCTCCAGGAATGGCGCCTTGATCGCAGTACCAGCGTGTGAGGGACATGGACTCTCCAAGGGTGGGCGAGAGGGTTAAAAAGGCCTCCTTCACATGCCGATCTGCCTACTGGCGATTGCGCCAGTCTCTGAGACCGGGTCCATCAGAGCGGCTCGTCATGGAGAAAATCTGGAGTGGCGGTGAGGGTGTGGGCAATGCGAAAGGGCGGAAGAGGGCCGAGCGGAAGGCCGATGAGGAGATCGAGCAGAGCCGTGGCGTCGTCGTGGGCTCCTTCTTTGAGGTATTGAGAGACTTTGAGCAGATTCGGTTTGGGAATAAATTCTTGTCCGTTCGGATCGGTGGCGACGGCATGGGGTTGTTTCAGGCCTTTGCGAAATTGGACGCGCTCAGCTTGGTAGGCTGAGGTGCCGCTGGAAATGCGTGTGAACCCGATCTGATGTTGAATCAGCCAGGCTTCAAGACTGGGAAACTCTCCTTCGGCGGCAAATCCGTTATAAAAATGCAGGTGATGGTGTGTATTGAGCGCACGAAAGAGGGTGACTTCGCTGTCTGGGGTGAAGAGTGGGGTTTCCCAACCTAGACTGACGCTCGATTCACTGATGATCGAGAGGAATTCCGGGACGAGAAGGCGATCGACGGTTCCGCCGATCATCAGCTCGGCAGGAAATTGATCGACGGTCGGCGGAATCAGGACCTCGTGTTCTGTCGATGAATCCGAAGGCAGAGTTCTAATACGACTATGGGGGCGTGGTTGTTGGGCAAGGGCCGTATCACAGAGGGCTTCGACGAGGTTGAGGAGAAGATCCAGGTCATGGAGTGCGTCCACCGGGTCACGGTCCGCCAGTTGCGTGAGGGCGTGTTTGAGCCAGGTCGAGACGGTCGTGTCGGCCTGAAGCTGGCGGATCGCGGCGTCCGGATCGGAGGTGAGGAGCTGATAGAACGTGTCCATGACTACCCTATTACGTGCTACGAATCAGGTAAAACGGTGATCGCTTTGGCGTGAGTGTCACCACAGGGGCGAGGGGGGCCTGTGCGACCGGAGGTGTCGGAATCATGTCCGTGCGTATGGAAACAGGTGGCACCGGACGGCGTATCGAGGTCGAGGCATGAGGCACGAAGGTATGCGAGTCATAGAGGCTGTCGGTGGTCATGGCCAGCTGGTAGGCGTCCCACAGCAATGAATCGGGGACGTTGGCGAGCGTGGCCAGAGAAGGGCGATGGCCGATGATGAGGAGTTTGGATTTTCCCCGGGTAAACGCAACGTTGATGAGTTTGCAGGGAGCTTGATCGCTGTCACATCGGCCGAGCATGGTACGGGTAAGATCGCCAGTGACGGTCGTGTCGAAGATGACGATGTCGCTTTGCCGTCCCTGAAAGGTATGGACCGTGCCGACTTCCACGGCGTCTGTCAGATCGGCTTGGTGCACGAGATCCTGAAGCAGCCGGACTTGATTGCGGTACGGGGCGATGATGCTGATTGTGGGGCGGACCGCGGTGGACTGGTGTAGCGCTTCTTTGGCCAAGGCAATGGCGACAGAGGCGTGGTAGGCGTTGCTGGGTGATCCGCGGTGATCCTTTTCTACCCAGGAATGTTCGTCGCTGGTGTCAATGAAGGCAAAGGCTTTGCCGGGAATCGGCGCATGATCCACCAACGGTTGCCGAGCCTCACGGGTGCAGCGGTCGGTCTGATACGCCAGGCCGGACCGTTGATATAGACGCGCGGCGACGGCAGCGATATCGGGATGCATGCGATATTGAGTCCGCAGGGCGGCGACTCGTGGATCTTGGTCATTCGTGATGCCCGCCAACCGGTAGATGTCGGTCGCGAGCCATTGTTGAGCCTGCCGGGTGGTGGCCTCGGCAATCGAGGGGAGCTGAAGAAAATCTCCCACAATGATGACTTGTTTCAGCGCCAGACAGAGCGTCGCAAACAGGGCCGGGGGACTGGCCATCGAGCCTTCGTCAATGATGACGACATCGAAGCGCTCATGGTCCAGAAGAGGGCTGGTATAGGTGCGCGTAATGGTTGTGGCGACGATGCGTGCCTGCTGAACGAGGTGGGCTTCCATGGCCGCCATCTGGCGCTGACACTCGGTGATTCGCTGATGGATCGCGATCAGGTCGTGCTCCATCTGGGCGGTGCGGGTTCGAAGCGTGTCGAGGTTGTGGCTGACGGTCAGGCAGGGATGTGCCTGGACCAAGATTCGTCGACGAGTGAGGTGATCATCAGCCTCCTGTTCCAGCTGTGTCACGCGATCGGTGACGGTCTCCAGCGTGGTGCGGTGGTCATCCCGGCTGAGCTGGGCGGTGAAGAGATCGGCTTGGATGGTCGTGAGTGATCGAAAGAACAAGCGTCTCCAGCGGGAGGCTTCCCAAAACGAGCGGAGTTCCTGTTCCAATGCGGTGCAGTGAGCATCGAGGCGCGTCATGTGGAGGCGATGGGCGTCTCGTTCCGATCGTGTCGATTGTACGTCCACAAGGGTGTCCGCATACTGGCGCTCGAGGGCGTGCAGATCATCTGCCAGTGTGAGGTCTGTCGTGGCGTCCTGAATTTGCGCAGTCAACCGGGCTTCCTCGGTTTTGAGCGCGGTGATCGTGGTCTGTAAGGCATCCAATGGCGAGGCGGAGAGCGCGTCCATCGTGACGGGTTTCAGAAGCTCGGGGGCATCATCTTCGCTGAGACCCAACCGGAGAATGGCACCGGACGGGATCTCGGGCAATTTCTTCAAGACGGATTCGAGGGCTTGATCGACGGCCGTATTGGTGTTGGCGGCAATCAAGACCCGGGCGCCGCGTTCATAGGAGACTTGGCAGGCCGACCCGATGACCATGGTTTTGCCGGTGCCGGGCGGTCCCCAGATGAACGAGATGTCATGCAGTAATCCGCGAATCAGCGCGTCAGATTGTTCCGGATTGAGCGTCGGGTCGGGGGCCAGCGTCAACTCTGGATCGATGATGGTGGGGTGAGCGGTCGGCTGAAAGCATTTCACGGCCAGACTGGTGAGGTAGTCCTGAGGGTGGGCTTGGATCGTTGCCAATCGCTTGTCCAGAGAGAGCAGCAGTCGCATCCGGTCGATATTCAGCCGGGCTTGTGGAATGTAGTCGGCAAGGTCTGCGGTCAGGGAGAGGGTGAGCTGATCAACCGTCAATCCGAGAATGACGCAGGGATGTGGGCGTCCGTCGATCATCAACTCGCCCTGGGTGTCATGGAGATAGCCCTGCAACGGCATCATCGGGCTCCGGAACGTCATGCGTTGATGTCGACCGTAGCGGCCTTGAAGTCGGCCGTCGCGGAGCGGGACACTGAGCGGTTTGCCGGCTGTGGGGGTTTGCCGGGAATTGAGTTCGTCGCGAAGGGCGTTGCGGAGAGTTTGGATGAGTTCGTGGAGGGAGTCAGGAATGACCGGGGCAGCGGGGAGGGACGGAGTCAGCATAACGAACCTCCTCAGGTGTCTCGATGTGGACGGATCATCGCAATGACCAGCTGCGCTCGTCGCGAGCGCCGGACCGACCGACAAGGGGAGTGTCAGGGAGGGCGAGAGGGTGAATCAGGAGCGCAGCGAAGCTCATGGGCGTAGGAGCGGCATGGGGTGGTAGGGAGCAAGGAGATGGGGTTGCAGGGGCACGCACAACCAGGTAGACTATGCGTAGTTATTCATTTTTGTAGGCGTATGCTGAACTCTCCAGACCGATTTTCTTAATCGGTGTGTTTTTCCTTTCCTGGTGATCTTCTCCCTTTCTGTTTCTCTTCTTCCTTTCTCAACTGCGTGGTGTTCTGTGTTGTTGTCCCCTGAGACCTGATCAGCGGGAATGTCTTGTCATGTGCTGCGCGTCGTTCTTGTCCCGGATTTTAACCATTTCATGAAGCCACGGACTGTGAAGTCTCGATGGCAGGAGGAGGTGTCGCATGTCGATGGAACGTGTGCGGATTACGGTAGAAATTGTGCATCGAGCGATCATTGTGACCGTCGATCAAGGCGCAATGGATCGTCGCATGTTTGATTTGGTCTATGACCAGGTGTTTGCGCTCTTGGATGGATTGATCGATGCGGACATGATCAGATGGATCAAGTCGCGTTCCGATCATTTCCTGGTGATGCCTCAACGATCGATTGAGCCGATAGAGCTGGAGACGGAGATAAAGCGTCGATTGAGGCTTTAATCGTCTTGAGCGTCTGACGTTCGTGATCGGTGAGCGTATCCTCTGCCAGTAAGCACTGCACTTGCGCGTCAAGTTTCTTCTTCTCATCGTCGATCAACAGGAATTCCGTGGTCCCGACAAACGTCGCATGACGTTCGCGTAATTCCGGTCGACTCATCAGTAATTCCCATAACGCACGTCCAACAGTCAGCAGCGGTGTATTGGGCATGATCGGACTCCTCTGTGTGCCAAGGCATTGTAGCACGCAGGTGGAATTGACGGTCAATGCGCGCATCGGACTGACTTGGAGGTGATCACTTCGATTCATTCACATGTCGCAATGGAGGTCGCTATGAACAGTATGGTGATGGATGCCGTGATGGAACACACTCGGGTCTTTGTGGTGCTGGATCAGACGCTGGAGACATCGGGATATGGCTTGATTACGGCGATTGTGACTGATCGTCAGGAAGCCGAGTCCTATGTGAGTCGAAAGCGTTTGGAGGCGTCTGGATCGGAGCAAGTGTGGAGCGTACTGGAGTTTCCGGTGCGTTCGCTCTTGGAACTGTCCGCGTCCCTGTCGATGCTGTTCGTGGTCTATGAAAGCGAGCTGGATGGAATTCGCCCGGTGCATTTGTATGCGTCCGAACGATTGGCGCAATGCAAAGTGTCCGAATTGGAGAGTTTTGATCAGCTACGCCGATTGACTGATGAGTTGTCTGGACAATGGAGTGCTCCACGCTCGTATTGGTGGGAATGTTGTCCAGTGATTCATGGGTGATCTCATTTACGCGGTGATAGACACAATCACTAATTATAGGAGGATTGATCATGATGACCTTTGAATCCCGGATTGTCTCTCAGCGTGAGTTTGTGGTGGCACAGTTGCAAACCGCGCGGGGTTGGATGAGTCCTGTGGATGCAGTGATGCTACGAGAAGCGCATACGAACGACATATCGAGGATAGTGCGTCAGATGGCTGGTCGAGTCATCTGCGACTATCAAGGTCGAGAACAGTCGATCGAGTCGTTGGTGCAGCAGCTTCAATCAGAAGTGACTGGCCAGCGATGCATTCCGGATGACATGGAGTATGCCTATGCAGCCAAAGTGATCGCGGTGTCTCATACACTCGGTCCGATTGGTCGTGAGGCGTTGCAAGTCTATACCGGGTATCGAGACGAGGATCTGTCACTACTTCGAGAGGATGCGTCCCAGTCCTTGAGTGAAGCTATGGTCTCGCTCTATGGGTCACCGTGGGAGTAACTCGAGAACGTCTGTGTCCGTGAATCGTGTCTGCCGGTGTCGTTCTCGCAGAGTAGTCCTGTCGTTCGTGTCCTCAATCACTTACACAATCGTTCACGTCGTTTCATTTCTTAACTGGCACCCGTATGTGGTGTCCCATGAAAGGATATTGATTATGTCTAACTCAAATATGTCTGTGCTGACCGTTGTGGCTGCTCCGTCGATGTTTGTGAGCAACATGAGGTCCTTGCGCGCGTTGCTGTCAGTCGATGGATTGCGATCACTCACGCCGGTGGAACGACTGGATGAGGCGCAATTAGATCGATTGATGCAGGCGTTAGAAACGGGTCGCTATCGCATCTCGCCGGCGAACTGGAATCGGTTGCGAGATCAGCGATATCAGATGCAGCTCCAAGAATATGGGAATCGTCAGCTCCGGAATGCTCGGACGTCTGATGAGAACCGGTATGAAGAAGATCAACAGCCTGAATCACCGAATGTGATGTGGGGACTCGCATCGATTCGCGGACATGTGATTGGGTTGGAAGATGGTCGGTTAGCGCGTCGGATCGATCACACACGTGCCATTCCCTTCTGCGGCTTGCAGGTTCCGGTCAGCTTGTCGGACTGTGAACGGGCGCAGGATGGGGTGAGTCGTGTGCGATGGGTGACAGGTCCTATGCAGTGTCGTCGGTGTGATGGCTATCACCTCCCGATGCACACAGAGGAGTCGCAGTCACGATCGTCGCGTACGGAGTCTGGTGAATCTGTCGTGGATTCGCTGAACACCGAGATTCATTGTCCACATTGTCAGGGTATCTCACTCAATTTCGAGCGTGAAGGCATGGTCTTGATCGCCCATTGTATGTGCGGGTGGGAAGGCGTGACGTCGTTGCTCGGGTTGGATGAGACCGTGGTGGCACAGAATACTCAGAGTCTCTTGGCTGCTCCTGTCCGCGATGTTGAGGATGAGGAGGAATTGCTCATGCCGATGACGAATTGGGATGGGATGGCTGAGACGAATGGACAGGTGGTAGAAGAAGACGGGGATGAATTGGATGAATCTGAAGCGGGAGATTTGGTGGAGGCCTTGGTTGGAATGACTGAGGGCACCGATGAGACTGCGGCAGACTCCGATTCGTCTGATACGGCGACTGACACATCCGATGATCAGGATCTGTTGGACGAAGTATTGACCCGTGCGATGGTGCATTTCTGGGCATCGCCAGCACATCTCGGAGTACGCCGGATGTTGTTGGACCGTACGATGTGCGCAGAATTGGGACAGTCACACTCCTCAGATGACGAGACGGATCAAGCGAACAATCGTGTCGCGACTTCGTGCGGACGCTTGAGCTTGATCTGGACGGTGGCTGCGATGCTGACTCAGGATGTGGCCCGGTTTACACTGGCGCAACAGGAGGAGTTGGTGTCGTGGTTGATCGCGAGTTCAGATGAGGAATTGCGACAGTTCTTGCCTGAAGGTGCAGACGAGATCCCGTTGCCGAATGTGTATGCCAAGATCAGGTCTTGGATGCGTTCGTGCCGGGCTCGTGTCATGAAGTTTCGCTCACAATCGGCTGGCGTACGATTACTGTCGCGTCAGTTTGGGGTGAGTGAAACCGCGTTCCAGACAGCGTTGATGATGACGGCTGGACGGTAACGCGACATGGTTTGGTCAGCGGCGAATCTGGTATCCCTGAAATGGTTCAGGACCAGATTCGACCGCTGACACCAGAAAAGGGGAACCGTATGTGTGTGAACAAGTGGACTGAAAGAATTCAGCCGTTGTGACACCGCCGTGTTCCCCTTTTTTTTGCCCGGTGGTCGGGCTTACGCCGCGGCTTGGGCCATGGCGGCCTTCGGCTTGGCGCCGAATTCCACGTGGCTAGCGATGACTTCCGCGACGGGGATATTTTTGTCCCCGATCTTCTGTTTGCGGAAATGCATCCGGCCTTCGACAGACACTTCCTGACCACTCACCAAATGCGTGGCGCAGCTGATAGCCTGTTTGCCAAAGACGCTGACCGGGATGTAGTCGACCGGGCGCACGCCCGTCTGTTTGTTCGGGAGCCCGTTGACGGCCACGCTGAGATTGCAGACGGAGCCCGAGGTGATGTCTTTGAGGACCGGACGGGCAGTGAGACGGCCGATGATGGAAACTAAGTTCAGATTCATGGTGAACACTCCTAGAAACGAGATGAAGGGAACGGACCCAGACGGAACGCAGCTGGGGGGTGCGGGTGAGGGGGCAGGCGAATTACTTCACGGGATGGAACCTCCTGATAGTGAGAGTGATGAAGAAGCGAATACACAGCACGTGGGGGTCGTGCCGCAGGGGATCATTTAGGCAGCAGTGGCCGAAGGCACCTGGGGAGCAATCGGCAGTTGTCCCGTTTGGCGTGCAATGGCTTTGAGCGTATCCACGGACAAGCCGTAATCGCCGGCGAGCAGGTGACAACCGGATTCTTTCTGCCGGAAGCGTTGCAATTCGTTGGCGATATAGCGAATCAAGGGATTGATCAGCGTATCGGTGGATTGAAAAACCTCCGGATCCGGGTGATGAACGAAGGGATGGGTGGTCTCCGGGTCTCCGGCCAGCAGGGCAAGATCTTCCCGGCTGAGTTCGCTGAGCCAATCTAGGATGGGCTGCGCATCGGCTTTCCGATTGGTTTGGATCTGCTGCCAGAATTCTGCGCGGGCTTTCTTCTGTTGGGGCACGGTTGCGGGAATGATGTTCGCCCGAAAGTCTTTCAGCCAGGCGACATTGCTTTCATTGAGGAGTCGTCCGACGGCCGCCCAGATCGCCATGCGGCGGTCGGCCGGATCGTGGTTCTGGATGGCGCGATCGACGAGGAGTTGCCGGAGCGGGGACCGGGAGGACTTGAACAAGTCGCAGGCTGGGGCGTGAATCAAGTCTCCCAGTTGGCCGACTTCTTCCCCGACCACTTCAGCAAAGACGATCTTGAAGGCCTCGTCATCGGCCGGATTGTCCATGCGAAGCGTCGTCAGGGCCAGCAGGTGCTGCAAGACGGTTGAGTGCATGGTGGCGCTGTGACGCTGGGTCGGATCGGCCAGCATCGCCTGAATCTCGGCGAGTTCGTCCGTGGTCAGTGGCGTGGCTTCCGGGAGGACATCGACGGTGATGTCGTCATCGAAAGGGGAGACGATATCATCCTGGTCCGTGATCAGGGTGTTGTCGTCGGCATCGGACTCGTCGGGTCCGTCGTTCAAGCAATCTTCTTCGTCGGCGGTTTCGACCGTGGCGGTGCCATTGAGTTCGACGATGGGGAGGTGCAGCAGCGCCGTTTCATTGGCGTCGGTCTCTTCCTGCGTGAGGGATGCCAAGGGACGTTCAAGGCGAGTCCCACAGGGAATGCAGACGAGGGTATCTGCGCCATCCCAGTAGGAGGAACTGCGCAGATCGGCGTGGCATTTCTTGCACGGCAACGTGGTTCGGACTGTGACCGACGCAATCGGGGTTGGACGGAGCTCCGGCAGATGTTTGCCCTGGCATTGCCGGCACAGCCGATGTCCTTTCTTGGCACTGCTGAGTTGTTGGGCATGCGAGAGAGGCATGATCTCTTGTATGCCGCAGAGTGTTTGAATCCGGTGTGCGTCGAGCATGATGGCCTTCCGTCCATCTGGGAGAATGACGGTGGATCGTGGGGTGCTGGAGTGCGCGGAGTGCAGGATCACGACGGGGAAGGTCGGTTCTTCGATCCCATCGTCATAGCGGGTTTCCCGGCTGTAATGACGAGAGAGTTCCTGATGGGCAAAATCATCGGCGATTTTGGCATACCGCTCGTTCAGGGTTGAGAGGACGGCCTCCGGACTTTCTTTCTCTTCCAGAATGACCTTGGCCGGCATTTGAGAGGGATGCTCAAAGGGTTCGAATTCTTCATTGTTGCCATTGAGATAAATCATGGGGGACTCCTGTACGAATGTAAAAGGGAAAGGGATCGCTCAGCCTTGTTTGTGGGATAGGGCAGCCTGTGTGGCTGGAGGTCTGGCGAAATCTTGCAGGAAGATCTGTTCCAACTTACAAAACAAGTGATAGGCGATTTTGGGCTCGTCGCTCGTCTCCGATTGCCATTTCCTGATTTGGATGGCCGCTTGATGAATGCAGACCTTGCGTCCGACCGGGAGACGAGTCATGAACTCTTCGAGCTTCGTCCGATCTGTAGTGCCCCCGACTTTGATGTCCATATACATTGTCGATCCGGGGACCGGAAAATTCGTGTGATGGGCGATGCCAAAGGCCATGATCAGGCCCTGATTGGGTGTGGTGTAAATTCCAGGGGGGTGGGTGATGCGACCTCCGAGCGTCACGAAATTCTCGTCCTTCATAGCAACCTCATCGTGCGGTGAGTGAATCAGTGCGAAACATCACTCAGTCGTCACCCTGCGCGGAGCGCCCTCTGTGCAGCGATCGGCTCGGAAGCGAACGAAACGAGGGGGTGTCGGAGTCGTTGGGATTTGAGGAGTGGCGCGAAGAATACCCGGGCGGCGAGAAGGCTCAGGTTGGAGTGGTCTCGCGGAGAAACGCCTGTGTTGCGTTGAGCAGTGTCATCGCGCTACTCCGAAGATGAGCAAGGTCTGCACTCTCCTCATCGTTGTGTGCAATGGTGAGCAGAAATTCAGCCACGGTGATGGATTCGCTTTCTCCGCTCCTAAGAAGCCGGGTGAGAATAGCGGCAGCACGAGGGTCGAGTGTCGGGGGAATGGAGACGTGTGACATCGTGGACCTATGGGTGAGATGTCGTCTGTGGTGGATCAGACCAGAGGCCTAATCGTCGGAGGGCGTCGAGGCGCTCCTGCGTGTATTGCGGTGTGTGCCGGCTGATCTCCAGGGCATACCCTCGTGAGGACAGGTAGGTTCTGGTATGGAGATGGCTTGCGTGGAACCGGCGGAAAAAGAGCCGGGTCAGGGTGATGCGAATAAAGTAGCGTTGTGCCTCAGGGGATCGGGCTCTCGTGGCTGCGATCGTCGGGGCCATGGTCTGTGGCTGCTCCTTGTGAGAGGGGAGTGGGGATGAGCGCATATTCCAGAAAACGGCCGCTTGTCCGGTCTGGGTCATAGTACAGCTTGAATCCGGTGGGGGTGGCTTCAAACTGGCGTGCAGACTTCCAGTACGTCCATCCATACTGATTATCCTGAATGCCGTCGCCGGTATAGGCGAACGCGTTCGTCTGCATTCTGATAATGCGTCGATGGAGCCGGCAGGCGCCACTGTGATTGTGCAGGCAGTAGAGCTCTGTCCCGACTGGGAGCCGTTTGAGCGCGGCGAGTGTGGGGATGGGATGGGGGGGTGTCATGAGTCCTCGGTGGTGGTTTGGGGTGAAAATGCGGGGTCACAGCTGCAGATGGCTGATAGGACGTCGTCCATGAGTGCCTGGCGCTCGATGTCGGTGTAATCGCCTGGTGTCTCCATGGCGTGAAGAACATTCTTTAGAACAGTGAGCAGGGTCTGGGCGTGCTGAAACAGTCGGGCATGCTGATCCCGCTGAGGTCCGGCTGGGAGTGCAGCCACCTCAGTGTCTCCGTCCATGAGATAAACCGGTTCATGGTCAAATTGTTGTTGGATCTGCCATCTGGTTGGGGTGTCGAGTGCGGGATTGGACGGTCGAGGCGGCCGAGTGGCTCTCGGGTGTCTCGTCTGGTGAGGAATGCAGTAGTAGACGTGGGGGGAGAGCTCTGGTGTGTTGGAGGTGGATAGATCAAGCACATGCGTGTGACCGGTGATGGTCCAGGGGGTCTCAATCTGAAATCGGTGATGGAACGTGGTCATGAGCCCGATCAGACGAGTCAGGTTGCGATCATCGTTCAAGTAGAGAAACAGACGCCGCCCGTTCGTCCATTCTTCGAATTCACAGATGGGACCTTCCGGAGTCACGCTGGCATGGGTGAGCGCGGTGAGGAGGAAGGTGCGCTCGTCGTCGGTTCTGTATCGAACGGACGTGCAGCACAGTCTTAAACGAATCGACATAAGGACCTCGTGGATGAAGTCGTAAAGACGGTCGTGATGAATCGTACTTCGGTGGAGGGCGGGGAGAAGGTCAGTGCGTCGCGTTGGTAGAGAGATCGGAAGGAGTCGTGCCGGCGTCGCTGGTGGAGCGAACGAGCCCAGACCCTCCACAACGAGAACAGGTGCGACCCGCTTCGTTGAGACTGGAGCCATAGCCGTTGCAATGGGCACATTCTTCATAGCCGTATTGTCTCGGATTGAGCATGATCTGAATGTGCATGGAGAATCTCCTGGGATTGGCGACAGCGGTCAGCGAGTTGTGAGGTGGTCTTGAGGATGTCAGTGCGAGGGAGTTCGCAAGAATCAGAGGTTGTCTGTTCATAGCGGTCAGGTCCTATCTGTTGCAGACAAGAGGGGGAGATCCGGAGGAGGGGTGGTGACCGGTGGTTGGGTTCGTCTCGCCTCGCCGATTGTCGCTAATCGAGCAAAGATCTCGTCCCATTGCGTGTGTGTGCTGAGCGGCCATAACCCAGGGTCATGACGCCGTTGGGCTCCTCGCGGATCGACGCGATCATAGTGTGTGAAAGCGATGGCAGCTTCGTGTCGTTGTTGCGAGAGGTAGTGTTCGGCGGTCGTGTCGTCCAGTCGTAGTGCGGCCCGATGTCGCAAGTCATCACATTCCCACCGTCGTCGATTCGCGCGAGTGTAGGGAGTCTGTAGGGCAAATTGGAGACCCTCTCGGACTATCGCGAGGTCGTGTGCATTGGTGATCTCGATCCGTCCTCGAATAACGCCATTGATGGCGAATCGGATGGTGAAATCGTACCAGGATTCAAGACGGTACGTGTGCGTCCGTGCATCCCATGTCTTGGGCCGGTGGAGAAACTCGTCAGGGGTGTTGTGGAACTGTTTTCCGGCATGACAGAGAAAACAGCGGGGTTCAATCGGAAGGACGGCAAAGAGATTGAGCGCGGTCTGCCAATGAGTGAAATCTAACTGAGCATTCGTGGTTACGGTCAGATTCATGATGGGGAGGATTCCGGTGGGTGAAAATACCTGAAGACATTATGCTCAGCTGTCGTAGCAAGAGTCGTCCAGAAGGGCGAGGTCAGGTTCGTCTGTTGTCGATCGATGGGTGTGAAGTTCGTCGAGGATTTCGTCTATGTCGGATTCGTCTGATTCCTGGTCTTCCATGATCGTGGATTCATGAGGGTGTGTGTCATCGCGATGTTGGCGGAGTCGATCAAATGCTTCTTGCTGCCCTGGTTTCAATCGACGGTCTTCTCGATTGGGTGTGGTCCAGGCACAAAAGCGACAGACAAGAACGGGTGAGCTCACGAGGATTCTCCTGATCGAAGGGGACAAAAGAGGAAGAGGTGAGTTGAGAGCGAGGAGTGCTAGCGTATTACATCTGGCGGAGTGGTTACGCGTCCTAAGGCTTGGTGAACTTCTTCTGGTTGATAGGGCCCTCCGGCGAAGAGAATGACACAGTCGGAAGGTGTCAAGCGGGTTCGCCATCCCGAGCTTTGTGAGATGTGGACGAAGAGTGTTCGAATGACTCTGGTGTCGAAGGCGTGGAGTAGGGATGATCGTAACTCGTGGTTCCCAAGAAAGAACACGCCGGGAATACCCTGTACGTCTTCGCGGCGTTGATAAAAGATGATCAACGAGGGACCGGATGGGCTCGGGGATGGGGGTGAGATAGAGGGGATCATGGTGGTCTTGTCCGGGATGGATCTCATGATGTCTGTGGTGTGCGGATTGATGCGCTGAGTGAATCGAACGCGGTCCGAATTTCATCGAGGCAATCACCGGGAAGCCGTCCCTGTGATTCCAACTGTTCGTGGGCAATCTGGACGGTCTGTGTTTGCCTGTCCGGTGTCCAGTGGCTACTCCAAATGAGTTCTTCACGGTTGTTGGGACTGTGGTCAGGCAGTTGTTGGATCAGCCGGTGGGTGTCGTGTCGATCATCGAAGGGGATACTCCGGAATGAATAGTGATCGGGTCTGAGGAGTGAGACGGAATGTTCATGGATCGTGAGATAGACCCGGAGTTCGCCGTCAGATTGAGGCGTGAGTCCATATTGCTTCATGAGGGAAGCCGCTTCGACGATGGCCGGATGGATGACACAGTAAGATCCTTGAGTCACGATTTTGTGACCGCGGCAAAAGAATTGGATGCTGGCACTCAGGTCCCGCACTCGAGCCAGTACGATCGTATCTTTGATGGAGACTTCCCGTGTGCCGTGCTGAGTGACGTGCTCGATGGGCGTCTTAGCGATGGAGAGAATCTGGGAGTAGGTCAGATGGGAAATGGTGTTCATGAGGTTATCCCTTCCATTGAACGAGAAGGTACCAATGGAGAGGTGCTGACGAAGTCCTCATATCTGCAGCATGACTGGTGTCGCCGTTGCTGAATATGTGCAGCGGGTAGATGATTGGCCTCGATCACATAGTCCATCGCGGCCTGGACATCACCGATTTCTTCCAAGAGGTGTTGACTGATCTCAGGGAGAAGGGAGGAGTTGTCTGAACAAGCAGGGGAACAGAGTAGGCTGAGGAGTTCGATGAGTTCGCCGGCCTCTTCAATCAATTTGCCGAGGCCGTGCCAATGTACAGCGGGAGGGTCGGATAGGAGGGCGAGTCCACTTAATCCCCATCGTCGGAATGCATTCAGCTTGGCAATACGTCGCTCGATCAGGGATTGAGCGGGAATGGAAAGCGTCTCGATAAACACTTCAAGGGCAGCTTGGAGATCAGCGAGAGATTCTGCGAGGCGCGTCTCGAGAGGCCCTTTCCGATCTGGATGCGGACCAGTTGGGAAGGCAATCGCTTTCCCGCTTAATTGTAGCAGTGAGCCGGTGACTCGGATGAGCAGGCCTGCGCAGAGGGTGGCCTTGGGAGTCAACGGGGGAAGATCTGAGTGGGGGCTGACCGCCACGTCGAGATCGTTACTGATCGGACTCATGCCACGTGCTCCTTGGGTTCGGTCGTGAGAAGTGGAGGGATGTCGAGCTGAGGAATGCTGGAAGGGTACTCTCGACACGATCCACAGAGGTAATGGTGGTCAGGAAAGTGACAGGAAGGTCGATGCGTGAGCGTTCGTGGTTGGGGAGCATAGGAGGCACAGGGGAACAGAGGATCACGCTCGCCTGGAACACCAATCGGGCGTCCCCGTGATCCGGTCTCCCACTGTCGGAAGGCAAACAGGCAGAGCGCGCGCCAGAAGCGATTCCGGAGCGTGATGCTTTCTTGCTGATGCTGGAGCATCTCATTGCGAAATTGAATACGAAGCGGTGTATGCATAGTCCCATCGTCAAGGCTGTGAGTGCGTGTGGCCATCTGTGAGAAACGGGATACCTCAAATGTTCGTGAGGTATCCCGGAATGACCTGTCTGTCTGAATGCTTACTTACATGCCGTCATGGTCATCGTCATGATCATCGTGTTCATCCGGATCGATGCGATGGATCTGATTCATGAAGCTCACCTCCTTTCTGTAACGCATGTGGACGTGGATGGGGTGTCGGATTGTGGAGCGGGAGGATCGTCGGATCGGGTTCTCCAAGATGGAGGACTTTGACTCCATCTTCAGTGACCGTGGCGTGGGCGAGTTCGTTCAGACAGGCCTGAATGATGACCTCGTCAAGGGTTGGAGCTTTGGTATTCGGCATGACGGCCGGCCAAATCAGGAACTCCTTTCGAATCTCAAGCAGAAAGCCTTTCAAAAAGTGTGGGCGGCCTCCTCGGAGCCGGTCGACTTCTTCCAGTAACACCTCCACGATATCGACTGGACGGACATGCTCTTGGGCGATCGCACAACGATGGGCCATGATCCGACGAAGGTCGTTCAGTTGGTCGGATTTCTGGTACCAATATTTCGCATACAAATAGAAATGCTGGTTGCCGTGTTGGGTTGCGTCGTACATGGGGGGATGGATTCCTGTTTTAGTGTTCATTGGGATTGATCCACGCAGGTTGTTGCCGGTCGGCCGTTTTGGGATGAGGCGCGGGTCCATGGCCGTCCAGCGATCCGGGAATGACCAGTCCGCTGATCTTGAAGTCGGGAGCAAAGCGGCGGCCTTGCTTCATTTTCATCATGAGCTCGGTTTGGTTCTGGTAAATCAGCTGGGTGATGCCCAGGCCGAGGAGACGAAAGAGGTTCCCGTCAGGCAGATAGAGAAGCGGCAGATGGTTTTGGTCGACCGGGCCTGACCGTGGACCCGCGAGCCAATTCAAGATATTCGCAGGGGTCAGGAGGAGCTGGAGGTGCGCGCGTGCAAAGATAAAGTCTTCTTCATGATAGAACGCGGCACAGAAGTTCACGATGTAATGATGTGTATAGAGGGGGTGCTCATGCTCTTTCGGAGTCCCGAAGTCATAGAGGATGACCCGATCGACGCTGACCGGAATTTCGACAACATGGGGAGGATCGGTGGTGGTGAGACCATCTGTGACGGGAAGGAGATAGTGTTGGATTTCCGTTCCGGGAGTGGCCGTGTGGTAGTCGTTGAGTTGGCACGTACTGCCATGTGCGACGTCCGTTCGGATATCTTCGGCCAGTAACGCGGCTCTGGTGGCTCGCTGAATGAGGGCTTTTTGAATGAGCGGGTCCTGGGCGATGTGTTGCCAGTCTCGAGTGACAAACCAGTCGAGTTCATGAAGCAGACTCCGAAGGTCTTGCCAGATCTGATCAGGGGGGGGGATTGATGGGGGCGCGTTAGGAATGGTGGTCGTGGGTTCCGATGTGAGCGAAATACGAATCATGGGTTCATCCTGCATTCAAGTGATGGCTTCATGGCTCTCCCATTCGAAAGAGCAGTGGTTACCTCCCTATTACGGGTCGTTCGTGGGATGGAGTGTGCAATACTTGTGGCTGAAGAATGCATAAGGATAGCAAGGGGTTGTGATGGTCTATGGCTTTGAGGAGCAGATAGGAGCGTTATGTGGTGAGTCGGTCGTAGAGTTGTTTGACTTCATAGTCGTTTCGAGCCGTGACCCGGTGCTTTCCGAACTGAATAGCCAGTCGGCGGTATCCGAGCGCTCGGGCCAGAGCTTGTTTGGTATAGCCTTCGTCCAAGAGTCGTCGAATGCGTGTCCATAGGTGAGTGGCCGGGACGAGGCAGCGGTCAGAAGCCATGTCTGTCGTCACGGCTAAGATTCGCTGAGCTGTCTGAGCGCGGATTTGGGTCTTTTCTTTTCGTCGGATCTCACCGATCGTATTGACGCGAATATCGGCGGCGGCGGCAATCGAACGACGTCCTAACCCTGCCTTGGCCAGTTTCAGGATATGAGCCCGGGCTGGGGCGGCCGAGACCAATCCATTCCATTCTCCGCGTCGTCGGGCGTGTGCCCGTTCGGACTCATAGCGGGCATTAGCCCGCCGACACTCGTTGCAATGGCAGCCGGCGAGGTAACGAAGCCGTGTGCCGTGAGGACGTGTCGCCGCGAGCTCTGAGATGGGGCGAAGCCCGCGATGTCCGAGTGTGTGCGTCATAGGAGTCTCTCTGGTGGAGCGGGGCGGAGGTTAGCGGGTGGGGGGCCGGATGGAGGAGAAGTGTGAGCGCGTTTCTGTGTGCGTTGAAACAGTTGAAGGGTTCGGGCGGGCTGTTGGATCCGAGTCAGGAGTGTCTTCCAATACCCTATCCGGGTGTTTTCGAAATTCCGGGCATCTTCCTTCCGATCGGATTCCATATCTGTGATGGTCTGTAAGGCATCAAAGAGGTGACTGGCCGTTCCCATCAGGACCGCATTGGCATGAAATTCCTGTTCTCGATCGCGTCCGAGATGATGAATGGTTGCAATAACTTCAGTCCCGGCGATGAGACGGATGTCGGGGTGATTCGGGTCGGTTGATTGAACAATCCTGATCGGGCCTGGAGTAAACAGGGCACAGTGATCCATAGAAACCTCTTGAATGAACAGACTGCTGAGGTGTTATCGTTTCAGCGGGGCTTCAACGGTTGGGGGGGTGACCCGGAAAAGCGGCGCGCATTCCGGATACCGGTGTGTAATGAGTTCTTTCATGTCCCAGGCGACTTCGCGGTAGGACCAGTGCCCATGGGGCTTACTCCGCAGCTCTGTCAGGTAGAGGGCCTCTCCTAAATCGCATTTGATGAGACAGCGGACTTTGGCTCCGAAGGGCAGCAAGTACACGGCGTCGGAATAGCCCTGGTTGAGTAACGCCGTCGTGGTGGTCAGTGTTTGGGTCATCACGCGGGTATAGTCCTCGGTGAGCTGGAGTCGATCGACCATAGGCGGCGTGTCGAATCCGTGGAGGGGGGTAAAGTCCTGTCGGATTTGCTGGCAGCGACGGTGCCGGTGAATGTCTCGCCAGGCGCCGATGTCCATGAGCAGGTCGAACATCAAGGCATAGCCCACGTTGAACTCTCGGGTGTACTCGTCGTGCGGGCCTCGAAGGGCATGGGCGGCCTGAAGCAGGGCACGTTTCTCTTCGATTGGTACGAGCGGGACGACGTGGTCCAGTAGGTGGCTGTACGGCGCATGGGTTACACGGTAGAGCAGGGTGGTGATGAGCTCCTCATCCAGTGTGTGCGGGCGAATCAGGTCGACGCGATGAGCGGGACCCCAGGTGTGGGGATTGTCGAGCTGGAATCGCGTCACAATCCCGGATACGGCCTGCTTGACCGCGGACAGGCTATGGAGTTGATAGGGTGTCGGATCGCAATGTTTGACTAAGGTCGGTGCGAGGGGACCTGGGTCACTGGTTCGCTGATTCAGATCGTTCCAGGTGTGGTCGGGTTCCCGTCCGCACATGGCGCGGAGTTCTTCGCCGATCCACCGGAGCTCTTCGAACGGGGACGCGAGCATCCGTCGGATTTGGCGTTCGAGAACCCGAAGGGTGAGGACTTGTCCGACGTTTGTGCGTTGGGCCAGCGGGAGGAAATAGCGGACCACGTCGTAGGCCCGGGCTTTAATGGCTCGATCGTAGGCGTCCAAGTTCATAGCGTCCGGTCTGGGATTGTCTGTCTGCAGCTGACGAATGATCTGAGGAAGGAACGTTTGATACGTGTGGTAAAGATGTTGGATCGCCGTATGAAAGATGTCTTCGGCCGAACTCCCTGCGAGCGGAGTCGGAAGGACATAGTGTGGTGTCGTCATATCTTGATAGCGTGTCGATTGCTCCTGCCCGAGCCAGAGTTGATCATCTTCGAGTTCGATCGCCGCTAAAGAGGAGACCCCGCGCGTGGAGCTGGTGGTTGCGGTTAAATCCCCCAGGCTGGCATGTCCGTACGACCAGTAGAATTGTTCGTAAAACTGCGCGGTGTTCTTTTGATGCACATAGCGGAGATTGTCTTCAAGGGATCCCGCGCTCCGTGAAAACATGCCGAGGGCATAGGCTGCGGGCTCAGCCGGCATGGGATCGATGGCGGAAATGACGGGGCGAGCGTGTGAGGGATGAGAGGGTGTTGTCATCGAAGATCCTTCTTATGTTGAGGGGGGAGTCGACAGCGCAGCGCGGCCGGTCCTGGGTTTCGAAGTGGTGTGGTAGTACTGCTTCCAGAGGTAGCCGACGATGAGAATATTGAGAACGAGGATGCCAATTTTCACGGTCGTCAGACGATGAAGCAGTTCGTATATTTCCAATGGAATAAAAGCACTGAGTCCATACACGGTCATGGTGATGGCCCACGGAGCGGCTATCCAGAGACCGACGCCTTGCGTGCCGACAATGAGGCCGTAGAGCAGACTTCCGATGCCGGTGAGGGTGACTTGATCCGGGTGGATCTCGCTTAAGGTGGTGAGGAGCCATTGTATAACGGCGGCATCTTGCCGAATGTGCCAGGTTTCCAACCATCCGCGGACGAGTTGGGCCAGGTCGGTGCCGATCAGGGTTAGGAGCCCGATCCCTCCTGAGGTAAAAAGGAGACATTTAGTGACTTGGAGAAGGGCGATCAGTCGAATCCCGATTGAGGGAGTGCCGGGTCGTTTCCAAAGATAGTGAGACGGTGTATGTCGGTCTGGTGACATGGTGATGGTTCAGTGCTGGATGTATGGGTTATCGTCTCTGCGTATTACAGGTGGCGCGTGAGGGGGAGTTTGTGGCGGGGTACACCAGAGAGGCGGGCTCCCCTTCCTCAATGAGTAGCGTGTCATAGGTCCAATTGGTCGTCAGATCCACGAAAAGATTGACAGTCATGTGCTGGATGCCAGCCTGGTTACAGACTTGTTTCAACGAGGGATCGTCCTGGTATCCGTGTAAGTCCCCGACATTGAAGTCGTGGCTGCTCTCTTTCCACGCCTGGCGTCCACGGTCGGTGTCCCGGGCCCAGGTCGTGAGCGCGGTGCGTAACGCCTGGAGAAACGGCATCTTCTCGCGAAGGATCGGGGCGGTGACGGAGGCCTCGATGATCGCGACCGTGTGTTCTTCGAATCCTTCCCGTGGAATCACAAACTGAACGGCATACCGCTGCGGATGAACAGGCATTGGGGGCTTTCTGTTGAAAGAGGATGGTCCGAATGGAAACTCGTTTGGTCTAAGCGGATTGTGTGACCGGAGATTCAGGAGATTTGTCCGACCGCGTCTGGGTCGGTGACTGTTCCGCCGTGAGCCGTTCGATGTCCTGCTCAATGGCCAGAATGCCGGATTCCAGGTGGGCCTTCAAAAAGAGCGTGCGTTTCACCAATAAAGGGAGTTGATCGAGTGTGGCGCCGCTTTTCGTGTGGTCGGCAATGGCTTTGAGTTCCTCCAAGCCGTCTTCGAGGGTGGAGGGGGCCTGCTCGACGACGGTGAGGGTGAGGGATGCAGGAGTAATCATGGGCGACAGTCCTTTATGCTGGTGATAGTGGCGTGAATCTGGTGCTGGCGGAGGTGAATGGTAATGCGTTGGCGCGTAGTGAGCGAGTTGGGATCGGTGATCGGATGGCCGGTCCGGGTTGTCAAAAGGCTAAAGCCGAGTTCGAGGATGCGAGTCGGGTTGAGTCCCTCAATATATGCGGCAGAGGACTGGATGTCTGAACGCGTTTGTCCGAGCTGGGTCTGCAGCTGCAAGTGAATCAGGGTCGGAACTCGACGAAGACACTGGTGAGCTGGTGTGACGACGCGATCCATCATGTTGTGATGGATGATCTGAAGCGTGCCGGTGAGCTGTCGGCGTGTAAGCAGGAGGATCTGTGTGGCCTGGACGGTCAAAATACGACTGGATGTGGTGACAAGCGTCTGTTGAGTGAGACGGACGAGCGAAAGCGTGTGATGGAGCACAGTGTGTGTCTGCTTCTGGACAAGCGCGCGGATCGTTTGTGTCTGGCTGTGAACGCTGTTGAGAGTCTGACCAGTGGCATTCAGGAGGTCTTGATGGAACTGTCGGACATCGTTGACAATGGCCTGGGCGGCTGCAGTCGGCGTTTCGACGGCTCGGGCGGCCACCACATCGCAGACGGAGTGATCCGTGTGATGTCCTAAGCCGGTAATGACCGGGAGCGGACACTGTGCGACTGCTTCGGCGACGGGGAGTAAGTCATAGGCGTGTAAGTCGAGTTCACTGCCTCCACCGCGGACGAGCATCACCAGATCAAATTCGTGCCGGCGCCGGGTGAGTGCATGAAATGCCGCAACTAATGACGCTTGGGCATGGGTGCCTTGGACATTGACGGGAATGAGTGTCGGCTGGAATCGGTAGCCGCTGTGTCGCAAAATTGAGAGGACATCTTCACAGGCTGCAGATCCTGGTTTCGTGATGACAGCGAGACGAAGGGCGGGTCTTGTCCATGGCCTGGAGGCGTTGGCTCGAAGCAGCCCTCGGTCGGTCAGCTGTTGGATGGCTGCTTCGCGTGCCTGCTGTTTGAGACCTTTCATTCCCACGACATTCAGGCGGTGGATGCGAAGATACGGTGTGGCCTTTTTGGGCCAGCAATCAATACTGACATCCAGCATGACTTCGTATTGGGCGGTTCGGTTTGCTAAGTCGATCCCGAACTCGTGTCCGGTGCGCAGCAGTGTCTGAATCGTCTGGGTATCCCAGATGATGCCCTGGATGGCGATTGAGGAATCTCGAGAGTCAGCCAGTGTGACGGTAAAAAATCTGGAGGCCCCGGTATTCGGTTGTGGGCGAATCCATTGGCAACTGATGAGAAAGGTCCCTCTCTCTTTGAGGGTGCTGATGGCCGTGTAAATCAGCTTGGCAAGGGTGCTGATAGACGTGGGCAAGAGAGTCGGTGTCGAGAGAGGGTTGTCCTGATGTACAGATTGAGTAGTCATAATGTGCACATGACGAAAGGGTGATGATGGGGTGCGGAAGTCATGTAGTGGGAACGCTCTTGGACTTGTCTTCGGAGAAGGGACTGGTCGGGGAATGGCTCGTGGTCTCAGTGTCCGTCAAGGCTGGCTTCGGAGCCAAGGCAGACTGGGCGCGCTCTAATTCGCCTCGTCTGTCCGGCAACCCGCAAGTATGCGTTGTGTCGCAGTCACAGGTTTCTTGATTGAGCCACCAAGTCATCCACTGGGTGGTGGTCCGTAAAGCCTCTTCGAGCAGTTCAATCCTCGCCATTACGTTTGGGTCAAAGGTAGAAGAGGTAATGCCGCGGTTGTGCCACCATGTTTTGACCAGTGATCCGACGATGATGCGGCGGTCGTCCTCAGAGTTTGGTTGGCGGCTATAAGCCCGATCTGTTGCGGTAATCAGTGCGAGGGTAATGGTGGGCATAGCAGCAAGGTCCTATTTCTGTTGTTGTCTGCGCGTCTTGGAGAACAAGACGTTCTCCATGGTGCCGAACGTGAGCAGACCAATCATGATCAACCAGAGAATAAGGACTCCGGCAATCAAGAGATCCAAGAGATCAAGGAAGAGTCTCATGTCCTCCTATTACGGGAGTTCTTGTGGGCGGATGGTGTTGCGTAATCGGTAGTATCCGGCTGTGAGACGTTCAAAGCGATCAGGGTATGCTGAAAGAGTTTGTCGGGTCTTTTCCTGCCAGAACGGGTTGGAAGTCGGCCGTCGGCCGCTGAGGAGTTGATACAGGCCTTGGAGCGAACTCGTTCCGCCGAGATCCGTGAGGGCTTGTTCCACCACAGATAACCAAATACTCCGGCTCGAGCGTGTCACGCGGGCTCTCATGTGGGCCGGGAGTTGACGGAGAGCGGCGGTCTCGTGAAACAAGGCAAAGCCGATTAATCGGCGGCGCCGGTCTCGTCGGAAGAGAGAAAACACTAAGCTATAGCGGAGTCGTGGAAAGATGTCGCGGGGCAATGTCAGACTCTCGATACTCCATTGCTCCGTGTAGGCGATGGTCCGCTGACTGGTTTGGAAAAAATATGCGGGCAGAATGAAGCCGACTTGTCCACCGAGCGGAAGGAGTGTGGCGGCACGATGGAGAAAGGCTTCAATGAGACTGGTCTGAAACGGGGGATTGCCGATGAGTGCGGTGGGAGCTTTCGGGAGGTGGACGGTGCGGAAGTCTCCGACGACGACGGTTCGACCCGTGCGTTGCTGCGCCTGTCGCGCGAGCGCCGGATCAATTTCGACGCCATAGACATCTGGACTGTGCGGCTTTGCGAAGGCGGGAATATGGAGAAAGTTGCCGGTCCCGGCAGAGGGGTCGACCACGACGTCGCGGGTGGTGAGGTGTCGGAAATAGCGTTCGTACAGGAGTTCGCAGACCCAGGAGGGGGTAAACCATTGATGAAGGGCGATTTGATGGAGGGCGGTCGGTTCAGCATGGTCGTAATGCATGGTTACTTCATATATGGAGGCGTCTCAGTGGAGCCAGGGACAATGGCGCGTGTCACAGGGATTCCGTCTGCTCTGACATAGAGGCTGATGGCGTAGGGCGGTTTCACGATATGTCGAGGTTCCATGGTCAAACCCTCAGAGAGTCCTCCATAGGTAGGGAGGAGAGCGTGAAGACACATTCCGCAGAAGAGTGTGTTAGCTGGAAAAGTCCGATGCTCATGGGTCTCGTAGTTGACGCAGACCGTGACGAGCACCATGAGTTCAAAGAGGACTTTCCGCTTCTTGCGGTGGCATCGTGCACAGGGGATGAGAGCCATAGAATGTTCCGGTTCATGTGTGGAGCGGTCCTCACGTCTCGGCACAAGATGGAGCTAGACGTGGAGGGCAGCGTGAGGGAATGGCGAAGTGATGTGGGTCACAGTGCTTCCAAGTACTCCCTCAAGTAGCGAAGGGCGTCATCAAGTGGCAGGGCATGACAAATCGCTCGCTGGCTTGTTGAGAGCGTGTAGGTCGCGACCATGTTCTGATCTTCTGGATGTTTCCAGATATGAAGATCCTGCTCTTCCCCTGTGGGACGTGAGGGGAAATCGGGCTTGTGTGATGCGCGGGGTGTACTCGGGTCTATGCTAGGACGCGTCTTCAATTGGGTGTTTTGTTTTGTTCGGGGTGGCGTTGTCTGTGAAGAGTGTTGCGAGGGCTTCATAGGCGACACGTTCCTCCTGAGTCAGTGTTCCTTGTGCGGCGCGCATGTGCAATGCTGCGTATGCTGCTCGACTCGCTCGACTGAGGGCTTGGCTATGTGACGACGGTGCCGGGGTGATGAGAGAGAGGCGTCCGTCTGGGTCAGTTCCGAAATGCTCTTGTGCAAACGCGCAGGCATCTGTTGGATTGTTGAACGTGGCGATGTGAATCATTGGTACATCCGGCCGTCCCACAGAGTCTGGCGAGGGGAGATCAACCCAATAGGAGGTGGGGCTGGTCTCGGTGTTCTGGTGTTGGCCGCTCGCGTCTTGCGGTTCCTCTACTTCAGAAAAGAACGCGTAACAGGAGGCGATCGTGCCCTCGTTCTCTTTGTCTGTTGCGTGGATGTCGCAGACAATGCCTTCGTCGGTGGTATGAAGACGAACAGAGAGGGTGTTCATAGTGAACCACGCCGCGCCTTCTTGCAGGACGTAATCATGATCGGCAAGTGAATGGGGGCCCTGTGCCGGGAAACGGTCGAGTGCGCCAGTGACCGTGGCGAGGACTCCGTCTAGCGCATGCAGAGCAAGAAAGTCAGGGGTAAACGCGCTGAGGTTGTGAAAGACCTCGTCGAGGGCGCTGCGGTAGCTCTCTAACGGAGTCGTCAACGCAGGAGGCCGTGCCGGAGTCGGCGTGGAAATAGAGTCCATGGGCGGGAGGCCTTTCATGGTGAACACGATGGGAATGGACAGGTCGACGGTTGTTGCGTGCGGGGGATGTTATGGAGTGCGCGGTGGTTCAGAGACGAGGGTAAATCGATCATCCCAGTGTTTGTCCACAACGCGCATGATCTCATCCCAGGTGAGTGTGGTCAGATCGCTCTCCCAGTATGGACACGCGATTAAGGGGAGGCGGTGGACATCGACAAAGCGGACCACTTGTTTGATGACGCGTGTGAGGTCCTCAATAGGAGTGCGGCCTGCGTCGTCCGGACTGATCGGCAGTGTGATGAGCTGATAGTCTGGAAAATAGTAGCTGTGATGTCCCGATTGTGCGATGAGGTTTCCGAGTTCTGCTCCGAAGTGGGGAAACCGAAGAGCCGCGATTCGGGCATGTTTGGTATTCAGTAACGCCTGCGAGCTGGGTGCTCGCAGGCCTTCTGTCGGGATGATCAGCGTGTAGCCTCTGGCATGGAGCGACCAGAGATCGCCAACGAATGTGTGCATGGTGATCCGGAGTTGATCCTGCGGTTGGTCTTAGGTGTTCACGAAGTCATCAGCGTCATCATGGGCCGGTTCTTCCGGGACCCCTGCCGATGATTTTGGCATAAAGGTGACCGATTGTGCGACGACTTCGTGTTTACTGCGCTTTTGTCCGTCTTCGGTTTCCCACCGGCGCTGTTGCATCCGGCCTTCGATAATCACGCCATTGCCTTTGCTGAGGTATTGTCCGCAATGCTCGGCTTGTTTTCCGAACACGACGATGTCCACGAAGCAGACTTCTTCTTTCAGTTCTTCGCCCTGTTTGAATTTGCGTCCGACCGCAAGGCCGAAGCTGGCGACGGGGGTGCCGGAAGGAGTGTACCGTAGTTCCGGGTTGCGCGTCAGATTGCCCATGAGAATGACTTTGTTGAATCCTGCCATGATGAGACTCCTTCTTGGTGAACAGATGGGTTAGTGGGGATGTTCCTTCTTCTCTTCGTTCTTGATTTGAGTTCTGAGATCCTCCTCGTGCCGGTGTTGTTTGGCTTCGCGAAGTTGGTCTTCTAGGTGCGCTTTTTTCGAGACATGAGGAACAGTCTGGTTCCTCTGATGAGAGGGAAAATGAGGTCAGCGAGAGCAAAGTAGAGAAATAGTATGACAAAGACGAACTCGAACATTCCTTTAATGAGCATGCTGGGTACTCCTTAGCCTTGAGAGCGGCGACCTGACAACAGAATTACTTCCAGCCGCCCTACTGTCATCAGATTTACTTCCTCAATGAATACACCGGTATGACCGCATTCATGTCTCTTTACATGTTGAAATTCCTGAGCTTTCGATCCCAGATTCAGCAAAGCCATTTAGTTCCTCAGATAAGAGAAGTCAACGACCTGAGAAGCCGTTCATGTCTGATGGAGTATTACGGTTCGTCGATCTGACGGAAGGCGCATTGAGTGCTCACGCTTTGTGATTTGACTAGTTGAGCAAATGCAAGCAGATAGCGATGCTACTTCGAGTAGTTCATGAGGGTCTTGAGGAGTGATGGACTGCGGTGTGTCGGATAAACCGTCAGTCCGGTTATCGGCAGATCTGTGTCGTGGTCCGAGTCGGCAGGCAAGCTCGATTCAGGTCAGTCGTCAATTCTTGGGGATCTTGGTAGTGATAAAACTGCCCGTTGGTAAAGCGGACGTCAGGATTGACGGCGTACTCGAGACTGTCCTCGATGTCGCGGCGAGACGACAGATCCTCCATGCAAGCGACAGGATCAGGGGTTCGCGCGCACAGGAGGGCAAGTTGTTGCTGTTGGATGCGTAAATTCCCGATCAGGATCAAGTGAATATAGAGTTCAGCCAATCCCATGCCGAGTATCGTACCGTTCTCGACGAGAAAGGGCAAGTGACCGGATGTGTAGAGCTGGCGGTCACCGTGACCTGGTCTTGGATCGTTTCTTGGTTTGGGGTTTCTTTGATTGAATGAGTGCCTGTCGGGCGCGCGGGACAAACTCAGAAAGAAAGTCGACCGCATCCCCGCCGTTGATGGGTTCATCCTGATCGATGGCCGACTCAAATTGTGAAACCAGTTCTTGAAGTAAGGCGTGGGTTGCCTGACTGGATGCGGCTTCAGGGTGTGCTTGAAGATTCACCGGAGAGACAGTTAGGGCTGCGAGGAGCTGTGTGGCGGTGGTCACATCGCCGCATTCGCAGAGAAACCGGGAACGGCCGGGTTCTTTGTGAAACGCGTACAGCATGCTTCCGCGGCGTTCGTATCGGATTGGGTGCGGCATAAATCCTTTCAGGCGGCATCCTCTCCGCTGACTTGAAAGAGAATGGTTCCCTCGTCTAGGACGGAGGTCGCCGTGTAGGTGATGTCGGACAGCAACGGTTTCCCGACTCGGTCGGCAACCAGATCGAGGAATTCGTCGAATGACCCATCGATGAGTTCATGAACGGCGACCGGATCCAGCCAGGTTTTGATCGTCGTGTCTGGAGAGGAAGGAAATAGCAGGACGTTTTGAGAGGAGGTCGTCGGCGTGAGCGATCGACTTCGTTCGAGGACAAGTGCGGTTAAGGCTTCAAAAGACCACGTCTCGACAGGAAGATCGTCGCTGGTGATCTGTAGTTGCTGAAAGGTTGGCAGCTGGAGGCTGCGTTGAAGGGCCCTACACAAGGCTGAGGCGTGTGAAGGTTGTTGGCTGCTGTGGACCTGATAAATCGGGACCCCATTCAGCAGAATCATTTCCACGAAGTGATTGAGATAGGACACATAAAGAAGCGTGGGAATCGGTGTCATCTTGTGCTCGCTGAGGGTGTGGTTTGAGGGCGAATTGACGCTTCTTCGCAGCGTTCCAGGTCGTAGTGGGGAATGCTCCATTCGCTGCGCGGCACGTGTTTTCCGCTGAGGCGGAGTCGTCCTTTACCCAGAACTTCAATTGTCAATGGACCTTGGACGCGTGACGTAAAGACGGCGCAGGGAATGGATTTCCAGCGTCGTTCGAGATACTTAAAGATTCGAAGTGTGGATCGATGCCCTTTGAGGGTGACGCGATACGGAGTGCCCGGCTTCAGTGTGCGGAGGAATGTGGGAGACATGAGGGCTCCTTCTGGGAGATCGTGTGGGAGTAGCGGGCGTGGTCTGATTCCCGGGGAGATCCCGATCGTGGAATCGTCGAGCACAATTGATGCAGCGCCAGCGGTGGTCTTCATAATCGGTTGGCGCGAGGAAGCCACGGCAAACAGGACAGGGACAATCGGGCATGATTGGGCCTCCAGTGAAAATAGAACTGTTAGGGCTGTAGGAGTGAGGACTTACTTCGGAGTGACGCGTGGCCAGTCTTTGATGTCTCGATGATACATCGTAACTGAGCGGCTGCGCGCGCGATCGACGAGCAGGACTTTCCCGCCCGGGTAAATGGTGAACACTTCTAAAATGTGTCCTTGATGAACGAACTGGTCGCCGAGGCGGATCGGGACCGGTTTCACGAGTGGCTCATATGTGAGTCAGCGGTTGGCGTGTCGGGATTGGGAATCGGAATGGCTGGGCCTGACCTGGACTCGAAAAAGGAGTCGAATAGAAGACGCAGGTCTTCCTGTATGCCGATAAGTGATGGATTTTCGCCGAGAAAACGGCGGATGGCTCGCTCGACCAGGGCGTTGCGGTGTTCTCCGCTGATGAGCTGGTGGCAGTCGTCGCAAGCTGCCCAAGAGCTGATGGATTCAAAGGTGACGGGCGGTGGGGTCTGGTCAGGTGCGGCGGGGCTCCATCGAAGCTGCGGAGGACTCGATTCTCGGATCAGGCCGGCGAGTCGAAAATCCTCACAGGGGTATTGCTGCGTTGGGGACGGGGAGGAACAAAAGTCGCAGATGAGGCCAGGCATAGAGAATCCTTAGGTCGAAGGGTGCAGCACCTGAGTTGTCTGGTCAGAAACGTCTGGGATGGAAGCGGCGGATGGAGTTATTCCGTTCGTTCTTGTTGGCAAAGACGTGATCCGCTGGGGTGGCGATGACAGGCCGGTGGAGTCACAGGTTCAGCGTTCGGATCCCAGAGGCCACGACGATGTTGCTGGGCATCTCGGAGAGCCATCCGGAGTCGGTCACGGTAGCGGACATTCGGCGGAACTGTCATGGTGTAGCACAAGCCTCTGCCTACTAACTCTTCGTTGATGAACTGATCCTGGAAAAAGAGATAGCCCAGCGCTCGCTGATAGCGATCTGTGCGTTGGACGTCCCATTCGATCTGGATGGGTTGGCCTTGGATCCATTCGTGTAAGAATTGGGTGACGAGGGGGCCCCAAGGGGTCTGATCATGCTCTGGACAATCGATCCCTTCTAAGCGAATCGTGTGCGTGTCCGTGTTGAATCGGACGACGACCGTATCGCCGTCTTTGACGCGCAGGATGGTCCCGTTCGTTCGCTCAGCGGCGATCTCGGCGGCCAGGCTTTGCATGGCGCTCAGGATCACGATGATGAGTGTGATGAACAGTCTTCCCCGCATAGATGCAGCAGTGTTTCTCAAGAGGTTAGATCTCCGTGCGTCGGATATACGGAAAACCGTATCATACGTTTTTGCGTATGGTATTGGGACTACGGCTGGGTACTCCGTATCATAATGCCACAGCCACAGTTGAGGTGATGTTTTCGGGTTCGATCCAGACGCGGACTCCACGGCCTTTCGGAAGCTGCCTGGTCTTAATCCGTTTTTGGGCTGCAGCCTTATGCCAATAGCCGTCTTGCTTGGCGCTTCCTGTCCGCTTCCCGTCTGCGGATGCATGATAGAGGGCGTTTAGGATCCAATAGCGGGCATTGGTGTCGAGGGTTTCGAGCGTCGTCACAACGGCTCGAGAGTTTGAGAGACGGACCCGCTCCTGTCCGGCGCCATGTCGAACGAGCAAATCATAGGAGCCGCTAAGCCGAATCACGCGGTAATGATGGCAATGGGAGTCGATCCCCCCACATCGCCCGGGTTCATCAAAGACTAAGAGCTCGTGTTCGCCAACATCCGGGGGATCGACAGGCCGAATCGACGGGGCGTCGGCAGGTTGCCACTTATAGCCGAATTCGCCGTTGGTAACGGGTTTCCCGCAATAACACATAGGAAGTCCTCCTGCAGAGCCGAGATGATTTGTAGGTAGCTTGAAGGGAGTCTTCGCGTGTCTATGATAAAGGAGCTGTCTCTGTGAATTGCGGAATGCGTGGCAGCCGAAACGAGGCTGTGTATCGGATGGATTGGGTCGCAGCGGGATCCGGAATAATTTGAATCAGCTCCAGATGTTGAAGAGAGGTTACGGTTTCCGGAAGTATTGGAGCGGACCACGCGTGTCGACGGGTCTTAGGCGTATAGACCAAGAAATATTCCGGGGCTCCCTCTGGCGTGCGCATGACAATTTCGGCGCCTCGGCTTAAATAGGCCATGATGGTTTTCGGGGTCATGGCTGTTTGAGGAGGGGCAGGGAGTGTTGCGTGAGGAGAGTCTGTCAGTACCGTGTTCATACGATGTCCTTTCTAGTGGGTCAGGGAGTCTTGGGGCCTATTCACGCGATGGAGAAAGTGGTGTATGTGAACCAGCAGATGGATCGATGATGAGATTTGTCGTCGGTGGTGTGACCGCGAGAAGAGTTCGGACGGTTGTCTTCAGGCGCGTATTTCGAGTTAGTAAACCGCAGATCCGTTGTTCAGCTTTGTTCAGGGTGTCCGTGAGTGCAGTAACCTGAGCGTGGCGCTCAGTCAGTTGGGTCAGTGCGGCATGGGTTTCCTCTGCCAAGCTTTCGACTCCGTCTGCCAGACATTCTTCTGCCGCTGGTTGGTACCGATCATCCACTTCTGGAATCAGCGCAATTCGGTCTAGCATCATCCGGAGTTGATTTCGTTCTTTGTAGAGCTGCCCTTTGACCACTTGCATGGTGCGATGTCTGGCGGAGAGGGTCAGATATGCGGAAGACAGGAGTTGCGCGTCGGATGAGGATAAGCCCTCACCGTGTGCAACGGCTGTAAGCACTCGGTCGAGAGCGCTGGTCGACGGAGCAATTTGGAGATCAGTGTGCGACATGGCAGCCATCAGGTTGAGGCAAATGGTTCAATTGGAGCGCCTGGTGAGCACTGGTGATTTGTCTCCACAGTGCGGCGTGGCGCAAGCTTTTGGTTTGCCGGCGCAGCGTGCTGATCCGCCTCCGGTCACGGTCCGTCCAGAGTCGTGCTAGGCAATCGAGTTGGCTCATCCAACGAGGAGTATTGGCGGGTGTGGGGGAATGCATCCGAGTCGGCATTGGCGTTACGTCCTTTCTCGGTAGGCAGAATGGCCCCAGTGTCCAGGACGACGAGAAGGGGTGTCCGGTTCTTCGGCTGGTGTAGACGGACATGGGCCTGATGTCGTCGGGTCTGCCCATCCGTGGCCGCGCGGGGTGAGGACGAGGCACAGGCAGGGTTCGGATGGGTGTGTCTCAGTGTTGGCGGTGAGCCGCTCGAGTTCATGAGATCCGGCATCGGGATCATCAACCGGTCGATAGTGAAGCTGGAGCGGTTGGAGGGCCATCTGTTCGACGTCTGAATACCCATGTGGTTTCTCGATGACAAGTAGAGTGTCCGGAGGCAGTGTTGCGCAATACTGCTGAAGTGCGGCCACGGTCATCGGGTGTGGGAGATGATTGGGATGGTCAGTCATAGACTCCTTCTGTAGTGAATCAGAATAGCGTCACGAGTTGTGTCCGAGTGTTGCCGCCGGCGTTCCCAAGCGTGAGAGCCATCCCATCAAGTGGCGATAGGCTTGTTGCTGACTTTGTAGCGGGGTGTCCGGGACAATCCCATCGACGGCCGCGTCGGCGAGAGAGCGTTTGAAATGCAGCCTCGCAAGCTTTTCTCTATCCCAGCTCCACTGCGAAGTCCCGATGGTGGCGACGGCAATCAAGAGAAAGACTTCGACAGTGTGATGGGGTTGGCCGAGTCGGAGTAAGCGACCTCGTAGCTGGTCATAAAGCCCCGCGGTAAAGGGAGTGTTGAGGCAGATCAATCGATGACAGACGCGTTGAAACCCATCGAATCCGACCGCCGCAACATCTGAGACAATCAGGATTTGGGTGTCTCCGTGGAGGAAGTCTCCGACTCCGTCTTTGTGCTCTCCTGTGAACAACCCCAGACGCCAGCCGGCTGAGCGAATCGCCTGCGCGAGCGGCTCGACGATCCCTTCGATCATGTTGGTATAGATCATCGTTTTTGGGGTGAGGAGGCGAAGCAGGGCCGGTAAGCGGATCGTGTAGAGGATTTGTTCGAGCTCTAGGATGCCGGCAGACGACGGCAGCGATTGGATCCGAGGCACGTCCGCGGTGCAATCAATTTCAACGTGCTCTTCCTGATAACGCATCGGATAGGGGGGGATCCAGCGAAATCCGGACAACACGATTTCCTGATGGATGCGCATGGCATTGGGAATCGTTGCTGCCGTTTCAAGGTGGGGGAGTGCCTCTCCACGGATCAATTCAAGCGTGCTGCGCCCTTCTTCCAGGGTGTTGAGTATTGGGGTCGCAGACATCGCGACTAAGGCGAAATCAGGAGTCTGCTGGGCCGCGAGCGTGGTGAAGAGGTTGAGTCGCTGGCGCCGAAGAGAGAGCTGGTTGGGGTGGCGGACTTTGGATAAATGCTGTTCGTCGACCAGACAGCAATCGAGGTCGGGGTGCCGCTCGATGAAGCGGCGGAGCTGATCTTCGCTCTTCGGGAGTTGCAGGAGTTCGTAATGGAGGACGAGGTAACGCGGGCCGGTGGGTGTCTTCCAGACCGGACTGAGGGTGCCGGTACACACTTCACTGTTGGGGAACGCGTTGAGAATGACCTCTTCCCACATCGGGACGACATAGTGGGGGCTGAGAATCACGGTCACTCGCGCGTTAATGACCCGACTTCCTAAGAGGGCGGCGATCGTTTTGCCGGATCCGGTCCCGGTGAAAATTCCTGTCCGGCGGCGGGTACCGATGCGATACGCCAGTAAGCGCTGAAGCAGACTGGGAGGGGTTGGGACCCCGTCAATCCTCAACGCATAGTCTGGGGGAATCGTCAGGGCATTGACGGCTGCATATTCATCTAGAAAGCGTGTTTTGATGTGCGTGGCATAGGGCGTGTCTGGGGTGTGGTTGAGTGAGGCTAGCGTCTCTTCCGGATGTTCGAGGGTTCGTCGCCAGAGTTTCTGCACGCCGCTTTCGATGAGGTACGCGATCGCGCGTTCATCTTGAATGGGGAACAAGGGGCTGTCGTATGCGGACAGTAGATCAAAGGTCTGGAGCTGAGGGAGTTCGTCTTCGTTCCGGCTGAGTCCGGGAGGGGGCCGGCGTGTGGCGAGTTGGTGAAGAGACTGTTTGCCTGTGAGTAATCCTGCGAGGTCGTCTCGTTGAAGGCTCTGATCGATCAGGCTTCTGATGACCTTATTCGTGTCCCCGGTGGTGTCGAGGAGTCCTGCCTGTTGGGCGATGAGAAAGAGTTCGGAGGAATTGAGTTCATTCAGATGAGGGAGCAGGGTTTCAAGAAAGAGTTTGAGCGTGTCCAGCGACCAGCCATGTTCACAGATGATGCAGGGCCGGCCTTCTCGGGCATGTTGGACGAAGTCGTGAACGGCTTCCCGCCAGCTATGGGCAGGATTGATCGGGCAACACCAGCGAACGATCTGCGTCGAGGAAGGAGGCAGATCATGAGGACTGAGCGGAGCATTGTCTGTGGGATGCCACGCGCCAAGGAGATCCGGATACATACTGGCCAGGGATCCTGTTGGCGAGGGGGTGTTGGTTGTCTCGTTCTCGCAATAGGGACAGGAGGAGTTGATTCGATCTTGAATCGAGGCTTGCCAGATATGCGTGGGGTTCGCCCAGCAGCGCCAGAATTGCCGGGTGGTGACCCCTATTGCGTCGGTCAATCGGGTTGTGAGCGGGAGGTTTTGCTCGTGTACCCATTCGTCCAGAAGCCGTGGAGAGAGGAGGTCCCGAATCGTGAGGACTGAACTATTAGAAGATAAGGAGTGTGGTGCCATCATGTCTCAACCGTATGGTCCTATTACGGGTGGACGATCGGGTGAAGCTGCGCAGATACCAATGGATTCGAGTGCTGGTTGGCGTCGAAGGAGTTGGATAACTGCTTGCTTTATCGAAGAGTTTTTACAGAAGCGCTGTCTAGAGATTTGAGGGGGCCGGCAGGATGGTTGGGGGATGGGACGTGTCTTGAGGATTGGGCCAAAAGTCAGAAGCCAGAATGAGGGCGGTGTCTCCTTGATCGAGGACATAAGCTTTCGCCCGTCCATTCTTGTAAGGGATATGGAGACCGATCAGACCATAGGGGGCCAGCTGATGGCTGACTGCGATTTCCAGCGGGAGCGGCGTCCTGAGCGTGCTGATGAAGATGGTTACGAGATGGGCGAGGCTAAAACTGGGTGTGCCCGGGAATGCGTCCCACTGTAGGTCTGCAAACAAGGCGGCCAGCTGCTCACGTTTATCGTCGGTATAATGTGCTGCAACTGTGGTCCAGGTGCGCGTGAATGAGGGGTGTGCTTCCTGTGGGTCGGACATGATGACCTCTGTGTGCAATGGCAGAGCGTTAGAGCGGACAGGGGAGGACAGGATAGGGGTCCGGGAGCCAGTGTTTTTCGATCCACTCTCGTTCTGCTTGGATGGCGAGCGCCCGGGTCGGGAAGGGCCCGATAGTCGGGCCTTGGACCGGTGCCAGGTTGCCCATCCATTCACCATTCTCCTGCTCCGTGAGGAAGGAGGCTCGCTGTACGGTGGCGGCGCCGGTGGTCAAGAGCGGGGACAGGGTCTCGTCGTAGATGAAGCGGAGTGTGCCGTCTTTGGCGATGTTAATACTGTGTCGTGTGGGTGTGGGATTGTTCATGATCGTAAAACTCCGGTTTGTGCTCGGTCTGCGTGACGCTGCCAAGTGCGGCGGCGAGGACTTCCGGTAAGACACTGCAGCTCGGGCCTTGGCCGCCGATGACATCGATGGTGAGGTTCCCGCCTCGTTGGACGGTGACACGATAGATTTCAGGCATTTACGCTCCTTGTGCGGCAAAGGTGAGGATGATGTCGCCGTTTTCGCCCTGTTGTTCCTCAATCATATAATGATTGAGCTGGGCAAACTGATCCAGCGCGACTTCTCTGGTGTACATCTGGCTCAGTGTCGCGCAGTCTTCCCCGACGTAGTCGGTCATCCCGCACCCCTTGTTCCATGAGTCCCACAAGAGGGTATAGCCTGCTTGTCCATCTCGACGGGTGACGACGCCGATTTCATAGGCGGTAGTGTTGTTGGGAATGCGGATCGCGTGTTCGCAGTGGCCGAGTTCGTCGCGGTGGAATCCTTCCGGGACGCCTTCCTTCTGACCTCGATCGCCATACCATCGGTAGGTCTGCTGGCCTCGGACTAGCTCGAGCCCCAGTCGCGTACAGGCGCGCTCCAGGGCATTGAGGTCTTGAATGAGCATCTTCACGGCAACAACTTTACTCATATGGCGCACTCCAGGGTGAAAAGGTGAACAGTGGATTACAGTTTCGCCCATAGGTCTTCGAGCCGCGGATACTCCGTTTCCATATAGGCCTTTGCACGATCGAACATCGACATCGTCCAGGGAGGCATGCGCTCGATGTGTCGAGCGGCTTCTGAGAAGAAGTGCTTGGTGCAGTTGTCTAACACGATATGTCGGCGGGGGATGTTGTGTTCATCGAAGATATGGAAGTGGAGATGGGATTGCGTGCTGAGGTGCCGAATAGCGTTGAGTCCTTCCATCTCATGATTGAAGGCATTCATCCATGCGGCGATCAAGGGATGCCGACGATCGTCTCCAGGTTGAAACAGAAGGACAATCAGGAGACAGTCCTGCAGGATGAATTCACCGGCTTTCAGACATAATTGAGGCGGCTGCCCAAGGTGCTGCAGCATGGGTGTCGTGACTTTCATGATCCAGTCGACTCGATTTGGATTCTCCGGGGTCAGGCCGAATCCATATAAGGCGAAGGGAGCCGGTGTTTGCTCAAGGAGTCGGCGGTACGTGGTCATGTGATCGAAATCCTTCATGAGTCGTGAGAGCGGTGAAAGGGAGGACGTGCGCCGACTGGTCGGAGACCGAGCGCGTTAGCGAGATGATTGACGGATGAAGTGAACTGCGTTCGAGGCGGATGAAGTCAGGTGTGCAGAACTAAAGACGCTTATCGCGCGCGAGCGGTAACGGGTTTGGCTTGAGCGGGACGGATAGTCCGAGGCTGGCGGTGCTTTTTCGTCGAGGTCTCTCAGTCGGAGCTTTGTCGTCGAGGTCGCTGTTTATCGTACGCAGGACGCGCCGTATGGCAGGGCGTCTGTTGCTGAGGATCGTGTAGCGACGGATATCTGCGAGGACGATCCCCTTCTTTTTGGCCGACTTTTGGGGAACATGCCCAGTGGTTCCCACAGAGTTTTGGAACAGTTCGTCGACGATGGCTTGCTGTTTTTTAGGGCTGAAAGTTGGGAGGGTGACGTCGAAAAACTTACGAACATCTTTTGGTTTGTTCGGATCTACTTTGCCGTATTTCACGGCGATATTGATAAAGGAATCCATGGCGGACATCATGTGATAAGTGTACTCCCAGGTAGGGAAACGGTCAACTAGCGATACGCTGCGAATTGTTGTGTAAAGGTTTGTCCGCTCCGTTCATCAAAGTAAAAGTAGCGGCCATCATTAGGGGCCAGCCATCCTCGTAGTTTCGGAATTCGAATACGGGGGTCGAGGGGCGTCATGCCGACGGGAGGATTTTTGTAGAACTCCATCAGGAGGTCCTTCTGATCCAGGGTTTTAGGGGATGCCGGATCGGCATGTAAGCAGAGGCGTCCTTGATGTCCATAATGAATGGAGAGGGTCACGCCGATGTCGAGACAGAGTTGAGATAGTTGTTTCGGGGTGGTCTTGTTAGGGAAATAGGGTTCGAGAGCTTCGGCCGGTGCGCTGGCGCAGTGCCAGACAAAAGTGCTGTCTGGTTTCTTCCCTCTCTGGTGTGCCGCCGGCAGATAGAGAAATTTGCAGGCGAGGTTGATCAACGCACAGACGATTGGTTCTTTGGTAGTCGGGTGGTGATAGACGATCGCAAATGCCTTCGGCTCCTGGAGTAACGGGATGGTGAGGGTGCCGAGGCTCGTCAGCAAGTGCCAGTCCCAATTGGCATCCGCGCGGACCTGTGGGCCTAACTTTGCAATGATGGGCTGAATGTGTCTGTCCCAGAACCTGATATGGTGGCGGCGTAGGGGGACCACACTCAGCGGAATCCATCCGCCGAGCTTGTTGCGGGTTTGTTTGAAAAATGAGGGAAGTGCCATAGCCTATATCAGGGGTTATAGGGTGGGGATGTGTGTGTGCTGCTGTTGAATGGCCAGAATTCTGGATTCGGTTGAGGGGTGCGTAAAGATCAAATTGATGATCGGCAGATATTCAAGCCAGTCTCCGTGGCGTGTCGAGTCCAGTCGTTGGAGTGTACTGATCAAGACGTCCGATTCGGTGTGTGTCAGGCTCTCTCGATCAGCCCGAAATTCAGTGAAGCGCGAATAGGCTCGGAGCGCGAGAACAGAAAGAAACATGTGATGCGTGAGGCCGGCGGTGCACAAAAAGATCAGAATGTTGCAGGATAAGTCCCAATATTTGAGGTGTGCCCATTCATGCCAGAAGAGCGCGTGTCGTTCAGCCTCAGTTAAATGATCCAGGTTCTGGTCGATGAGGACGACCGGATGCCAGATCGTGCCGCGGGCGTGCATGTTCGGGTGGGAGGCGCGAGGCCGGTGATACAGTTGGACTCGCGTATCAGAACCGAACGCGTGAGGAGCCCATGTTGGGTCTGGATAGACGGATGTGGTCAGTCGTGTCCAGAGCCACTGGCTATAAGGGCCGAGGAGTGGGAGCGCGAGATAGAACCAGAGGGGGCTATCATTGAGATGAAACCGGGTGGATGTCTCCCGAGTATTCCACCACCAGAGCAGGATAACAGTCCAGCCGCTGAGCCGGGAGAGCGCGATGAGGCGGTCCCGACTCAGCCCGCTTATCATGGACGCTACTTCTTCCCGAGAATAGAGTCTTTGGCGGCCTTGGCTACGCGGAACTTAACCACACGTTTTGCTTGAATCTTGATCGGTTCGCCAGTCTGAGGATTCCTACCCATTCGTGCTTTCCGGTTCGCCAACACCAACTTCCCGATGCCGGGTACGGGAAACACGTTTTTCGCTTCTCGATAGGCCAGGGCTGCAAAATCATCCAACATCTGGACAGTGGCTTTCTTGGTGAGCCCGGTTTTCTGAGCCATGTAGTCCGCAATCTGAGACTTGGTCATCGACTTTGCCATTCGGAAACCTCCTAAGAGTAAGAATGGACCATGCTTCTACTGCTATTTCGGGATAGTGTCAAGGCAGATGATTCGATTCGGAACGTTGATCATTTAGTCTGGATGACATTGGCCTAGAACGCGTGGATCGCCAGGCGGTAGTCACGTTCGAGTTGTTGTTCATAGCGTGAGTGGAGTTCCCGACGAACATCCTCTGCGATCTGATTAGGGATGGTGCCGGTGCCGTCACACACCGCACAAAATGGATCAGGACCGTGATCGTTGCGTCTGAATGCAATGCAGTCGCAATCAGAGAATTCAGGATGGTTGTTGTATTCTGTGCGGATGGCGCTTTCGAGGTCGGTATTGACCGCACGCCACTGTTCGAACGTGAGAAAGAGCGGCTGGGGTCCGTTCGTCTTTGAGTCGTTCATGGGAAGTCCTATTTCGATGAAGCGGATGTCTGGAGGATTGAACTGACTTTGTCGGTAAGATATTTCTTTTCCGTGGATAGAACCATATTAGTAAATTCGGCTTGCAGCTTCTCAAATTGGGCGTTAGTGATCCGTCCAGAACGGAGGGCCTCCGCGATGTGCGGCGCGTATTCAGGGCTGGCTTGGAGATCACTGCGCAGTTGGATGTATTTGTCTTTGGATATTTCTTCGTGTTGGTATGCGTCGACACTGACGATGGTGAGAAAGAAAGTCCCGGAGATCGTAAGGCCTGCGAGACATTGCCAGATGTACGTGTGAGGTCTGGGGCGATAAATGAGTATTAAGAATGCAAGAACCATGAAGATCAGCGCGGCGATCAATGTAGGAGTGGCTGAATGCGTATTCCGCTGAATCCGGCCACCGATTCCGAGCGAATCCGGCCACCCCTCGG
>ERZ1292633.292-Hain-H41-02um-R1-292-length-63509-cov-7_pt1 | contig 59315 bp, 23 predicted proteins | sample MGYA00564406_ERZ1292633 | MGnify/ENA primary metagenome ERZ1292633 (study PRJEB36523, sample SAMEA6512639) | groundwater metagenome | collected 2019-01-08 | study: AquaDiva: Metagenomics assemblies of 32 groundwater samples | reverse complement strand
AGACGCCGCCACGGGCCCCCAGTGGTACCGCCGTGTCAATCGGTCCTCCTGGGCGATGATTACCAGTTACGACTCCGCGATGCAGCGCAGCATCCGTCGTAGTCACAGCATCATTCGTGCCGCTGCCGAAGACGACGACCACCGGCAATCGGTGAACGCTTTTTTGCTCGATGGCCATGTGCCGGTCCACGATGGCCGTGACCCCCATGCCGCGCACCCCTCGCCTGACGAGGACGACGATGGGGAAAACAATGACGACGATGACGACCCGGTCGTGGTCAGCATGTTTGCCAGCAGCCCGGAGTGGCGGTTCCTCAACGACCCCTTTGAGCTGCTGATCGAACGACATCGAATCACGTCCACGTTGAATGTGTTACTTTTGGGCAGCGTCTTGTTCATGGCGCTGTACCGCGTGATTCGCGACGTTGAGTATCGCGTCATGAGCGGACCAAGTACCGACACGGCTGGTCTCCCATCTGGGCTGACGAAACTGTTTGCCTTCCTCGAGGTGTTTCGTCCCATGCACGGCATCTTCGTTTGCGCCTACTTTGTGCACTTGGCCTTCTTGGTGCGCCAATTTAACCGGGATCTCGCGACGGTGTCGTCGAATCTCTACTGTCATTTTCGCTACCTGTGGCTGCTTATTACCGGCTCCTTCTTCGTGTGTGCCGTCATCCTGATGGCGTTCATGCTCTGGTTTCCGTCGTTGAGGGAGGCGACGGGCGTGACATCGGTGTCCAACCCGATCGAGGGGCTGGAAACCATGATGGGCTCAATCGTCTTCTTGGCTTCGATCGTGACGCTTTTTTCCGGCTTGGCAACCTTCCTCACCTTGCTAAAGCCATCGAAGCTCAGCCGCACATGCAGAGGTCGGGTCTTTGCTCGGCTCCTGGTCGTCGTCGTCACGGTGCTGCATTGCGTGTTCGTGGGCTTGGAGCTCACCTACGTTGGAGGAAGCAACAGCCCAGTCGAACGCGCAAACCGCCATCGCAAGCTCCAAGGGGAATTTACACACTTGAAAGTGCTCGACGATTTTGCCTACGTTTTGGAACCGATCGTCTACCTCATCGTCTACCTGGCGACCGAGGTGGCATGGCCAGTGGCGCCACCTGCCTTATCAACCTGGGAGGGCATGGTGTTGTTCCGCCAGGGAGGGCATAGATATTACTTTGACGAGGCGAAGGGGGGACAGCTCGTGACGCCTGGTCTCGGACGCATGCTCTCTATGTGGGGGCGGTGGCTCGTCACGACGTTCGGGTGGATTCACTGCGGCTCCGTATCGGACGGCGCTCCCTACGGGGTCGCTCTAGTGGCGATTCCCATGTCGGTCGATGTGCAGTATCTTCTGGAGAGATAGTTTTGCGGGGCTGTTTTGAATCGCTTCCTTTTTTTGGAGCGAGATAACAAGTGCAATACCACAGCACCCGGCTAAGAGCGATGTGATGTTTGAAAGCATTCACCCGGGTGCGATGTTATTTTGTCAAACAAACAGAGCGCATTCACCGTCGGAGGGGCGTGCGTATCAAAATGTCCTTGCGGCTGTCGTCTTGTCGACGCAATGTGTTCGATCCGAGGTTTATGCGCACGATCAAGAAGACGCACGAACGGCTGAAGGGCGCCTACGACCCTCGTGCGACGAGCGTCAACAGCCGGGAGCCGTACATCGACATTGACGACCGCGGCCCTGCGTGGTACTTGGGACACATGGCAAAGGCGACGCGACAGCTGCAAAATCTGGCCAAAGATTTGGACTTTGTTATTGAAGTTCGGGATGCGCGACTCCCATTTACCACGGGGAATCCCACGCTGGAAGCCAGGCGCGTGCATAGTGCTGCGTCGGGTATTCCCGCATCATCATCGCCTGGCGCCGCGACGCGGCGGACGACGGTGTCCTTTGATCTTGGCCAGGCAAGCAGATCCGCGCGCATCGTGTCCCAAACGCCCCCCAGTGACGCGCCGCGGCACGTGACCAAGCGATATCGCCCTGGGGGAGCAAAAATGGAGGCCGCGCCCAGCGACCTGCTGCGTACTGTCCACGAACGTGACACGATCGGCGGCAACGATGGGTCAGGTGAGGGTCCAGCCGACCAAAGAGGCACCAGGCGGCGAAGGGGCCCCGAGAAGACCATTCAGACGCTTCCTAGGCTGATCGTATTCAATAAGGCCGATCTGGCTAACGACGAGTCGAATCGCATGTTGCTCAAGTACTTCGAATCTCTCGGCCACTATTGCCTTTTCACAAGTGCCGAGCGTTCCTGGAAGGACATCGTCACCGCCGTGCAACGCTTTTCGACGCACGTGCTGCCTCCTCGCCCTTTCAAACTGACGCCCCACATTGGTTGTGTGATTGGCATGCCCAACGTGGGCAAGAGCACATTGATCAACTCACTGCGAACCGCGCACGAGCATCAGTTCCAGCGAGAAGACTTTCACCGCGCTCGGCAAGGACAAACCGTGTCGGTGCACCCTGGCACGACTCGCAACCTTCGGCTTGTGCCGATTTCGCAGGACCCTCCGGTGGTGTTGTACGATAGCCCCGGCGTCACGCTGGCTGGAAACTTCCACCGCGAAGCAGGCTTCAAGCTCGCCGCGTGCGGCATGATTCCGACGGACCTCGTTAGCATGAAGCCGAACATCGTGGCCAACTACATCTACGAAGTCCTGGTCGCCAGCGGTTGCAGCGAGCACATGGCCGAAAGCTTGAACTTGGCGCGAGCGCCTGTGTCCTTCGATGACTTGATCGCGATGTTGTGCGAACGTTCCGGTCGCTCGGCTCATACCAGTCTCGGTTCGCATCACACGACAATGGCGTATCAGTTTTTGCTGTCAGACTTCATGGTGGGCCGCCTTGGCCGCATCACATTGGACAGGCTTCCTAATCGCGTTTACGATTTTGCAGCCTCTGTCGAAAATGACCGCCTTGCGGCGATGCTGGGTGAGGTAAACGCACAATCCGATGACGGGTACATGCAGGATGTTGGCTTCGCGGAAGGTGGCGGAACGCTGAAGGGGGAGGATATCGCTGCCACGGCGGACCCACTGGATGAAGAAATGAAGGGAAAGAAACCTTGGGCGCAGTCGGCAACCGTATCGAGGCGTGTGGTCGTGTCTGGCGTGGTGCCTGGCGACCCGCGTGACAATTCTTCTAATTCTTTCGACCATGTGGTTCCCGCATCAGACGTGAAGGAAGTACACCACGACGATCGCGAGCAGTCTGAATCAGTGCGCCACGTTCTACGGGATATTGACGCGGCGCCCAGTCCCACCGACGAAGCCAGCCCTGCCAATCCGATCCACGGCGCAGATCGACGCCATCGAAGCGACCGCTTCGCCGCCGCCGTCGGAACGAGCGGTCCTCACTCGTTTCGAGGCGTCATTTCGCGTCTCGTTGGTCCCGTGAGTGAAATTCGCAGTCGAGGAAGCGGTGGTGGGGAGCAACCACAGCTGGGACGCGCGCGACGGTCGCAAGATCCTGCCATCGTCGCGGAAACCCGCCGGCAGGTCTTCCAACGGGTAGTGATGAAGTAACAGCACAGCAGGAGGGGACATTTTAGGAGGAGGGGGGGCAAGAAAGGCTTGCCGCCGGGGAATCCGAGCGGTGCCGGTACGTTTCCTTCGACGTCCTTTTTCCCCCTCCCCGAGAGAGTGAGAGCGAATCTCTCTCTGTGAGTGCTCTCTTTTGAGCATCCAGCCTAGTTTTTGTCGGTTGTGGTTGCACCTCACTCCATTGCCTACCAAGTTTTCGTGGTGTGGTCATGGACGCCTTCAAGGGTGTGTTCCGTCGAGCCACGCAGGCGGCCAAGGAAAAAATTGGCTCTGCTGACGCCACGGAGGACTCCCAGTTAGCCGAAATCGCGAAAAAAATCCGGTTATTCGAAAAAACGGGTGTGCATCTCTCCGATAAAATCACGCGCATCAGCCGCAACATGGAGGAGCTTATGACGCAGCTGAAAGAGTTTGGCGACTCGTTCAAGCAGATCACGGAGCCCGGGTCGGAAATGTCCTCCCTGGCGGACGAGCTGATGAACGTCGCCAATGAAAGCCAAGCCAAGGTGGCAGAGCTCCAGAAGGGCCTCCGTGATTCCTTCGACAACATTGGAGCGTTTCTGCGAGAAGTTCCAAAACTTAAGGAAGTCGAGGAAGACAGAAAGAAGAAGCAGCTTGAGTTCGACTTCTTCAAGACCAAAGTGGCCGAACTCAAGAAATCACCTCCGAAGGACTACACGCGAATTCCCCGGAACGAGGGCATTCTCGAGAACTGGCGCGTCGAGCTCTGGAAGTCGACCGAAAACTGCAAGGCGGTCGCGTCTGGCCTCTACATCGGGGGCATGCGATGCCTCGACGTATCGGCGTACACCGTTGCCATGACACTCAGTAATCTGTGGAACGCGCAGTTGCAGATGGCCAAGCTGCATTTTGTCAACGCCCGGCTCCCAGTGTACCCAGCCGCCCCGGTTCTGCAGCCATCGCCGTTGCCACCAAATCCGTTCCCGCCGTGGGTGCCGCCGGCGTTCCAGCAGCAGGTCGCGCAACCCGGTGCTCAGCCCGCTCCGTACGGTGTCACACCAGGCGCGCAGCCCCCAGCGTGGGGACAACCGCCACCACAGCAGCCGTACGGTGGTCAACCACCGGCACAGGGCAGCTCCGCTCCTCCGCCGCCGTGGGGCCAACAGCAACAGCAACCCTACCCACCCAGTGGCTACCCGCACGGCCAGTATCCACCGCCCAGTGGTCCCGCGCAGCCTGGTCATCAACAGGCGCCCGCGGGCTGGGGCGGCTCGCCGCAGCATACTGCGTCCCCGCCAGGCACCCAGCAGTACGCCTCCCCTCAGCAGCAGCAGTATTCTCCGGGCCAGCAGCCGCAGCCCTACTACGCCCAGCAGCCGGCTCCCGCTCAAGGCTCGAGCTTCGCGCATCCGCCCGCGTCAGGCCAGTCGTTCTCGTCCCCCGACGGAGCGGTGGCTCCGCCGAATAGCTTCGCTACCGGACCGCCACCGAGCGCACCGGCCGCGACCACCGCGACGGATCCCAGCCGGCCACCCCCACCGCCGACGTCGTAGTCGCGAGCAACCAATCATGATGATGCAGATAGAGTTTGTCGACTCTTGTAACAGTGGCGCCGAATGTGTGTGTCTGTACGGTACGGAGTGGAGGGTCGACAGGGTGGGGGCAGGGGTTGACTGATCGAGTCGCAAGAAAACATGGGGGGGTCCCGCGTCTTCGTAATGGCCTCCCTGGAATTCTTGTTGCCCTAGCCGAGCTTAACTAGCGGCTTTCCTGTTGTGTAGTTTGTCGATCTCTCCAATGAGCGCACGGTCAGCCACGGCGAGCACACTCAGCGATGCGCCGTCCCAAAGTGCGGGAGAACCGGAGACCGTTCCCGGTGACGAATTGGGCACCGGCGGGCCTAGTTACTCACTTGCATCGCGACTGTTTCATTTTGTCTCGGCCGCATGGGATGGCGTTCAGCGATTTCCGGACGAGTCGCTGGAGGAGGAATTTGTTGAGTTCTCGCAACTTCCTAATCTTTGGGCACTTGGGATCGGCTGTGTTTGCGCCGCCGTCGTCATGGTCGTTCCCCTGGGCTGGATGACAACCTTTTGGGATGCCCGTGTCGAGACTAACTACGTGCCCCTAGCCATTCACTTCGCTGCTGGGGCGCTCTACGCGATGTCTGGCATCGTCATGATTGGTTTAGCGGCAAAAGGACGGTGCGCGAAGGGTCGATACACGGAGAAAGCCTTGTTGTGGACCCACGGGATCGTGCTGGTAACCTTGTGCGTGACCGTGAACTGGACAATAGCCCTGTGCAGTTACGAAACGGACAACTTCCGGGTGTTTAAGGATGCGACAGCTTGTTTCGCGGACTACGTTCCGCTGCGTCCCGTGATGATGTACGGTGGCTTCGCGTTCAAACGGCCGCGTTTCATGCCGTACACGGTCACCCTGTTGCTTCTCGGCATCGTCGCCTTGCCCATCGCCAGATACGCCTTCAACCCTCGCGCACCGTACTACGCCTGGCTGCCCTTGCACCTCTGTTCTACGGCCATGCTGGCCATCGTGTTCGGCGGCACCGAGGCGGCGAGCCGCCGACGCTTCATCGACTACAAGGAATCGCGAAAGGCGATGGAGACGGCCGATGCCGCAAAGCAGAACCTGAACCATCTCATGCTGACCATGGTTCACGATTCAGTGCTGAACCGGCTGGTGACTGGCCAACTCGTCGCCGATGTCGTGGACGCGTCGGTGGTATTCAGCGACATTGCCGGATTCACGACCTGGTCGTCCAGTCAAAAGCCGTTGCGCGTGATCACGATGCTTAGTTCGATGTACCATCTATTCGACCAGTACTTGGAACCGTGCTCGATCATGAAGATCACCACGATCGGCGATGCCTACTGGGCCGCGAGCGGCATCCCGGTGGTGAGCCCGGAACACGCACGCAACGCCGTTCGATTCGCTCTGTTCATTTCGAAACACGCTAGAATCTTGCAAGAGTCATTCAAGTTTCGCGGCGTGCGAGTCGGCGTAGCCACGGGGCTCGTGTGCGGTGCCGTTGTCGGCTCTGGGGAGGTGGCCTACCAGTTGTACGGGGACGTGAATCATGAAGCGGAGCGAATGGAACAGCTCGCGCCGGTAAATGGCGTCCTCATCAGCGCGGCGTGCGCTAGCAGCATCCGCGACACCGACATTTTCTTGCGAGCGAGTGCGCAGCACGACGGTGCGTTTGAGGCGACTGCGTCGCCTGCGATGGAAGACCCGGTGGTGCAACATGCCGTTACGTCACCGCTGGCGAGCACGCAACGCTCGGGAACGTTTGGCTCCGCGCGATCATCTGTACTATCCCACGGAGGGGTGGCACCCCTGACGCCTGCCATGATCGCGAGGCAAGAACTTCTGCGAGTGAAAGTGGCGCCTTCTGTGGATTTCGCATTGGAACGCGAAACGTTGGGTCAACAAAGCGGCATCACGCGCTGTTTGGCTTTCGCGTCCGCTGACGTGGAAAAAAGCTACGCAGACTTCCGGATTGCGGCGTATGCGCGCCCCGCGCGCTTGCAAGCTGGCGCGTTTGTGGTGTGGGCCGTCGTCTCTTTTTTCTTCGGCGTCAGCTATCTCGCCGTGTCGAGCCGACCACATGATGTCGCTTGGTGCGCGGCCGTTGCAGTCGTCAGTGCCGTACTCGGGGTCTTTTCATCCTCCCTCGCGTCCTCCATCGGCGAAACCGCGCCTGTGATTTTACACGTCGTTCACTTGTTGATCGTTCCGCTGCCCTACTACGCCTTGATCATGACAGGGCCAGACGCCTATGCTTACAGCGCGGAGTCGCGGCTGCTTGGCATCACCGTCTGTTACTGCTTCTCCATGACGCGCTTTCCGTACGGCCCATGGTTTTCGGGCATCGTCGTCGTCGCCTTTTCGTACTTTCTCCAGTTCGTCGTGTTGATTGTCACCCGAAATACGGTCTTGTTTAGCTTCGTGATGACGGGGCTCATGATCGTGGCGGCCTTGTTTATCTTATCGACCTTCATCAACGACCGCGAGTTGCGTTCACAGTTTCTGGACCGTTTTATTGCGGACCAAGCACGCGAGGCCATCGCCGAGGAGCACGACGCCATGGCTGCCCTCCTTGGTCGCGCCATGCCACAGTTCGTCGTGCCCCAGCTGAACACATGGCTGCTACGAGGTCGCAGTGGCCGGCTATGTCATTCATTTGGCAAAGTCGCCGTGATGTTCTTGAAGGTCGACACGACAGCGGCCGCTTCGAAAATGGTGGCAGAAGGTGCATTTCGCCGCAGCGTCAACTCACCTGGACGAAAGGCCTCACATCGCAAGTCCAGCGTCATGCTGGAGACTAGCGGTGAGGAAGGTATTGTTGCCACCGACCCACCGGAGCGAGACGCATCCCCTCCATCGTCCCCTCCGGGGTCGAAGCGGCGCAAGTCTCTCGCAGGAGGGCTCGCCTTTTCCAATAGTCAGGGGTCGTTCGATCCAAGCAACGATCTGGCACAGTCATTCTTCAAGAGTGTCGAGCGCATGACACAGGTGTTTGACCACGTTGCTCGTCTCGTGGAAAAGGAGGACGGGTGCGTCACGAAGATTAAATCTGTTGGAGACGTCCTTCTACTAGTCAGCGGGATGTCACTGCAGGCCTGTGCAGAGGACGCGTCAACCTCCGACGGCATCGCGCCGAGCCTCACCAACGTCGCCAGGTTGGTGCGCATCGCTTGGTCAATTCATGCCGATCACCCACTGCTTGGCTTTGTGGCGGGCATTCACGACGGCCCTGTCGCGGGGGGTGTCATCGGTGACGATCGTCTTATTTACGACATTTTCGGTGACACGGTCAACACGGCGTCTCGCGTGATGTCCACGTCCGCCGACTCGCCTGGCGTTTATGTGTCTGACTCGTCCCTTCAACACGCGGTCTCGCAGGGTCAGGTTCCCACCGCAGGAAATCACGGCCTTGCTCCATTCAGCGAGATGCCGTCACCTTTCACTACCTCCGACAGCGATCTCTCCCTGCCCTTGTCCTTTGACGTCTCGCTCACCACGTCAACGGGCCTGGAGAGATCATGTAGCATCGCGCCTCCACGTCAAGATGCTCAGCCACCCGAGCGCAGCTACTGCGAAACGACGGCGCAGATGTGCACCTTGGTGTTGGGACCGGCACAGGAACGGGACGCCAAAGGCAAGGGAAAGCTCCTCGTTCGCCCTGTTCAACATTTTGTCGAAGATTTGAGCAATGCGACACCCGGAATGTAGTCAAGTACAATGCGTTTTATTTTATCCCCCCTTCGACCCTTCAGGCACCAAGTTGGATCGCCTCTTCCTCTAAAGTAAACCCCCTCTCCCCACCTTAGCATCACGTCACCCCTTTTCGCGACGGGCATCGGGCAACATTCAATCCGATCAGCTGCCATTCGTTTTTGGCAGCTCAGTCGTTTCTAAAGTCATTTCATTCTGAGTGGTTTGACGGTATTTTCAATCTTCACTCCTCTTAGAAAGCGCCACCTGTGGGAATCAACAGATGCGCTCGGCACTGCTGCGATTGACGTTTCGCACCTTGCAACGTCGCACACCGCCAGAACCGGCGTCACTTGTCGATGTTGCCTCGCGTTGTCTGGCCGGTCAGCGGGTCACGCTGCGAGACTGGGCGCGCGCCCGCAGCGCAGTGGAACACATCCGCGAACGGTTTCTTCGCGAGGAATCGGCGCATGCACGGTCTCTCCTCAACTCGCTAGACGTGGCGGTCGCGCCGCCAATACGGCTCTCGGCGTGTTCCGTGTATCTCCAGGGCCGAACGAAACGTTGGGAGCCATTCGCCGCTGCCGCTCTACGTGTGATCGTCCCACGAGACCTCATGATGCTTTCATCGGCTCCCGATTGGGTGATCGGTCGCGAACTGTTCCCTGTGGCAGACGACGGTTCCCGCTCCGTTCGCGCCATGAACCAAGGTCTGCAGTACTCGACGCCGGCAAGCGATTCTGCAAGGAGCGTCGTCCCGCAGGATGAGGACAGTCCCCAGTGGCGCCAGCCAGACGCCTTCACCGAGTGGCTGGACCGGACGTACCCCGCGCATCGCAGCACCCACGACGCCGGGCTCATGCCGTTTCTTCACCTGGTCGACGCCGCGGTGTCGTACGCTAGGCGGCTGACTCCCGTCGATATCTTTGTCAACCGCGTGGAGGTCGCCGGTGGCCCGCGTCGGCCGCTGAAGTTTTCACTGCCAGATGCGACGTCGACCGGGGGAGGAGGTCGTAGCATGATGAGTGCCACCCAGCCGCTGCTGCGCCCCGTGCCTTTCGACCCCACGACCACCGTATTCGGTGTGCCGAAGTTCCACCAGGTGGATCCTCGATGTGAGGTGGCATCGCTGGAAACGCCTATCGAGCAACTGCCCATCCGATGGATGACGACGTGGTTTCGCGAGCACCTGGGCTCGGTACTCATGGACGCAAGCACGACGAGCGACGCGGCGCCCGCGAGCCACCTGATCGCCCCGGTCACAGCGGGCGATCTTCAAACCCTCGTGTATGGCACGGCCTCCTGCGGTGGCCTGTCGACGACCGCGCTCTTGTCGTCGACCCGGTTGAAGCGGCTGGTCATCTTCGATGACAATGACGACGCAGCGCTGACGATTTGCGAAGGCACCATGCGGCGCGCGGTGCGGCACGGCGGCATGAAACGGCGCGGATGGGATGTTCGAGTCACCACTCAACTTCCAAAGGACCCTCGCGAGGAGGGAAAACACAAGAACGCGGAGGCGCCCCCAGGCTCCGTTCCGACGTCACTGAGTCGCGTTGAAGCCAAGTTTGACGTCATCGTCCACGTCGCTGCCCTTCCTCGGCCGACTTCTCTTCAAGGCAACCTCCTGTCTCCGACTAGTCTCGTGTTTAGCCGATTCCTCGATGGCTGCAACGCCTCCCGCGGGACCCTCGCGTCAGGGACGTTAGAGTCGTGGAATGTGTTGGACCAGCAGCTTCGGACGCTGCTGCATCCGAGCTCGCGTAATGCCGCGTCGTACGTCGTGATCGTGGCAAGTGATGCCTGGCAGAGATTGCACATGAAGGGCGCGCTTCCATCGATCAACCGCCCAGGTGACCGCGACACGAAAGCGTACTTTACATCCATTTTAGCCGAATGCCTACCGTCGCTCGTCTCGGGAGGGACTATGAGCCGGCGCGGCGCGGCGACGATTGTTCATATGGAGGCCATGCCGTTGACCGACTACCCGTCGGAGTGCTACTCCGTCTGCGAAGAGGGTCGGTACTTGCCCATGTTGCGAAATGTGCTGAAGGCGCACGACGACCACAACGACACGAAAGGGCAATTCGACGCGGCCGCTGATGTGTCACAAGCGGCAATCGCCGCGTGGAACGAAGTGTACAAGGACGCATCACTGATCTTCGCGGTCCTTCGCGTTGAAAACGCAGACGGCATCGTCCGAAGCGCTGAGGGAGGTTTCGATTGGCACCGCCAGTCGAGAGATTTTGTGCTATCGACTGAGGCGAGCGACGACAATGGGGAGGTCAAATTTCTACCGCTTGACGAAGCGAACAAGGTGACCTCTCCTGATCTAGGAATCGACGCCCTTCAACGCGGCGTTGCTTTTCGTGACACGTTTGAGTACGAAAATTACCTGCCGAAGTCTGGCCCTCTCCCGTCGTTGCACTGGACCACGGTGATTCGCGACTATTCCTACCTCGATGATGCCTTCGTTCAGGGCCGCAGGGCCATCGTGGAGTCTCTTGCCACCGGTCCGCAGGTGGGGGCGGACCGCGCCGCATCGTCGTCCCATGCTGTCGCGCCACCAGGCAAACCTTCGGTCCACCTTTCGCCTTTAGAGCGATCGACGTTGACCCAACGACTGCTCACAGACGCATTGTTGCCGGGGGCGTCGAGCACCGCTAATCTGGTGCTTGCTGCGGCGGGCACGGACGCCGCCGTCAACAGCGACGTTGCATCGGCTGTTTCGTCCGCCGCGGCAAGCATGAGATCGCGCACAGTGTCCAAATTCAGCCAATCGAAAGACGGCATGCCTCCAGTGTTGGCATCCGACACCGTGTTGCAGTCCTCCCAGTTGTTGGAACAGCTGGCACGCGATGTGGCACGGTCCAGTCGCCGTCAGCGAGCTCGCAAAGCAAACAAGCTACATTCGCTCACCGACATCGAGCAGTACATGGACCGCACTCTGAAGCATTCAGAGGAGGAGAAAGTCGCGCTGCTTCTGGAGATGGACCGCTTTCGATTCAAGGACGTCAAGTAGCAGCAGTGGGGACCGCGCCCGGGGTGTTCGCCCGTCGACTGGTGTGCGCGCCACCTCACTCAATCAAAGAGGTGGATTTTGAATAAGGTCACTCACACACCCTTCGCACTTCAAGGTGCACCATCCTCTCACTTTCTCATTCGGGCTCGATCTGTATCTCACAATGCAAGGTGGCCGCGGTGGATACAGCGCTCAAGGGTTTGCCGGCCGCGGCGGCGGCGGCGGCGCGTCAGGCGGCACGCAAGGCAGTCCGCAGAAACCTGGGGGCGCCACGGCCCCCCGCTCGGCGCAGATTCCGCTCCGCCCCTTGACGATTAAAATGATCCTCGACGCCCAGCGCATCGGCGACGGCGCCATGATTGTGGACGGCCGCGACGTCGGTCAAGTGTCGTTGGTCGCCCGGATCGTGGACGTGGACGCCGCCACCGGCGGCGCGGCGACGGCGAAGAGCCACGCATACCGTGTGACGGACGGCACAGGGGTGCTGTCGGTGCGCCACTGGCTCGACACCAGCAAGGACCCTGAAAGCCAGAAACCACATCCCAGGAACCATTACGTGTTCGCGGTCGGTATGGTCAAGGTCTTTCAGGACAAGCCTATTCTAACAGGCACCGTACGTCTCGTTGCCGACTGTAACGAAATCACCTATCACTTCCTCGACGTCATTTCAACGCATTTGCGCCTCACTCAGGGCGAAGTCAAGGCCAACAGCTTGGGAGTCGCCGCTGGCAGCTCTGCGCCGACGAGCGCTCGAAGCAGCGGCGGTCCAGGCCTGGTAGGCCCGGGTCCGTCCACGGCCGCCCTGCCCATGATCGACACCAGCAGTGCGGAGTTCCCGATGCGGGTGAAGGCCGCCATGGCGCGATTGGGTAGAAAGGAAGGTAGTGGCATTTTTCCAGCTCAGGTGCTGCCCTTGCTCGAAAGCCACGTGATTGGGGTCAACACCTTGGCTATCAAGGCCGCCCTCGACCAGCTCGCCCGTCTCGGGGAGTGCTTGACGCTTACTAACGGTGGCTACACGTTCCCATAGAGAGAGAGTCCCTCAGCTCTCTGATGAGAATGTCATTGAATAGAACCTCATCGGGTGTGCTCGTTGCCCACATCTCGACAACAGCATACCCATGCCTGGGTCATACAGTCTGGGAGATCCCTTTTCCATTTTGGTTGTTAACGCGTGCTCATGTATAGAGAGATTTCGGTGAAAATAGTCACAGAGAGAGAAAAGGGTGAAGGGGGCGCCGCATTGCGCGACGCCCAAAATCACGCAACTTTGCATGCACGATCCGAGCGATCGCAACACTACTGCTGCGTCGCACAGCATGCGTTAATTTTTGGCCGTGGGATTGCAATTGGCACGCTTCTTCGCTGCTGCTGCTGCTGCACAAGACGTTACGTTTTTCTGCAGAACAGTTTCATCATCAATTAAAACGCGCACAACTCTTTCCTTCCTCCCCCTCTTCTGGCCATGACATCGTCGCTTGTTTTTGCAGCCTTGCTGCTGATCGCCGCCGCCGTCCCGTTGCAGGTTTACGGTCAGCCGCCGTCCGCCATCACGCAACAACTCACGCCCACTTGCAAGTCGGTCACTCGTTTGGCGCCCGTATCGTCCAACCCGCAGCTGATCGCTACGGCTATCTACAGTGCGGTTGTTGCGGTCAACTGTTTCGCCTGGGATATTAGCCCAGCATCCGGTGGAAACTACACCATGCTGCCGCCGCATTGTCAAACAATGTACAACGAGACGCAGGTGACATTGAACATCCTTCCTTACGGCACGAAGCGAACGAATCCACCGACTTTCAAGGTCAACTTGGCCGCCACTTTCGGCGGGTCGCTGCTCGCCTCAATCTACCACATCACGGCGATGTCGAACGGCTTCGTGGAAGCATCACAGCCCACTCGGCCCGACTGCCCGGCGGTGACGCTGCGGGTCGGGATCGAGCTGCTAACGCAGTGGAACGGCGTCTTTCCATTGTTCGAGGACATGCCCCTCATCGCCTCGGTCCAGCCTCCGCTGGTGAAGGCAAAGCAGCCCATGACAATCACCTTCACGAGGCTGAACCCCACCGTGCTGGATGGCGAACTGATGGCCGACCGATTTGCGATGGCGAACGACACAGAAGGCTGTGAAAGCTTGACGCCTGAGAAGGCCGCAAAGTTTCCGCCCGCCACCATTGCCGGCACCGCGCAAGTCGCCACGGTGCAGTGGTCCCATGCCATGACCAACAGCGGGCTCTACTTGCTCTGCGTGCAGAAGGATGGATTGGATTACTGGGACATGCTTGCGGCCTTCTTCATATTCGGCGGTGATCCCTCGTGGTTTACGTCGCCAACGTTGAAGCCGGGCGGTACGGCGCCGATCAATAGCATGATGTCGATCACGTTCGCCGGATCCGACTTGGATCTGCGGCCTGGGGGCGATTCGGCCAAGCTGGTCTCCGTGCTGTACAGCTGCGAACTGGGAACGCCAGCAGGCGGCGTGCCTCAGTGCAACGACCTCGGCGGCGATGACAGTTTTGGACCGACCGTGACCCGAGCGATCTGGGACGTTACGCCGAGTATTCCTGGCCGTTACAAGGTCTGCTACAAGCGGGCATTCGGTTCCGGACGGTGGGAGCAAGTGCCCCTTTTCGATGAACTCCCAACGCACTCGAAGCAGTTCTTCAACGACGCGGTGAACGGGTCCTCTGGCATGACGGGTACGGTGAGCGACACGACGACGGAAACGGGAACCGCCTCCGCAACGTCTACTTCTACGGCGACGGCAACGTCGACGGAAACCGCCACACCGACGGCGTCGTCAACGGCGACGGAATCTCCCACCGAAACGACCACATCGAGTGCGACGATCACCAATTCGTCCACGACGACGGAGACGGTCACGCAAACCCCGACATCGACGACCCCGACTTCGACGATGCCTGAGACCGCGACCGTTAGTCCCTCTGAAACCATCAACGGCACAACATCCGAATTGATAACAGCGTCTCCCACTCAAACGGACACGCGCACGGACACGTCGACGTCCACGGCGACGACGACGACGACGGCCACCCTGACGGGCACCTCAACAACGTCAGTCACACCGTCATTCACGGCCACGGCATCCGTGACGGAAGGCGCGCCGACAACAACACCTCAGCCGACGACGACGAGTGCTCCTCCGACAACTTCCGCCGGAAGCACCACGAGCAGTGACGGTACAACCGCCGTGGCCACCGGCACGGCAACGACGACCACAGTGGGCCAGCAAACAGCTACGGCCACATTTATTCAGTCCACCTCGGTGACAACGACGGCCACGAGTTCTGTCACCACGACTCCGACCGTCACGAAGACAGACACGGCCACGTCCACACCCACGCGCACCCGGACCACTACGCCCACGCCGCTTCCAGGGCCCACTCGCCCGCCCTGTCCCACTCCACCGCCGAGCTACCAGCCGCCTCAAGACGTGACCACGAGCACCTTCCTCACGGTGACGGTGGCCGAGCCCATGAACCGCACCAAGGTGCAGCTCACGCTGGCCCTGCTCGGCTGCGTCAACGAAAGTGCGGTGTTCCTGTCGGCCGACACGAAACCTGGCGACCAAGCCAACACGGCTATGGTCGTCGTCGACATCAAGTGCCCCCCGTCGGACAACGACTGCGATGAAATCAATGCGATGACGATGCTGCTCTACTTGTTCGACCAGCAAACGAACGCTTCGAGTAATGCCGAGGTGTCGCTGCTGCAGGGTGCGGGACTGACGCAGGCGGCCGCCGACGCCGATGCGAGCAGCTTCCCGGTCGTCGATCGGTCGAATCCAACAGGGGCGTCACCCAACATCATCGCACACCCCGCGGTCGCCACGTCGCTGGCGCTCGGAATATTGGCCGTCGTTCTCGTGATCATCATCGGCGTCGTCTTGTATCGCCGGCGGCAAGCGAGGCTCCGTAACTTGCGCTTTGTCATGGAGGACCTGACCCCGGGCACCGCTCGGGAGCTGTCGACAATTGGACGTCCTCGCGAAGTCGAAGACGTGGATACGCCACAGCCGAGCGAGCGCGCGGCGCAGTACATTGTGCCGGAGTGGGGTGGCATGCCCATCCCGGTCCCGTCTCCGCAGCGCCAGCTGCTCACCGAAGCGGACATCGTCGTCAACATTGTTCCTGAGAAGCCCTTGACGGACTGAACGATGCCCAAGGCGCTCGCGCCTCGCTCATTTCCCCTTCCTCGTCAGTACTCGAACCTCGTTTGTTGCTTGCTTGTTTTTTTTATTGATACCCCGATGTTCCGGCGTTGTTTGATTTTTGCCCGCGCGTGCCGGCGCCATGATTGTGCAGCATCATCCCTTCGCCCTCCCGAATTTCGGCGAACGTCACCTCGGTTCTGTCCACGTGTCTGTTGACGATGGCCGCGATCGAGCGCGAGAGGGTAACGACTTCGTTGGGACTCCTCCCTCACCCGCAGCCGCTCAAAAATGTGTTGCGCAGGTTGGATGGCCGTGATGGCGTGTGGTTGGGCTGTTGCCGCCGCCAGCCGGTCGCCGCTCGACTCTTTGATGAACGCTTGGCACATCGACGTGCCTGTCTCGCTCGCCGACGACTCGAACGCCGCCACTCTGATGGACGTGGCCCCCTTCAGTACCACGTCGGACTCGCGCAGCCCCACGGCGTTGCACTGGAGCGGATCACTGCCCGCCTCGCTTCGTGATACCTGGAGGCGCAACTGGCCGAGTCGCACGGCGGGCCTTATGGATCTGTTTCACCCACACGAGTGTCGCAACAACCTTCGTCATCGGATGCCGGTCGAGTCGTTGGACATTCCAGCCGACAGCGCGGCGTGGCTGCGAGATGACCGGGGAGGCATCCATCACTTTTGGACGCTCGTCGCGCATCGAGGGGGACCACCGGCTGCAATCAGTCCGCTTTCCGGCGAAACTGTTTCCGCGGGCGTGAAGGCGTGGTCGGAGAATCACATCGACCTGGTGTGGACACCCGTTGTGGATGCGGCTCAAGAGCAGTTTCGCGCACGTGGGTTGCACGACGAACTCGATCAGCCGCTTTTTTCGGAACTGTTTCGGTATTTTGACGATCTCACGGCCGATGCGGTGTCGCCGCCCCTCAACGCGTTGCCGAAGGCCCTTTGGCCGTCGGGTCAAGTGTCCGACGTGCCCCTTGCCTTTCGGCATCCCACGTGGGCCCGGTATGACGGCGCCTTTGCGCTGACGGCTCACTCGAAAGATGCGGATCGCCGTCGGAGAATCCGCATGCTCTTGTCACACGCCGTTCACGCTGCGTCGTCGCTCAGCATCGCCACGCAGCTATTGGGCTCTTCAAGTGACCACCCTTCGGCTGAACAGCTTCAGTCGGTTGCTCTGTCAGACGTCAAGTCGGCCACAGCAAACTTTGAACGGCTTTATGGAGGCGGACTGCCGCAAGACCATGTTGACTGGTCGTGCGACCTCGCCCTCTACGGCAATCAAGCGATCGTGAATGTGTCCCTTCTTGTGGCCGAGCGTGAGCAAGGGACGCCACGACGGTCCCATCGCCAAACGGATCGCCGCGCTGAAATCGCCGCGGAGGTTTTGAAGTATGACGTCGCGACCAATGTCACGAGCGCGCCGGTTATCGCTGCCCTCAGCGACTACATTCGTCCGTTGTGCATGACGGCTGCCGTCGTCCCCACGTCGACGCTGTCCAGCGACGCTCATGTCAAGGGTGGGGACACGTCTCGGTTGTACTGTGCCGTGGGGGCGAACCAATCCACCGTGGGACCGCTGGCCGGCACCAGTTGCATGGGCCGTCCGGTTGGATATTTCCGGTCCATGAGCCGTGCCATGATCGCGACGGTCCGGCGCGCTCTCTCGATGTTCGAAGAGCACTGGCTGGAGTCGATCCTAGGCGTGGCGCAAGTCTGTCCTCTGGCAAGCACGTCGCTTCTTAGTGTGGAGACCGTTCGGACGGTCACGCTGGCGTCGTCCGACGACGACGTGAGAGTGAACCGCAATTCCAACCGTCAACGCGATCCGGTGCTCTTGGGCGCGATCAGCCAGGTCGACGTGCTTGTTGAGCTGCCAACGTGGGCGGATGATGCCCGCGTCGCCGCTGCGGTCCGCATCGAGCTCTTTACCGGCCTGCACACTGGCGCGTCGTCGTTGATGACCGTCCGGGTCGTTCCCGAAACGCTCGCAGCACAACGTGGAGGAGCGCTCGGTTCGCAAGGCGCATGGAGGGTGCCGTTGCGCATTTTGTCGTTTAACATTTGGAACACGAATGGTCCCTGGCACAGCCATCGAGCTCCGGCACTCGCGCGTCTGATTGCGCTTGAGGACGTCGACGTGGTCACCTTGCAGGAGGTACGCATGCACAATTACTTCCGAGAGTTGGAACCGCTCGACGATCCGCTGTCGCCGGACGCTGCGACGTTTGCACGGCGCCGCAAAGCGTTGGCACGGTGGCGGCAGCTGATCTTGGACGGGAAGGCCCACGTCGCCTCGTTGGCACCTGGAACGCCGGTCGTGCTCTCGGGACCCCCCCACTTCGGGTTTGACCGTTCCTTTGCCAACTTGACAGAGGACGATCACGCGTTCGAGACAGTGTATCATTCGCCATCTCAGGTCGAGCATCTCCTGCGGCTGTTGCGGCGCGTTTCACGGCTTGACCGCGAGGAATCGGTCGGATCACTCGTGGGTCATCAAGTATGGGGCGTGGAGTACACGCCAGCGATGGGCTATTCCAAGAAAAGCTATGAAAATAGTCAGCTTCGCACCGAACGGCATCTTCAAGACGTTGAAGGGCCAGCCATTCTGGTTCGGCACCGTTGGGCCGAAGAGACCGTGACTTGGTCCGACGGCAGCACCGGACCGGCCAGTTCCACTGGCGACCGCCCTCACTGGCGCGTGGTTCGGCGATTCACCTTGCCGCTGAGTCGCCAACGTGCGGCGGGTTCGGGTGACGATCACGCCCGGCGCGTGCTCTGCGTTACCTTGGAGACGTTTATCGACGACGCGGCCAACGACGGCGAAATCGGCGTTTCGCTTGTGATCGATGTGTGCACAGTCCACTTTAGCCTTTCTTCGCGCGATCGGCTGCGCAACGCGAAGGAGACGTTAGCCGGACTCGATCACACCCACGCCATGCGTGGTTCTGGTGACCGTCGCACGGACGATGCGGCCCTGCTGACTAACTTCGACGCTTCGGCCGCAACCCCTCGCAGCGGCGCACAGGTGCGTCACCTTCAAATTCTTTCGGGTGACTTCAATGCCGAGCCGGAAGACGAGAGCGTGGTTTGGCTCAAACAAGAGGGGCAGTTTGTGGACGCGTTTGACGCCGCGGGATGCGGTCGAACGGCGGCGCCCTCCCTTAACGTGGTCGTCGACGATGGTGCTATCAGGCAAGGTCGTTCGTTGCCGATCCCAGCACCAACCGGGTGCGTGTTTCCGAGCTGCCTCAGTGACGTGGGCGCGTCTCGGCTTCGCACTGGAAATGAGAAAACCGCCTCGCGCTACGATCCTTGCGACGTTGGATTCCCGAGCGCCGCGACATTCGCTGACGGTTGCGGTGATCAGCAAGAAACGTGCGCACAGGTCGAGAGGCGAAACCACTCAACACCGTGCTACTGGCACGATTCTGAGGCGGAGGACCGCGACGTCGCGCGGCGTCGGGGTTACACGTTCAACAACGCTCATGCCGAGGATGCAGTTGCGACCGGTGAGGCGACACCTGTTACGTCGCCCCAGCCGCTGGCAAAGCGAATTGACTACATCATGTACCGCGAGCGCGCTCCTCACCGTAGCTGCGCCACGAATTCGTCACACGAAGGCGACACGAAGCGCAGCGATCGTCGAATTTCAGCCATGCGGCTTGCTCATGTGGGTCGGCGCTGCTCGTCCTCGCAACTCGGCTTGACAACATCGCCTTTGATCGGTGTCGACGACTCGTTTCCGCTGTCGGATCACGTGGGTCTTCTGTTGGATCTGGACATCACCTTTAACGAGAAGACCGCCCGACCCTAGTTTTTTTTCCCCCCCCTTGTTCCGCGGAATAATCACGCCCTGCACTTGGTTACCCTTGCTGCAGTGTTCCTCACCCACGCCTTCCCGAGATCGGAACAAAATTTTCGTCAATTTACTCTGACTTGCATGGCTTGGGCCGCGTCGCTCGCAAATTCAAAGAACGTAGATGGACTGTCGCTTTCGCGACCTGCTGCCTCAAGGCTGCTTTCCGTTCTGGGTGTACCGGACGCAACTACCGCCGCCGTGTCGAGCATCGCATCCCTCTCGCCGGCGTCCCGCGCCCTCGATGCCATTGCCTCGACGTCGCGCACACCTGTTGTTTGTTCGCTGGAAGGCGGCTTGCTGCTGCCGCCCAGTGAGCAGGCTCACGATCTGGAGACGAAGCGTCTCTTCATCTCCATGAGGGCGCACGACATGGCGGCGTTGCCCGTGCTGTTGGAGCTCTGCGAAGAAGACGAGGGCATTTCTCGCGGCCATCTGGAGCAGTCGGAAAAGACGCAACGGGGCACCATGACTCGCATGTTCGTTGGAGGGCACCAAAACATCACCATTATGTTGGACTCGACGAAGCGAGGCAAGCGAGTGTCCACCGCCGTCAACGGTGTACCCGCGTCTGATTCTCGAGCAAGCGACGACCGGTCACCCGGGCTAGCGCAGAACCATTTGGCTGGCCAGGCAGGCGAACCAGGGGCCGCGCCGGCGACGACGATGGATGCGTTTCTGGCGGCGATTCTCCAGCCAAAGACCGTGACAATGCCAATTCTGAAAAAGGTGGACCGCAGCCGAGCCGCACGGAAGGAGATTTTAAACGTCCTCCGTGAGCGATTTGGTGATCAGGTAGGTCAAGAGCCTGCCCCAAGTGCGACTGCGGCACGCCTCGCCGTCGATGGTAGCGGCGAGCAAGGACCGACGGCGTCGTCCGCCAGGCTACTCACGTCCGGGTCCAACGCCATGTTCTTCGACGGTAAGAAAATTAGATTTTCTCGAAATGTCGCGGTGGTGATCATCCCCGCTCGCGCCGAAGTCGTCTTGGCGTCCGTGGTCGCCAAAGTCCCCGGCGTGCTCGAGGTCGACGACGCCGTCGAGACTTCCGCCAAAACGCACCCGAACGAAGCGTCCACCGTGCCTCAAGGCGCCCCTGCGACCGTCGTGACGGACGAGACGACGGTGGGTGTCAGCTACACCGTGCCGATGGACGACGACGACCTCATGGACGGCGACGGAGACGACGATAATCCTCTCGAGTTCGGCACGGCCGCGACAGATCCCAGCGACAAGCAGATGCTTGCTCAGGCCGTTGCCGCCGCTCATTACGAACAAAAAAAGCGGCGCCGGAAACGAAAGGCAAGCGGTGGCGGCGTTCGTTCTTCCAGCCCGTCGTCTCCCCGCCGCACTGTGATGAAGGAAACCATGCCCATCAATCCAAAGGGCCTGTTGAGGCTTTCGACGACGGACTGGACGGACATCAACAACGCTCTGGACCTGTCTTCGAACGACGTCGCACTGGCCGCCGGGAAGCGAGGGGATGAGGGTGAGACGCAGGATTCCGTGGGCCCATTTCGGCGGCTCATTCTGGAAGCCGAGAACACGCTGCTCCAGCGCCGGGAAGCGGGGGGTAGCGCAGGGCCACCAACGTCGTTCGCCGCGCTCGTGAAGTTAGTACAAGCCGCGGACAAGGGCTTCAGTGTGCCCCCGGGTGCCCCGGGCGCCGCGAACGACGGGACTGGTCGGGCGGCGTCCAAGTCGGATCGCGTAGGGTCCCTCCCCACGTCGACCCCACGGAAGAACGATGCCTTGTCGATCCGCATTTCAAGTCCATCGACTTCAGCGTCACTACCGGCGGGGGCGGGTCAACTGACTGTACGCGCGTCGCAATCTTCGGGCAGCTGGGGTAGGGTGCGCGCGGCGGTGAAAGGTGAGGACAGTGGCGCGGTGGGCCACACATCTGTCGGTCCAACCGATTGGGCAGCACGGTCCTCGGGGTCGACGACGTGTTTCGGACGATCGGTTGTGCAGCATCAGCCCCGGCTTCGATCGCCAGGGTTGTCGGAATGGGGCGAGAGCAACGAATATGGTGGCGCTGGGCCCATAGGAGGATCGGGTCATTACCCGACGTCGCCGCGATACAAGGATGACTTGCACGCATGGCAGCGTACAAAACAAGTTTTGCAGAACCGCGCAGAGGCAACTGCCGTGCGCGACGTGGTTGCTTGCCACGTTGTGAAAATGTACGACGAATCGCGGCCGCGTCAGCCTTCCCCTGACAGAAACCACGACGGCCACTCCCGCGCAACGTCTCGCGCCACGTCCCGACCATCAGGAGCACGGCAATCGCGAAGCGACGCTGCAAGCCGAAGTTCGAGAGGGATTTCGTCGTCGATGTCGCAGCACCGTCGGGCGGCGGAAGGGGCTGAAGATTTTGTCACCACTGCCGACGAGCTGCTTGCGTCTCGCCGACGTTGCTTGCACAAGAAGCGTCGCGGGGCTTCCATTCACGAATTTGATCGTTCAGATCTGTGGATTGATATTGCAAAGAAGCCACGTCCCACCGTCGCGAACGACATCGCGCCGATGTTTGAAAGCGACCCGCAGGATGAAAGTGAATTTCGACGTGCTCAATTGCTGCCACCAGCAGCGTTCGACACTGCGATGGTCGAGCGAACTCTTCCGCAATTTCACGGCCTTGTGCCCCTGTCGCTGCCCCTACTTGGCCGGCATCAACTGCGCCCGGCGGACGACAGTGCGCCTCCTGACGATGCGCTTCCTTCGCTGCCACCGTTGCCACCGCGTGAGACGACGCCACGGAGCACCGCGCCGCCCACGCGCAATGGCAGGCCCCTCGCGTCGCGCGAAAGCGGCGCTCGCACCGGCAAAGCACCGCCGCAGGACGGAGCCTCGGCGCTCTCCTCGTTCATCAGCGAAGGCCGAGTACCAACGAACAACCGCACTGTGCCCGCGGAGCAAATCAAACTGCGGCTATCTCGCCTCATCGATGCGGCCGTTTCGCTTCACGCCGATGCCATCGACGTTGGTCTGGACACTCAACCGCCAAGTTCAACTGTCCGATTCGCGAAAGCATCATCGCCTTCGCGTGAGGAATCCCCGGCGGACCATGACGCGCATTCATCTCCCATCAGTGACGACGGAGAGCACCCCATGGAGAAGTTCGTGCGCGGCGTCACGAAGAAGCACGACATCATCACGGACGCCGTCACGTGGTTAACTCAGTCTCTGTCGAAGACACGAACGGACGCTGCGGAATCGCAGCAGCAGCGACAAGGAGGTCAAACGGAAACAGCAAGTGACCCCAACATTCCGACAAAGACCGCCGAGCTGTTTCATCGCGTGACAGAAGCCCCAACGCGCAGAGCCACTCCGGGGGGATTGGGTCCGGCTGGTGCGGCCTTGTCACTGTCGCGAAGCGGAGGGACAAGCAGTGGCCAGTCAAGGGCCGTTCCGCGGCCTCCAGTTCTTTCTCCTAACATTCAACCGGCGACGTCAATCAACCATCACAAGCCGGGAACGGAACCGCCTATCTTAGCGTCGTCCGTCTCGGCGCGTCAGTGGAAACGCGGCGCTGCCAGCCGCATCGAAAGAGTTCTACACCCCAGCCGTCCGCAACGAGCACCAGATGACGCGGCGTGGCAACGGGCGATGGCCAAGGTGTTTCTTCAGTAAGTTGCCCAACCGCGGAGTTTGTAGTACCGATAGCAGTTTCGTGATGTCTTTTCGAACAAAAATCGCTCTTTGAGTCTCTCAGCCACCTATCTGACGTTTTTGTCCCTCCTTGCAAACGCGTCCATTTTGCATGTGTGCAAAAAACAGCTGACAGTATCTATCCGCTCGTACTTCAGGTCAAACGGTGCTTATGTCATCGGACGATTCCATATTGGTGGCCGCCCGTTTCCGGCCTCTCAGCAGCCCGGAAGTGGACAGCGGCGTGAGACAGTGCGTCAAGTGTCGAGCCGCGCCGCCTTCGACCGTGTGCAACGAGGTCGAAGTGTCCGCCGCTGATGATGGCGTCACACACGCCTTTGATTTCAAACGTGTCTTCGGAACGGACGCGACTCAGAAAGAGGTATACGACGTCATTGCCAAACCCATTGTCGAGGACGTCTTTCACGGCTACAATGGCACCGTGTTTGCCTATGGCCAGACAGGCAGCGGCAAGACTCACACCATGATGGGATCCGGTGGGCATCGATACGACGTCAACGAGGTCAGCCACTCCGCGTCGCCCTCCGCGGCGGTGGTGGCGGCAGAGCAGCATCGCGGCATCATTCCGAGGGCGGTGTACGATCTGTTCCGGCTGATCGACGAAGCGGATACGAATGTGTCATTCGAAGTGACGTTGACGTTTTTCGAGATTTACATGGAACGGATCCGTGATCTCATCGAGGCGAACCACGTGAATTTGGCGCTTCGAGAAGACATCGTCAATCGTTGCTTCTACGTGGACGGCCTCTCCTGTCACTCGGTCACGAGTCCGGAGGAGGCGCTCCGGTGGATTGCGATTGGGACCAGCAACCGAGCGGTTGCCTCCACGAGGATGAACGAAATGAGCAGCCGCAGCCACACTATCATGTGCCTCACAGTGAAGTCGCTGGACTCCCTGCGGGGCGAACAGCGGACCGGTAAGCTGTTCTTAGTTGATTTGGCAGGCTCTGAGAAGGTTGGGAAAACGCGAGCGGAAGGGCTCCAACTGGAAGAAGCGAAGCTGATAAACAAATCGCTCACCGCCCTCGGATTAGTCATCGCGACCCTCAGTGAGCGAAAAGCGCAAGTGGGGCATGTGCCGTACCGGGATTCCAAGCTGACCCGCGTCCTTCAAGATTCACTCGGTGGCAATAGCAAGACGTCGCTGATCGTCTGCTGTGCACCTGGTAACAACAACGATTCCGAAACGGTGTCAACGTTAAGATTCGGCGCCCGTGCGACCAACATCCGCAATCGAGCGATTGTCAACAAGGATGTCTCGTTGGAAGAACTCAAATTACTGCTTGCCAAGGCGGAAGAGGAGATCAGATCGCTGAAAGCGATGCTGAGTCGCGGGGAGAGGCTGGGACCCTCTTCGGACGTGGTGCCGACTTCGCCCTCTTCCGAGTCCGCCACATCTGCGACTCCCGATATGGATATGCTTGCACTGTCCGTCAAGCTCGAGCAACAGCAATCTCTACACAACACCGAGATGACGGCGCTGAACGAGGCGATGGAAGAGGTGAGGGAGCAGGCCCGGTGGGAGGCGCAGCGCGTAGTCGCCCTCCGACAGGTCGTGCAGTCGTGCCAAGAGGAATGCAACATTTGGGAAGCTGAGCACACGAAGGCGATGGCCGAGGTCCACCAGCTGCGGCGCCAGACTCAGCGGCAGGACAATGCATTAGCGGTGATGCGACAGGGATTTCAGTATCTCACCGAAGCCTTCTTCGGCGTCGACACGGACATTCAGAGCCTAAAAACGAAGCTCGCCGACGCACAACTGCTCGCGGCGACGCGCCCGATCACACCCCCTCCTCCAGCTACCAGCCGCGGGGAGGCCAGCTCAGCATCGACGGCGGAAACTGTTGCCGCCGCGGATCCCAACCGGCACCGTCTGGCTGTTCTGGAACGGCAATACAACGAACTCGAAAAGCACTGGAAGGAAATCGTCAATGAAGCAGGCGGCATGCGGCTAGAGCTGCAGCTGTCGGAAAAGCGGCTCGGCATACGCAACGAACGAATTGAGCATCTCAAATTTCATCTGCGCAACGAGAGAACGGCGCTGCAAAGTGCGCAAGACGCTCACGCCGCGGAGAAGCAACGCATTGTGCAAGAAAACCGTGGATTGAAAACCGAGATCGCTTATTTGACCATGGAGTGCGAGCGCGCCAAAGACACTCTCAAGACCCTTTTGGAAGAACGGGTGCGCGTCAGCTTTGGCAGCCGCAATACCGCGATCGATGCGACGCTGTCGTCCTCACCCGTTCATCATGATCCGACAGGCAACGACACGGCGGGCGAAGGAGGCGGTGCCGCGATCGAAGGAGGGGACGGGCTCGACGTCGCTCGACCGTCGCGGTTTATTTCGCGCCCATCGTTTCGATTGAGGGGCGGGGGTGGGTCGGCGACGACGCCAACGTCTGCGTCTGGCCGTTCACCGACGCGAGTGGACAATTCCTAGTTATCCGGGTTTTTTCTAGATTTTTTTCAAATGAAACGTTGGATTATGAATGCGCCACGACTAGAAGACGGCCGATCGAATGATGAGTCCGCTCTGACAACGCGTCACAGCGTGGCAAAAAAAAAAAGAACCCTGGATTTCGTTGCTTCGGTTTCCCTTTGGCTTCACACGCTCAGCACCCACTCCTTGTTTGATCGTGGCATGGCGTTTACGACCTCCTTGCTTTCCGTCGTGCACATCGTCGACAGCAGCAATTTACTGCTGCGCCTTCCCGCGTCGGCCGATGGATCGTCATCCGGCGGCTTTGGCCGCTTGACCATGGATCGAATGGGCGGTGATGCGTTGGCCCGGAGGATGATGCAGCACTTTGCCACCCTTTCCCAGGTTCTCGTGAACGTCCCCCCTGCCGTCGATCCTTTAACCGGGACGCCACCGCCGGCCGCCGTGGACGACGCTGGCTACCTGCATCTCTTCGTGGATCTCACGAAACTCTTCCCCGCATTAGTCAAGGACACGTCGGCACTGGCGCTGCTTGTCAGGCAGCTGTATCGCAAGTCGGTTTTGCTCGGGCATAGCCTTGGAATGCCCGCCATGGCAAAGGTCACCAAAATGACGCCTGGTGGTGGCGTGGTCATGAAGCTGCTCGAGTCTGGTCTTACGGCTGTCGCCCTCACAACCGAAGGAGTTGAACCGCCCCCCGAAGAAGGCGCCACGGTCCCGGTCCGGCTACTTGCCTATGACACGAAAGCGGACATCTCCACGGTGACGCTGAATCCGTCGACGATCGCTCGATCACCGCGCTCAGTTGAAGAGGTCGCGGCTTGCGCCATGCACTTTCCCGTCGATACGATCATCGCGTGCAAAGTACTGTCAGTTGGCACAGTCGATTCGTGGGACGAGGCAGCAGGTCACAAGCCGTTGTCGAAGAAAATGAGCCTCCTTGTTTGTGAATCGCCGTCGATCTCGTTGGCGGTCGACGCCTCGCTCCAGGAGGAGGATACCGTGAAGGAAACGCTCCCGTTGCGGACCGCTTCAGTCGTCGTTTTTGTCCCGGTGTTGTCGTCCGAATTGGAAGGTAACACCGATCTCGAGACGGTTGGTCACACTATGCAAATTCGCGTCGTCTTCACCCCATGCAGGGAGTGGACGAGTCACACACCTTTCCTCGTCGGCTGCCGCATTGCCGACGGAGAGCCAACGACCCCCGTGTGGATGCCTCCGGCGAGATGGGCGCTCCGAGAACGCGTGATACGCGCCATCGCGGCTGGCGAACGAATCGAGGGCGCGATGGATGTGCCGTTTCCCTGGAAGGTGCGTCGACCTCGCACGTTGGCGGATATTCGGAGTGAAATCAACGCCCATTCAGAATCTTCTCGTTTGACCAGCGACAAGGGCCCGTCGCGTCGGGAGTTGGAAACAGAAATCGACAAGTTTGAGCGGTCGAACGGGAAAATCGCTCCTCGGTCACCTGAAGAATTTGAAAAGCTGCTTGTGTCGGCGCCGAACGCGAGCTACGTGTGGACGCAGTACATGGCCTTCCACTTGCAAGCGCATGAGACGGAGAAGGCCCGTCTCGTCGCAGAAAAAGCGCTCCGGACGATCGGTGTCCGGGAAAACAAAGAGCTCTTGAACATCTGGGTTGCGTACATGAACGCGGAGAACATGCAGGGGACACCGGAGTCCCTCACCGCCGTCTTCAAGCGCGCGCTTCAGCACAACGAAGATCAGCGGATGGTTCACGAAAAGTTGACCGACATTTTTGCCGCGTCAAAAAAATTGCCGCAGTGGGTCAGTGCGTGTCGTGTCCTGGTATCCAAGTTCCCGACGTATCGCGTTGGATGGGAAAAGTTGGCGGTCGCACTGGTCGAGTCGGAACGCCGAGATCAGTTGAAACGCATGCTGAAGGACGCGTCGTGTGCTATCAGCAAGGACGATTACTGCCGTCTCGTGGTTCACATCGCCGTGCACGATTACCAGTCCCCTCAAGGCGCCGATCGAGCGCGATCCGAGCTCGAATCCCTCTTGGTCTCGAATCCTAGACGATCCGATGTGTGGGGAGTCTACCTGGACCACGAAGTCAAGCTACTGCAAAAGAAAGTTCGGGGCGATTCGTCCGATCAGGTTGAACGCGGCGCATCCTCGGCACCCCCGCTGGGCTTGTCAACGGCGGCCGTTTCTGCCGTGCGAACGCTGTTCGAGCGTGTCGTGGCGATTCCTTTTCCGCCGAAGGTCGTTCAAGGTTTCATGACGAAATTTTTGCAGTTCGAACAAACGTTCGGATCAGCGGCAACCGTGGAACACGTCAAGCAGCTAGCGCGAGCGTACGTCGAGGCGAAAGTTGCCAGCGCCGTGGGCGTGCCGGTAACGGAAACGGCTGCGTATTCGACCGCCGCGCCGGTAAATCCAGACCATGGTTCCATCGCGCCTCCAACCGCTCAACCGCATCCGGCAGTCGCCCCAACGCCGTCAGTGGGGCAAAAGCGATCGAGGCCAGCTGCGTAGCTGGCGCGTCCCCCTTCGTTACGAAAGTTAACTCGAGTAATTCTCATGGGAATTTTTCAATCCCAATTAAACCGAGGAGGACGCTATTTGTCACTCAACCCCGAAAAAGCCATTCGACAAGCACTCAGATGGACTGAAAATATTTTTGGTGTACACAGGTTCTCTTTTGGCTAGGCTTTCCCTGACTTTCCTTTTCCTGCAACCCGAATCGGGGAATTTCATCCATCCATAGGGCGTCGAAGAACCATTCGCGGCTCTCGGTGTATTGGACTATGTCAGACCACTTCCAAATGGTGGCGGCCATGATCGACGATCTGCGATCAGATGACTCCGACAAGCGTATCAACAGCATGAAGGGCCTACAAATCGTTGCCCAAACATTAGGTCCCGAGAGAACCCGCAATGAACTGCTCCCCTATATTACCGAGTATATGGACGACGACGACGACGTGCTCCGTACCATGGCGAGCTCGCTCGGCGGGCTGCTGGCCGAGGTCGGAGGCGCCGCGCACGTGGCCACGCTGTTGCTTCCCCTCGAACTCATGACCACCCTGGATGAGGTCACCGTGAGGGAAGCCGCAGTGGCATCCCTCAACGATATCGCTCGCTCGCTTTTCGTTCACGCTGCGAGTGCGACGTCCTCGAGTACATCGACAACGGGCACCGCAGCTCCCACTGGCGTGGCGTCGGAGGCTCAAGCGGCGTACATTTCATCCGTGCATCGCATAGGAGAATCGGAGCAAGTCAACGGCCGGGCTAGTGCGGCCGCCGCGATGGCGATCCCCCTGAGGTACGGCAACCCCTCTCAGCGGAGAGATCTGCGCAACTTGTACCAAAAACTGTGCGACGACACGGAAGTGTGCGTGCGCCGCGCCGCTTGCGTCGCCATCGGCAGCTCTATCGTCCCGGTTTTAGAACCGTCCACTATTTCAGACTTCCTACCCGCTTTCAAAAAGTTTGTCGCGGATAGCATGGACAGCGTCCGTGTTCAGGCAGTCATCGCCGCGGTCGCGCTCACCACCTGGTGCGTGGCCGTGACAGACGGAACCGGGAGCTTGACGCAAGTGCTGACGGCCTTTAAGACGTTAGCGGGCGACACCACGTGGCGTGTTCGATTCATGTCAGCGGACCGCCTGGGGGAAATGTCCACGCGATTAGTCACCGGCACATCTCGCAAGATACCCGACTCCGCCCGCACTACCATTATCGCAGTCTACAACGCTCTGTTGACGGACAGTGAGCCGGAAATTCGTGCCTCCGCTGTGTTTAACACCGACACGACGCTGCAGATCGCGTTGACGGACGACCAACGCCAAGCCATTTTAACCTCCGCGTGTAAGTTGACCGTCGATGCCAATGCGCATGTCCGCGGATCGCTCGCCGCCACGCTGTTAAAATGCGCCGGGTCCATTTCCAACGAGCATTGGACGCGAATCGTTCTTCCAGCCGCGACCACTTTGCTGTCCGATTCGGAGCAGAGCGTCCGGCTTTCAGTCCTGACGGGGCTGACGCATGTCACGGAAGGCGTCGACGTGCGCCGTCTCGCCGCCTCCCTGTTGCCGGTCATTCAATCACTATTCAAGGACTCGTGCTGGCGTGCCCGGGAGTCGGTGATTCGGCAACTTCCAGCCGTCGCGCAAGCGCTTGGCATGTCGGACGACATCCTGAACCTGATCACGTCGTCACTGACCGATCGGGTGGCGTCCATCCGTGCCTGTGGGGCAGCCGCCTGTCAAAAACTCGTAGAAAATGAAGGTTCGTCGTGGACAAAGACGGTTCTCGTTCCAAAGCTCGCCACACTGTCCGCGTCGGAAAACTTTTCGCACCGGGTCGCCGTGCTGCACACCCTCATCGTCATGCTGGAGCCCTTGGACGCTTCGACTTGTCGAGAGTGCGTGTTGCCGCTCGTGAACGGCCTACTTCAAGATCGCGTCCCGAACGTGCGCGTCAACGTCGCGAGGTGGCTGCGGCAGGCGATCAACTTGAAACGCATCTCTACCGCTGATGCCGAAAACGCGATCAGCTCTTTGGCCGGCGATGCGGATAGCGACGTACGGGACGTGGTATCGGGAACCGGAGGGGCTGCTCCCGGCACGTCACAGGCCGCCGCACTGAATGCGAGCAACAATAGCAACTCGCGACGATGAAACGACTAGGAGAGAGCCCAACCTGCAAACAGCAGCAATAGAACGTCGTCGTTGTCAATTGGCCCTCTTGTTGGCCTTGAGTTGTGTTCACCCCCTTCGACATTGGTCATCGGAGGGAGACAGCACTCCGACTGCGCTCGCGACGATTTTTCCAAGGTTAGACTCTGGGTACGAAAGGCTTGTTTTTTCAACCAGTCGACATCGCACACGCGTTTCGACGACGACGACGGCGACGCTCCATTGATCATTTCTTTGAGCGCTTTTGCAGCAGTAATATTTTAACCCCTCGTCCCTCCTGAACCACACTTGCGATGGCGGCAGCACTGAAACGAACGAAGCTGTTCGACTTCCACGTCGGCAAGAAAGCCAAGATCGTTCCGTTCGCAGGCTGGGAAATGCCCGTGCAGTACCCAATGGGCGTCTTTGCCGAGCATCTGCACACCCGGGAGAAGGCTGGCTTGTTCGACGTGTCCCACATGTGCCAGCTCCGTTTCTATGGGAAGGATCATGTGAAGTTTCTGGAGTGGGCCTCCCCCGCGGACATCCAAGAGCTCCCCACCGGCAAAGGCCGGCTTTCCGTGCTGCTCGACGACGAGGGGGGCGTGATCGACGACTGCATTTTCAACCGGTATGCCGACCACATCTACGCTGTCGTCAACGCTGGCTGCGCGGACAAGGACCTCGCGCGATTCCGTGAGCTGCTTGGCAAGTTTAAGGGGGATGTGACGATGAACGTTGAAGAAGGCAAATCGCTCGTGGCGTTGCAGGGCCCGCTTGCCGCGGCCGTGCTGTCCCGGTACGTGGCCGACCTTCCCAAGCTCGACTTCCTTTATGGTCGCGATGCTAGCATCAAGGGCATGCCCGTACACATTCAACGCTGTGGTTACACGGGTGAAGACGGATTCGAAATCTCGATGGACCACGCCAACGCGACGGCCATCGCGGATCTGCTGTGTTCGAACTCGGAAGTGGCGTGCATCGGCCTTGGTGCCCGAGATTCGCTGCGACTGGAAGCGGGATTGTGCCTGTACGGCCACGAACTCAGTCAAACGATGGACGGCAAGCCTTTCACGCCGATCCACGCGGGTCTGTCCTGGCTAATCACGAAGCGTCGGATGGAGCAAGGGGGCTTCATTGGACACACTCATGTGCAAGCGTGCTATAAGAACATGAAGTCTGACATGGTGCCCGTTCGTCGTGTCGGCATCAAGTCGTCTGGTTCATGCGCCCGAGAGGGGGCCGTGATTTCGGCCGTCGACGGAGCAAAGGCCGCCATTGGTCACGTGACCAGCGGATGCCCGAGCCCCTCGGCAGGTGGCAACGTCGCGCAGGCTTACGTGAAGCGCGAGTTCGCCGCCGCTGGCACCAAGGTGACTCTGAATGTCCGCGGACGCAACGTCGAAGGTGAAGTCGTCAAAATGCCCTTCGTCGCCACGCGCTACTACAAGGCGGCAAAGTGAAAAGAGAAACATGAAAAGAGAGACACACCAACAAGGGTCAACACTCTTGCGCCTACAAACCACAAACAACGCGACTAGGCCAAGATGAAGAGGGCACCGCGAACGAAGTGTGATTTTTAACTGAGGATGTCTGATTCGCATTTTTTCGTCAAAGCAGTCTGTGTGCGGTTGCACGTGGTTTGATGCGCATTCTTTCTTTCCCCTTTCCACGCTCCATACAGTCGTCGCCTTCCTGTCGTCGGCTAGCTTCCTACGATGCAACGACTAACGCGTTGCCTTTTTGCCCGGCCATGGGGTCCCAACGCCACGGTGGAACGCGCGCAGTACGCGTTTCCAGCTATCACGGAAATCAACATGACGCGCATCAATCGACATCCTCGCCACCTCGCTAACATCGCAGCCATCTTCACCGAAACGCACAAGCGAGAAGCATGGAAGAAAACAACACACGGCATCCCGCGTGACTTTGGAGAGCTGCCGCGCCATTACGCATTGAAGATGCTGTATGCGAACCAACCTTGCACGATGCACGCCTTGTGGGACGTGCTCTCGGAACGAGATGATTGCCCGTTCGACTCGTTGCGGCATGCCCGGCACGTCTTACGTCTTGCGAGGGAGCAAAATTGGGTTCAAGTCGAAAAGAATCTGGCCAACGGCGAATGGGTGTACAGCATTCACCGCGCAAGGCTGCCGGCGGTACGCGACATGGTTCAGGCAGACGCCGAGGTGGAAAGGCAGGCGGCCATCGCGCGAAGAGAAAATGCAGGCGCGGAAGCGCACGCGGTTGAGACGCAGCAGTATGAAAGTCGCACCGCCAACATCAACCACATGCAGCAGGAACTCATCTCGCAAGTTGTCAAGATCAAGGAGTTCGACCCCGACTTGCTCCATTCGCTTCCCTTCTACAACCCGAAGGACGGAAGCATCGATTTTTTGTGGTACGAGAAAGCCGCGGCGCAACAGGACGCGACTCAGTCGTCGAATTGACAGTATCAGTGTCTCCTCGTGGTGGGGGGTTGCCGACGGATGGATGCAACGTATGGATATCCTTTCTTTGATGGTGATGAGAGAAAAATCTATCAGCTCCAAATCACCCTTTCGTTTTTTCATCGTCTTCTACTGCTGCTGTAATGTCGCCACAGCATGACCGTCTTGTCCACCTTGTGGTGAACCGGGTGACGTCAGTGCGCTGGAGGGCAGTCGGGTCGGAGACGCAGCACCAGAAAGTGTTGCTGTTAGCGATACTTCGTTGCACGGCCGATGCTTCAAGCACCTCCTCGCTCTTGCACAACGCTGCAAACGAAACCTACCGGTCGGGTACGTTGGACGCTGTCGCCCCCACCTCACCGGCGCTCGCTGACACTGGTGAGCGACTGCGATTGTGGGAAGTCACCTTTTGTCAGTCAGATGTGCCTCTCCATGACCCGAAGCAACGATTATCGGCCCAGAGAGAGGGTGGCGCGCTGTTTTGCTCTCTCGACGTGTCCGTGTTCGACGTCGACCAGATGGTGAAAGGCGATGGCACGTCACCGTCCTCGTCGCCCACCGACGTGTTGCGCCGCGCCCACATCGGCACCGGGTCTATTTTCCTAAATCCGCTCGAAGCCAACGCCACTCACCGCGCGACGCTAGCCATTGGCGTCCAGGGCTGCGAAGTGGACGTGGACGTCACGATGCAACAGTGCGGCACGATCGTGCACCCACCGGACCCCATTCCCCTGGGTCGTGCCATCGCCGACTCGGTCAGCACCGCGCCCTGCATGGCGTTGGGTCCGTTTTCCTCAGTGTGGCGAAGCGCCTTGTCCGCCGCGGTCGCCACCGTGTGCGCTGCCAAGGCGCCCCCTCAGCATGCCGCGGATATGCTCATCACACGGCAGCGGCAGTTTGTCGAAGGCTCGTCGCACCGCACTGTCGTCGTGACCGTGTTTCCTCCGTGGAGGTTTACCGTCGACGATGTCTGCGACGTGGCCAGGCACGTCGCGCACGTGGCCGGGACCCATGCCGCATCCGGTGTCGATCCGGCGTCGTTTGATGAGTTTCTGCGTGAGCAGTGTCTCGCTGCGACGGTCGCCACGGCTCGAGAACTCCGCCGTCAGGGTGAGCGCTGGAGAACTCTTGGCCCTGAAAAAATCAGTCCCACGGAGAGGCCATTTGATTGGCTGCGCAGGTGTCAAGAATCCTTCATGCTGGGCGGCGCCGTTGTCAGTCCGGCGCTGCAAGAGCAGGAATCCACAGTCCCGCCCCGCCCACCAGCCACCCTCGCCGCCGCTTCTTCGGTGGAGTCTCTGAGGTACAGTCTGAACGATGTGCTGGAAGTCATGGCGACGTTCGGACTTCGTTGGCGGTCCACCTGCCTGAAGCATCAATGCTTTCTTGAAGGGACCAGTCCCGGACAGGTCGCTCGTCAGGCTTCTGGCGCACTTTGGGGCGCCGCATCCGACGACGATGCGATGCTGCACCGCTCGCTCGTGGTGTTGCATGGGGGACCTTCTGGTCTGCTTCGTGAGGCGGCTATTCCCGCGCCGCTCGCCTATGGTGGATTTCTACCGGTGGACAGTAGTATCGTGCACCCATTTACCACGCGACCGGTCGCCAGTCGTGACCGCTACCGCGTACCTCAACCGGCGCCCGATCTTTCAAGGGAGTTCCTTGAGAAGGAAGAACAGCAGCAACAAGGCGATAACGCTCACATCGCAGTCCTCAACTCACCAATCGCTTCTGCCGATGAGCGGGACGGCAGCAGCAGCGACACTGACACGAGCTTTGCGCACTACGTCGCGAGCCACATGAGCTCCTCAACAGAAGTGGTATCCATGACACCACTGCGGCGGGGACTGGTCGAGGAGTACGAGACGGCCCTGACCCGCTCCGGTGCTCACGAATGTTTGACGCCGCCATCTCCGCGAGTCGAGACGTTGCTATGCGTGACGATCTCTCACGCCAAGCTTCGTGGCTATGACATTCGAAGCTGCCACATCATCGACTGTTGGCTCGAAGCGTGCGTTCTCGCCGACGGTTGCGTGGTGGAGGGAGGAGTCGTGGAAAGTTGCTTCGTCGGTGGCGCGTGCACCATTACGCGAGCGGCACGGTGCCGTTCATCCATGTTGGTCCGCACCACGATCGGCGGATGTTACCCCACCAACTGCCGACTCGTGAATTGTGTGGTCAGCAACTGCCCTCCGCCGTCAAGCGACGCAGCTGCGGCCGCCGCTGCTGGCCGACGACCACCGAGCGGCATCACGCAATGCTCCTTTTCCAATGACTGCTACGTACAGCCTGGCTGTAGCGTGGCGTACTCGACCGCAACGTCGACCGCCCTTCACGGTGTTATTGACGACGGCGCGAACGTGTTTCACAGCGGGGTGATTTTTGGACCTCCTCCGCGAGCCGTGCTTTGAGGGGTAGCCGCGAATATACTTGTCTCAGTGGAATCCATGTACCGGCAAAGCGATTCTCGGTGTACAGTGCTGACGGGTGGTTCACCAAGCACTCATTTTTTTTTAAATTAAGTACGATGAAATATAATGCTGTTTTTGTTGTTGTGTTTTTTTGACTGACTCGCTCTTCGGTTGGCACCGAGCTTGTCATTGCGCAACCCATGTCATCTTCCTTAGGAAAGAGCTCTGGAAGCGTGCAGTCAGCCCTTTCGAGTAGTTCCGCCGCCCTCCTGACGGGATCTCCGATGGGGAAATCGGCGCTTCACGCCCAGCTGTCATCGAGCAGCCTCCACGGTAGCGCGTCGATGCCTGGAGCCCACGTCACGTGGTCGAACGCGGACATCGCCAATGCGTCGCGGCTCGTTCATCAGCGGTGGGACGAGGGTGTGTTGGTGGAAGCGATGTGCCGACAACTGGTCGAGTCTGCGGTCGATGCAAGTCAGGCTGACATTGTCCGCGCTTATGCTGATCATCTCGCCGTTCCCTGGTCGGTGCAATCCGTCGTCGGGGACATGATGGAGGCGCTGTCACTTTTGTTCGTGGATCAAGAACTCCTCGTCGCAGAGGATGACGCGGCCGGGACGGAGGCTGAGGACCGTTTCAACCCGTTCATGCCACTGACGACGGGATCGCAGCAGCCACTGTTTTCCCTCGTCCCTGCCGCACCCACGGCCAGCCGACCAAGCTCAGCGTCGATGACCCGAGTTACAGAAGGTGGTGGGGCCTTTGGCGATGTTTGCATCACAGTGACGCAAAGCGCCGACAAATTGTCGGGCAATTCGTCGGCCAAAGTGCTGAAGGCGGTTGACGACTGGGATCTACCAGTCCTCGTGGAGGAGCCTCCTGCGATAGCAGCCGATTCATGGTGCCGCGCCGCCATGACCCAACGGCGCAAGCAGCCCGCCGCCGCTCTGTCGCCTGCGCCAGCGTCCGCGGCGACGGCGGGTGTCACTCCGGCATTGCACCGACACATGAGTCGATCCGTACGAAGCGTCAACGCGACGGCGGGTATGGGTTCGGCTAACCAAGCGACCCTTCTCCTGGGCGTAGCGGACAGTAGCCATACGGACACGTCCAGCGTGGAAGGCAGCACCTTGGCCGCGCCGGATGGAAAGGCCAAGTCGGGGGGGGCAGATAAGAAACGATCGCAAGCCGCCAAAAATGTCGCGACGGCCGCCAAAGACGGTGCCGCTGGCAACCAGGCAGCTGCTTCCACCAGTGCACCATCGGGAAGTCCAGTGGATCCCGTGAACGAATCAGTCCAGGAACGCGCAAGGCAACTGTCGGCACAGCACGCCCGCGAGACCGCCGCCGTGTTGTCCAAGCAACTCGCCCAGCTGAAGTTAAATCCGGGTCAGTCATTTATCGTGGACGGCGCCGCGGTTATCGTCGTAGATCAAACCAAAGCCACAGGGGGCGAAGGAGGTAAGGCAGGTCGAGGCTCTGCGAGTAATTCGGCGGATGCCGCGGTTCCCTTGTTCGGGAAGGTCGAACCTCGGTTGATCGGCAGCACACTCGCCGACGCTGATGGCTCGCCTGCGCTGCGAGGTCCGACTCCGGTCACGTCCGACGAACGACCCTCGACGACCCCTGCGTCTCGTGTGCAGACGCCGGCCTTTTCTGGTACACCGCCGAAGTCTCGCCGTCGTGGCGAAGATGGCGTTCCGTCGGCCGCATTTTTCACCCCGGACGTCGTGACCGGTCCGATGGTGTCTGGCGTGCAGCCAGCAGGGGGCGTGTTCGCGAAGGAAGGCGATCGCGTCGTCCGCGCTGAGTTGAAGAATCCCAAGTCTAAAATGACGAGGCAGGACTTCGCCAAGGCGTTTTCGTTGCAAGCGGTGCAGCCGACGAGCGCAACTTTCGCCCTCGACGAAACCGTCGCAGCCGTAGGCCCCCCGTTGCCCAGCGCCGTAAGCGTCTCAGCGACCACTCCCCCGCCGAGTTCGATAAACGTCACCAGCGCGAAAACCGATGCTATCTCGAAGGCTGCCTCTCCATCTTTGGCGCGAACCCAAACACCGACATCGTCGACAGCCCTGTTTGGTCGGGCTCCTGGCCGCAGCGCAGTGAGTAATGCGGTCGCGCAACTCAAAGGACCCAAAGGCGGTGGCATTACACCTTTGCAGAGTCGCCCGGGAAGCCGGTCCGGTCAAGAGGGCACATCGCAAGGTGCCGGAACGCCGCCGCCGTCGCGAAGAATCGCCCACTCCGGTTTACCCCGTCCGAAGGCGTTGACACCGGCCTTCGGTGCCTCCGCGAATGGGGGTGCCGCTCGCAACGCTATACATGTCGACGACCTCCTCGCGACCGATTTTGCAAATTTCCTCTCAAATGCAGAATCGGTGTAGCGAACGACTATGTGACGGGACGATCGTTGCGGGACTCCACGCATTCAGGTACACCCCCCCGATCGAACAAGTTTCCCACACCTTTTGTTTGTGAACCGTAGAAGACGGTCGTTCCGCCGTCGTATCACCCCCTGAAAGAGACAGCACGTGCCGGCCGCACTGAAAGCCCGACCGTCGCCATCGACCATCACTCCAACTTCTCTCGGGGTGGGCAATTCACCCTAACCTCCTCTTGAACAACAAAGTGTGGGAAACTTTTGGTTTGCCAAAAATTTGAATGTCCTCGTCCAAGGAAGAATTAGGCCCGGCGCATCGCCGACTGGCTGTTTCGGACTTCGCCGAACCCGTTTCGGATCCTCGAGACAGGCGGCACACGTTGCTGGCCGCATCCAAGGAGAGTCGCGCGGTGCAACGCCTCACGCAGCAACAGGCCGGCATCGTGGCTTCCGTGGAATCGACCATGCCCGTCAATGCCGCCGGGGGAAAGACCGTCCTGGTCATCACTCCGCGCACGCCTCAGCGGCCGGCTACCGGTGGCAGCGTGGCGCCCCACCGCCCGATGTCCGCTTCGTCGGCGCGTGGTGATCCGGCCGTCCTCGGCCCGGGAGTCTACGACGGCGGGTCAGCCTCGAGTGCCCGACAGGCTGCGTTGCCCGTCGGTGGGTATCCCGCCGACCCATGCCTGGCTGTCCGGACACCCGCAGCGTTGCACTCCGTATCGCTGGTGGCTCGCGAGCGAAACCGCCTTGTGATGCTCGGACGGTACGACGACGCCGCCGCACTGCCGCTGTCTGCGCACCTCCCGCCGTCGACGGGAGGACCTGTCGTAGTGACCACAGGAAGCGCCGCTTCACCGAACCGTGGATCAGACGTTTCACCTGTCACGGCAACGACTGCGTCATCGACACCCCGTTTCACTCCTGCGCGGCCTCCCCCCTCTGGCACTCGTCAGTTGGCCGCGGACGCGCCCGCCATGAGGCACAAGCAAACCACAACGTCACCGCTACCCGCGCGCGCCTCTGCTGTCGCGTCCGCTGCCGATAATCGGCCCTCGGAAGCGCCGCCCTTGCCGTCAGAACGCATCGGCTTGCCGCAGGCCGTCGCCGTCGGTCACTCCACCCGGCGTGGAGACTCCATCCTACGCACGGACTATCAGAAATCGCACATGCCCCATGTTGACCTCCGGCAAACGTTTCGTGACGGGCCTTCTCCAATGCCTCCGGCAAGGCGGCCTATCACCGCAAGGTTGCGTCCGAGCGGCACCGAGGCAACCACCCCGTTCTCTGGTGACGATGTGCGCCAGTCCCGCTTCCTCGATGTGAACGACTTCAACGACGTGGTCTACCAGATACCCCCGCCGCCGCCGCCGCCATCTACTGCGGAGCGTTCTCAGCCGCCGTTGTACCTGGCAAGGTGCCGCTACGCCATATTGCGTCAAGGTGCGCTCACCTTCGAATGGCGGGACTGCGCGATATTAGACTACGCGGCTGAGAGCGATACGTATCTCATCGAATTCGCCCCTACTACGGCAACCGAAAGAGGCGAGCATGAGGACATCGGCACTCAAAGGGAAGTGCGGCACAAATACGTACGTCCACTCCTCGTTCAATATCCTGGCGAAACGTCTACTCAGTATGATCAGCGAGTCAAACGTGCCACGGTCGCTCGCGACACGGCCGAGGCGATGTTGCGATATAGGCAATTCGCCGAGTCAATGCACCCTGTTGGATTCTCGGGTGAGCCGATTGCCGTTCCGACGTCGATGCCGGACGATGCAATGAGCCGCATCCTGGCAAAGGTTGATCTCCGTCGGCAACCAGCGGAGGCTGCTGATACCCCTAGAAGCAGCCGCGAGGAAACCGCAACGCAGCGCGTCGCAAGGTGGGCTGTTGAAGCCGACAACAGCTACGTGTTCGGCTGTCGCCTCGCGAACTTGGAATATCACAGTCGCAATCCGACTTGGTTCGCGCAGTACGCTGATCTGCTAAGCCTCCCCACCCCGACGTCGGTGTTGCAAGAATCATCGATAGGACTTCAGCGCGCCCTTGGTCATTGGCCTTCCTCGCTGACGTACCGGAGTATCGGAAACGAGGAGGGCCTCGCATCGACAGAGCTCCCCGCGTCACCATTTATCTCCGCGCCGTCCTTGGACCGGATCAACCCACTGACAGTCATCGCGGAGCGATCGCAGCCGATGAAGCAACGGCAAGGGTTCTTGGCCAAAGAACTGTTCCCTGTGGCTCACTCAGGTCTCTATCAGGTCATGCGCTTCGTTATCGAAAAGGGCACCGTTTACCAGAACACCTTTGTCGTCGACGCCGAGTTGATGGCGATTGTGCCCCCAGTCGAACTCGCTGTGTTCTCGCAACACCAGGATCAATTCAATCACAAGAGCAAAAGGACGATCGCCGATGAGTGGCTGGTGTCCGTCAACAGCAACGCGCTTCTCGAACTCTCTCACGTCTTCGACATCTACCAAGACAACGTCGCACAGTACGAGCAAAGCCGTGCCGCTCGCTTCTTTCGATTGCTGAACCTCTTGCTTGCCGCCCAGGTGCAATCCATCGTCAAACGCACCGTCACGTCCTTAACAGCATTTTTGAAACGGCTCGTGATTCGGGACGAAATTGTCGACGCCGCGCGATTGCAGTTGACGCCAACCGCCGCGGCGGAAAGTGGCGTGGGTGTTCCTGCCTTGAGTGCCCGACGCGACTGCGTGGCACCATTCCGCCCTGTCGCTGGTTGCTCTGCTCCTGAGTCGATTGTGCCTGCGCCGCTGCGAGCACCCCCGGGGTCGACGGATACTGGCTTGCCGCCGCTACCGTCCATCCTGATCGAAGGCTCCTCCGCGTCTTCGACGGTGGGTACCGTGCCTCTCCTTCATCTGCGCTTGCTAGTCGATGAGGGGCAATGTGAAAGTGTCGCCGAAGGCCATCGTCGCGACGGCGGCGAGGACGCGGCACACGGCGACGGCGGCCGTATTCGGTTCGATCCGCCGATGGCGGACGTCGCGCAGTGCCTCCAGCGGATGTACGATCGAATATTCGAAACCACTGACCCTTTGGAGGGGACGGGGTCCAAATTCTTTCCCCTGCTTCACTTGTCGGAAGCTCAATTGACGGCTCACTACCAGTCGATCCGCGCCGCGGATGAGCATATCACCGCGTGCCGTGATCTCATGCGAGACATGTTAGACCAGCACGAAATCGTGACGTCCGCCATTCAATCGCTCTTCGACCCGTTTGCTTACCTACTTCAGGACACCGCGGCGAGCTTCGCCGGCAAGTTTAAATCCAACGCCGCTGCGGTGATTGCGACGGCCGTCACCTCGGCGCCGGTAGCATCGGCGGTAGCGATGAGCCCGAAAGGGTCCAAGGGCAAGGGTGGCAAAAAAGTTGCGCAAGTCGGCGCTGGTGCCGATCACGGCAACGAGGAGACCGTCGCGGCACCCCCTAGCATGAACGATTATGCCACCACGTGCGATGCCCTTGCTCACCACATTGACGTCCTTCAGCGGCGAACCGTGAACGACATTATGCTGCCGTTGTTGCAGGTCGACTGCAGCCCAGTCAAGCAAGCCCTCATCAAACGCGCCCGCGCTTTCACGGCGGCGCTTTTAGAGCGTTTGATCGATGAAACCAGTGTACTGATTGATGACTTGGACGCGAACTACCAAGGGATACGAACCCGATTGACCAAGGATCCCACGTCACCTGAGGAGCTGCGAGAACTGCGCCGTTACGTGGACGGCGCACCGACACTCATGCGCGCCAACAACGACTTACTGGACCATATTACCGACCGTCTGCAACTGCTCAGCCGCTACGGTTACATGCCCGGTCAAGCGACCTTTGAGCGGTTCTGGGCATCGTATTCCTGGCCGCGAAAAATCGGCGCCATATTGGACGATCTTCCCTTCCGCATGCAAGGCTACCGCGCTCAGTTTTTGTTGGCCCTTCGCGAAGCCATCGCTGTCTACCAGAACGACCTCGCGGACTGTAGCCGAGAGGTCGCGAAGCTATCCTTCGAGGAGGACGAACAAAACGATGTCAAGAATCTCACGACGGTGGAGCAGTTACAAGCCAGACTCGCTTCGCTCACCGAACGAGCCACAATGTACAATCAACACGAAGCCATCTTTCAGCAGCCCACCACACGCTGGTCCAGTACGCTGCGTGAGTTGGAGGCGGCGTTTGAGCCGCACGCCGCACTGTGGAAACTCGTCGTCCATTCGAGGAAGATCGAAGGGTGGCTTGACGCGACCATCGAGCATCTGGTGCATCGCGTCACAAGCGAGACCATCGTTTCGGCGTATCAAGCTTGGCACAAGGAGGCTGTGCGCCTCGCTAAGGCGCTGGCCCTTGAAGCTCCTATCGTCGTCGTAAAAGCCGTTCGAGAGCGTTTGGACGCGTTCCGTCCGATTATCCCGCTCATCGTTGCGGTTGCTAAAAAGAGCTTGTTGGCCAGAAGGCGCCACGTCCAGCGACTCGCCGAGGTGCTCGGAGTCGAGCGACTAGACTCCTTTGAGACAAAAACCATCACCGACTTGATCAAACTGGGCGCGCTTAATCATCTCAGTCGCATCGACGAGGTTGCCGATCACGCCGAGAAGGAGGAACAAATATCGGAAAAGCTCAACAAGATGCGCAGCGAGTGGGACAAGATCCAGTTCAAGTACGTGGCATTCGAGACAACGGCGCTCTTAAAAGATACGGATCCCATTCGGTTGCTGCTCGACGACCACCTCGCGCGAATCGCGAGCATGCTGTCCAACCCGTTCGCTGTCTCGTTGATGAACGAGCTGCGCCCGTGGGAGGCGCGATTGGCCTGCATGTCGCGCACTCTAGACGCGTGGTTGCAGTGCCAGGTGAGTTTGCAGTACCTTTACCCGATCTTCACCGCGGGCGACATCGCCAAATCGCTCCCCATGGAAGCCGACCTGTTCGCCGATGTCCTGACCCATTGGCAGGATGTGATGGTGAGCGTGTCCAAGTTTTCTTTGGTGCTGGTGCGCTGCACCGACGAAAAGTTGCACCCAACCTTCGTAGACGACCTTGTCAAGTTAGACCGCTTGATGCAAGCGTTGAGTCGCTTCTTGGATGAAAAGCGTGGCATCTTCCCGCGATTCTTTTTTCTTTCGAACGACGATTTGGTCGCCATCCTCTCGGAGACACGAAAACCAGAGCGCGTGCAACCCCACCTGCAAAAGTGCTTTGAGGGAATTCATTCCTTGGATTTCGTTTCCGCTGAAGCCGAGGTCGTCGACCCATCGCTCTCGAAGCCGTCAAAAAATACGGGCAGTGGTGGTAACAACAACAACGCCGCTGCCACGATCGCGCCATCCACGCTGCAACCCAGCAGCGAGGTTGATCACCGCAGCATCGTTGCGATGCGATCGGCTGAGGGCGAACGAGTCACACTGAACGAGCCCATTAGTCCCTGGCAGTTCGAGGGCACCGAGAAATGGCTGCTCAAGCTGGAAAGCTGCATGTTCGCCACGGTAAAGGCACTTATTCTCAACGCGAACGAAGACTACGTGCGACATCCGCAGCGCTCTGAATGGACCTTGTTGTGGCCCGGACAGATCGTTTTGGCAGTCGCTCATTTGCAGTGGACCGCGTTCGTTGAGCAAAGCATCGTGGCCCACAGCATCGGCGACTGTGCCCGGGTGGTCAAAACGCAACTCGACGACCTCGTCCTCCTTGTACGTGGATCGCTCACTCCGGTCCAGCACATGACGCTCCAAGCATTGATCACGCTCGAGGTGCACAGTCGCGACATCACCACCTCGCTTGCCGACACCGGCATTACGAAGCTCACCGATTTCTCCTGGCTCTGTCAGCTGAGGTACTACTTGAATCGCGGCCCCGCCGTCACGCCGCAGCAGGCGAATACGCCCTCCTCGCCGGCCGCCCTTGCCAACGCGGCGCTCAAAGATCCATCCATTGGGTGCATCATGGTGCACCAGACGATGGCCCGCATCCGGTACGGCAACGAATACCTGGGAAACACGTCTCGTCTCGTCGTCACACCACTGACGGACCGCTGCTACCGCACGCTGACCTCCGCGTACCATTTGAACCTTGGCGGGGCGCCCGAAGGTCCTGCGGGCACCGGAAAGACCGAAACGACAAAGGACCTGGCCAAGGCGCTCGGGAAGCAGTGCATTGTCTTTAACTGCGGAGAGCATATTCAAGCAACGGACTTCGAGCGTCTACTCCGAGGGCTCGCGTCATGTGGCGCGTGGGGCTGCTTCGACGAGTTCAACCGGATTGAGGCGCAAGTCCTCTCCATTATCGCGCAGCAAGTCCTCACCATTCAACTCGCCGTCGCGCAGCAGCGAAGCGAATTCTTGTTTGAAGGAAAACTTTGCTCCCTCAAGGAGGGCTGTTCCATTTGCGTCACGATGAATCCCGGATACGCTGGGCGGTCCAACTTGCCAGACAATCTCAAAGCGCTGTTTCGACCGGTTGCCATGATGGTGCCTGACTACGCGATGATCGCCGAGACATTTCTGTTTAGCTGCGGCTTCTTGGAGGCGTCGACGCGCAGCTCGAAGCTGGTCACGGCTTACAAACTGTGCTCAGAGCAACTGTCCTCGCAAAATCACTATGATTACGGAATGCGCGCGGTCAAGGCAGTGCTCGGGGCGGCTCAGTTGCTGCGCACTGAGCTCTCTTCCCAACACGCGTCGGAGACTGGTGTCATGATCCGCGCGCTTCTAGATGTCAACATGCCGAAATTCCTGGCCACAGATGCCACGCTCTTCCGGGGCATTATCGCCGATCTATTCGGCGTGTCCCTAGCGGCGGTGTCATTGGGGACTGGCCTTACCACAGCATCTCTGGGCGCGTCATCGCAGGAAACGGAGGTGATCCCGCAACGCGACTACGACTCGCTCCGCAGCGCGATGAAGGAAGTGTGCGACCGCGACCAGCTGATGCCTCACGCCGTATTACTCGGAAAGGCGTTGCAGCTTTGCGATACGATATTTGTGCGCCATGGCGTGATGCTCGTTGGTCAGGCACTCGGTGGCAAGAAGTCTTGTGTTCAGGTCCTGTCTCGTGCAATGACGTTCGCGGCCCACCGGAGTTTGGACGACGACGACGACGAAGACGATACCGATGGCGCCGATCCGGACGGCACGCAAGTCGTGACTCGCCGGAGGGCGGCGCAGTGGATTCCTGTGGTCACCGCGACACTTAATCCGAAAGCGGTCACGCTCTCGCAGCTGTTCGGCTGCAGCGACGCCACGGGACAGGACTGGGCGGACGGTGTACTTAGTCGGCTCTTCCGCGACTTCTCGTTGCCGTCGTTGCTTCCCGAGCGGCGCTGGCTCGTACTGGACGGGCCGGTCGACGCCGTGTGGGTCGAAAACATGAACACGGTCCTTGACGACAACAAGAAGCTTTGTTTGGCCAGTGGCGACATCATTCGCATGTCATCTTCGATGACGCTCATGTTTGTCGTGCAAGACCTTGCGTCAGCGTCCCCGGCGACGGTGTCACGATGCGGCATGGTTTTTTTCGAGCCGGTCGAACTTGGCGTCGCACCGTTCGTGGCGGCCGCAAAGTCCAAGCTACGTCTCGCTCAACCGGCGATTTGGCGACGGGAGTGCGCGGTTCAGGTCGTCGATGCGGTGTTGGCCCCCATGCTGTCGATCCGGCCCGCTGCAAATGGGTTTGTCTCGAACATCCGAAAACTGCTCGCCAGCGGAAAATTCATCGGCAACCTGACTGACACCATCGTCGCACATCAAACTCTGCGCATATTCATCGTCCTCGTCCTCGAGGCCTTTGACGGCATCCCCGTCGGTGTGGATGCGTCCCCAGCCGTGGCCATCGATGCGCTCTCAGATGCCTTACTCTCTCAATATCTCTGCGGTCTAGCTGTCGTCGCCATGATTCAAGGGGTTGGAAGTCTGCTGCCGCCGACGGCCGCCGCGCGGAGCCATTTTGCCGCGATGCTAAGTGATGAGTTGTCACTTGCGGCGGCAGCCGCCGGCATGACGGTGCCGCTACCGACTCCGGATGAGTCGCGCACGTTGGCGCGTGGTTCGATGGCTGGCACACTTGACGATGGTACCGCTGCCGTCGCAAGCAACTCGTCGTCCAGTGTACTCCTCAAACCGCGAGACATGTTTCATATGGGGTTTCTCGTCCCTAAATCTCTCCTGGTCGAAGGCACCTTTGTGTCGTGGCTCGACGTCGTGAGCAACCAAGGCCGCGCGATTGATAGCGACGAGGTAGGCGTCGAAGGAAACCGAAACCCGGCGGGGTTGTCCACGTACGTCGACACCGTGCAGCTCGCCACCGGTGCCACGCGCGTCGTGTTTCGCGACGTGCTCGTGCCAACAATCCAGACTTGCCGAGATCACTACTTGCTTTCCTGCTGTGCGCGTCACGGCGTCCCTGTGCTGCTCATCGGCGGCACCGGCACCGGCAAGACATTGATAGTGAACGAGCTGTTACGTCGATCGTTGAGCGCGGAATCCTTTGCCTCGGTGACCATTCAGTTCTCAGCGAAGTCGACGCCGAATTCGCTGGCGCTCATGCTCAACGCGCGACTTGAGCGCCACGGAGTCGGTGTGTTCCGTCCCCATCAAGGCAAGCGACTCGTTGTGTTCGTGGATGACCTCGGCATGCCCGAACCGGACGCCTACGGGACTCAAATGGTGGCCGAGTTGCTTCGACAGTTGATCAGTCAGGAAGGCTACTATCACGTGCCAGCACCTGGCGAAAAGATTCCATCGGGATCCAGCACGTTCAAGCGAATCACAAACCTGGCCCATGTCGCCGCGATGCAACCCTCCGACAGCGGCCGGCCGCAGGTCTCGGTTCGTTTGCTGCGACACTATGTGTGCCTCCAGGTGCCGCCGAACGACGACCCGGACCTCAAGTACATTGCAGGCACGTTCTTCGACGTGATTGCTTGCACTCCGGGGATGCCTCCAACGTTACGCTCCTTGCGAGAACCGCTGGTATCCTTCCTCGTGGACGTCTTTGCGACCGTCGCCACCAAGTTCTTCCCGACCCCGAGTAAACCTCACTACTCGTTCAACATCCGCGACATGGTTTCCGTCTTCCAGGGACTCCTATCTGTGACCGGCGTCAAGGAAGACACCCACCTCATCTCTGCGGCCGTGCATGAGTACAGCCGTACCATCGGCGACAAACTCTGCACCCCGAGTGATCGCGAGCTTTTTTATCGTGGAGTGCTCGAAGACAAATTGCGCACTCACCTCAAACGATCCTTGGACAGCGTGGCATCCATGAGTGGACTCAACCATGTCAACGTCTTGTCGGACCTCAGCGGTCGACGTGCGAGCACAGCCGCTCCCCCGTCTTCCTTCCCTCCGGACGCGGCCGCGGCCTTGACGCTATTTGGCCCATGCGACCAAATCGAAGAGCAGCCGCTACTGTACGCGGATTTTATGCCGACCGTGGCCGAAGTCGTTGCGCTTGAGCAGCAAATCATGCGGGACGCGCAAGCGGGCCTTGGTCATCAGGATGGATCCGGCGGCGAGAAGCAACCGGCTGCGGCCTCCTCCCGCCGCGGCTCCTCAGTTATGGCATTCACCACCACGATGGGCGGGCACGTTCACGTGATCCCACCCGCGCCCATCGAAGACCGCTTCTATCGCCGCATTCCGAGCATGGCGATCGCGAAGCGCGTCTTGGAAGGGCAGCTGCTCCTCTTGAATGCAGATCCGTTCGCCACGCAGGGCTTGGGGAAGATGGACGCCGTGGTGTTCGATTTTTTCGTCCACCATGTTTGCCGCGTCAGTCGCGTCCTACGTCAGCCGCTTGGGCATGCATTCCTCATTGGGTACAGTGGCGGCGGCAAGCAAACAGTCGCGCGACTGGCGATCTACGTTGCTGGTTTGTCACTGAAGACCTTGTCTGCAAGTCGGAAGGTGACCCGAGAAACCTGGCGAGACGAACTGATTCTGGCACTGCGACAATGTGGAGAAAAGAACCTGGGCACCGGTGTCTTACTTCCTCCGGACTGCCTCGTGCAAGACGACATCGCCGAGGACGTTAACAATATGCTGAACGTTGGCGACGTCCCGGGGCTGTTCAACGCCGACTCGGTCGATTCTATCCTGCAAGTCGTCCGCCCTGCGGCGAAGACACTTGGTGATGCGTCGAATGAGGCATGCTGGGCTCTTTTCCAGTCCCGGTGCCGCAGTAATCTCCATTTCGTGCTGTCCATGTCGCCCCTGGGTTCAGCGTTGCGCAATAGCGTACGCAAGTTTCCTTCCCTAGTGAGTTGCACGACGGTCGACTGGTTTGACGGATGGCCGCAGCAGGGCCTTCTCGTCGTCGGTTCAAGGCTGCTTCACTCCAAAGTTCCTGGTCGAGAGTTCGTTTGGCCAGAACTTCACAAACCGCACGACATTCAGCGGCGCGTGGAAGGCCTGGCAGCCCTGTTCACCCAGATGTTTCAGGATTCGAGCGCCGTCGTCGCCGACGAAAACGGCACCCCGCTAGACGTCACGGCCCCGTTCTCACCCGCCACGTACCTCGGGATGTACGACGTCTTTGCCGCCATTCTCACGCGCAAAGGTGGCGAGTTTGCGGATGGCAAGTCCCGATACAGCGGTGGCCTCGACGTCTTGCTCGAAACGGAACAAGAAATTGCCATGCTACAGGAGCGTCTGGAGGCGAACGCACCCGTCATCGAAGCGGCGGCGCACCGCACGGCGGCGCTCATCGCGGCCATTGACAAAGAGGCTGCGGTGGCAGACGACGAGCGCGCCAGCATCGCCACGGAGGAGGTGACGGCGAGAGTCATCGCCGACGAAGCGCAGCGCGTGAAAGCTGACTGTGAGGCGAACCTCGCCGTGGCAATGCCCGCCCTCAACGCGGCGATGGCAGCGGTATCCAAAATCGACAAGAAAGATTTGGTGGAGCTCAAGTCGATGTCGAACCCACCTGAGAAGATGAAGAGAGTCATCGAGGCGGTCTGTGTTGTGCTCGACGTCAAGCCGCGAGAAGTGAAGGACCCGGCAACCGGAAAGAAAGAGTTGGACTACTGGACGCCAATGAAGACAAAAACCATGGCCGATCCGGAGGCCTTCCGTGAAATGCTGTTGAAGTATGACAAGGAAAACATGCGTGAAGACATCTTCGCTGTCCGCATCAAGCCATACGTCGCCGACAAGTCGTTCCGCCCGGAAGCGGTAAAGGACATTTCCGCAGCCCTCGTGGGCATCTGTCAATGGGTAGTCGCCATGGAGGTGTTTTATCGAGTTTATAAGATTGTGAAGCCGAAGAAGCAGCAATACGCTGCCGCGGAGGCAACCTACGCTCGTGCCGCCGAGGTACTTGCGGGGAAAAAACTGGCACTCGACGCCATTGAGGCTCGCGTCGCTGGGCTGCGAAGTCAACTGGAAACGACCAACGCGTCATTGGACGCCCTCCAGCAAGAACGCGAGGTGTCACGCGTCAAGCTGGGCCGTGCGAGGAAGCTGCTTTCCTGCTTGTCAGGCGAGAAGGACCGGTATCGCGACCTGTGCGCCGAAATGTCAAGGAATTTGCACTGCCTCGCTGGCGACGCATCGTGGACTGCAGCGATGACAACCTTCACGGGTCATTTTCCCGTGGCGGTGCGGCGGCGACTCGCGCAACTGTGGGTCAAGCGCATCACGGTTGACGAGGGCATGTCAATGAGCAGCGAACCCATGTCACTCAAGAAATTTCTTGCCAGCGACATTGACGTGTTGCAGTGGATTCTCGCCGGTCTTCCTCCTGATGCCTACAGCATCGAGAATGCGACGATGATTGAGCGAGCGACGGCCGGGGTTCGGAGCCCCTTCTTGATCGACCCCGATGGCCAGGGCTGCGCCTGGCTGAAAGCATTGTACCGCAGCACTCAGGCGACGTCAGCCGCCACCGGGAGTCCTTCATCCGCGGTGCCAACAGCCGGTGGTCCTCCAGCTGCCTCCTCGCAGTCACTCGTCGTGATCAAAGCAGATTCCAAGCATCTCGTCGAGGAACTGAGCTCCGCGATTCAGCTCGGGCAGGCCGCGCTAATTCAAGGGTGTGGCGAGAAGCTGGAGCCTGCGCTCGTTCCGATTGTGACCCGGCGCATCACGTGGCACCAAGGGAAAGGATCGGTCAGTCTCGGCGGCATCGAAGTGGCCTACAACCCGAAGTTCAGGCTGTACCTGTCAACCGCGCTCCCTGGCCCGTCGTTCCCCCCGGAAGTGTCAACCGCGGTGACGCTGGTGAGCTTCATCATTACTGCTGATGGACTCGTTGAGCAAGCGCTCGGGCGGGCCATTCAAGTTGAGGAGCGTGAGCTCGAGGACAAGCGCGTGCGCTATGTCGAAAACAGTGCTGCCTCAAAGCGTCAACTCATCGACTTGGAGGACGCCATTCTTGAGACTCTGTCGACGCAGCGCCAGACCCTCCTGGACGGCGACGCCGTCATCGAGCAGTTGGAGAACAGCAAAAAGACCGCTCTGACCGTCGAGCAACGGCTAGCTGAGATCGATGTCTTCCAGAAAGCTTTCGAAAAAACGAGGATTCGATTCAAACCGCTTGCAAAACGGGTCAGTCAGCTTTACGAGGCCGTCAGCAGTCTTAGCCGTATGTCTTCCATGTACGCGTTCTCGCTCACGTCCATTTTGCGGCTGTTTGGTGACGCCTTGGCGGCGACCGAATCGGACCAGGGGAAGGGCACCCTGGTGTCAATGGCCCATCCCACCCTCGCTGGCGCCGAGAGGGGCAGCAAAATGCACCGCAGCCAAGCTGAGAAGGAGCGTCGCGTTGCCTTTGTGCTGGAAACATTCCTGACGCGGTTGCACGTGTTCGTCAGCCGGTCGCTGCTCGCGAAGGATCAGCTCTTGTTGTCTGTCCTGCTTGCCGTCGCCATGGCGGAGGTGCCACCTGCGCAGATACGTCAATTCTTGTCGTCAAGTAACCAGGGGCAAGAGGGGCAGCCTGCTCCAGCTGGTGCCGCGTCGAAGCCAACGTACGTTAGCGTCGACGTGTGGAAAAGTTTCGCAGCCTTGTCCCGTGATGTCGGCGGTCACTTTGCTCGGCTCCTGTACGACGCCGAGATGGATCAGGACCGCGAATTTTCTCGATTCCTTCACGAACAGCACCTTCGACTGCCCATGTCCTACGCCGCCAGGCTGGCACCTTTCGAACAGCTACTCTTGGTGCAAGCCGCAAGGCCCGATCTGCTGACGGCGGTCGCACGCGCCTTTGTACGAGAGACGTGTGAACACCCTCCGCCGTTGGCGGCCGAGAACGGTGGTAGCGGCCCACCTCTTGCGGCCGCCGGCCCAAGCGGAAGGGTCGGTGGGGGGAATGCTACCAGCAGCGGTCATATTTCGCTCGGCGCACTTGACTCGTTGTTGGAAAATGCGACCGCCAAGAATTTGACCGCCACGCTCGAATATCATTGCGATCCCACACAACCAGTGCTGTTGGTTCTGTCTCCAGGAGCGGACCCCCTCACGTTAGTGCGAAACGCTGCGGCGGCACTCCAAATGACCGAGCGGCTTGACACGCTGTCACTCGGCATCGGCATGGGCTCGGCGGCAACGACGCTCCTCAGCGACGCCAAGCGGTATGGTCGCTGGGTGTTGCTGCAGAACTTGCACCTCTTCAAGAGTTGGTTGCGTGCACTGGATAACTGGTTGGATGATCTCGCGGCGGAGGGCCGACGCAACCTCAATCCACTGTACCGCGTCTTTCTCACAACGATGCCGTCGGAGGACGTGCCCGTTGCCATCATCTCCCGCTGCGTGAAGCTGGTCGTGGAGCCACCCATCGGCGTCAAGTCGAACTTGGAGGCTACGTTGCGAACGTTTCCTCTCAATGACGCGACCTTCTTTCAGCATCCGCGCTCGCGCACGTGGAAGCCCCTTGTGCTGGCCCTCTGCTCCCTTCACGTCGTCCTGTTGGAACGACGTGCGTACGGCTCGCTGGGGTGGAACACGCCGTATCAATTCACTGAGTTCGACTTCGTCTTGTCGCTCAAGCTGCTCCACACGCTGTTGTGGCCATCCGGTCTTCCTCCGCCGCCGCCGCCTGGCACGCTACGGCCGAGCCAGGCAGCCAAACTCGCAGCGGCGCCGGTCATGCCGCTTGACGACGTACCGTCGGTCGAACCTGTGCCGTTCGAAGCGCTTACGTACATGTTGAGCGAGTGCTACTACGGAGGTCGTGTGACGGACAGTCACGATCGCAGGTTGCTGTCGACTTTGGTCCGGACGACACTGAACGATTCCGTGCTTGTTCGGACGTGGCAACCAACCTTCCTCGTCGACGCACACAATCAGCCCCTGAAAGTCTCCCTGGGCAACGGCAACTACGTCGGAGCACAATCCGGTTTGGAATCGCTGTCGGATGTTCAGTCGTCTCAGTTGATCAGCCAACTCAGCTACGAGGAGATGCTGACGATGGCGGCGGGGCTGCCGGAGGATGCACCGCCTGAAGTCGTAGGACTTCACGGAAACGCAGGAGCGCGCCGCACGCGATCCGAGGGCGACGAACTCGTTCGGAGTCTGCGTCGGTGTCTCGGGTCCGCCGCTCAGTCTCAACGCATTGCTGGAGCGGAATCCGGAGCCCTGCTCGCTCGGCAGTTCGAACTGCAGGTCGAGTCCCTGAGCGCCAAGTTGCCTCGCCGGTTTGACATCGACGAGTTGGCGACGAAGTTCCCCTTGTCGGCCGACGGTCCTCCCATGAATACAGTGCTCATCCAGGAAGTACGGCGGTTCAACCGCCTGTTAGACGTGATCAGCTCCAGTCTCGCGCAGCTGCTGCTCGCTCTGAGGGGACGCAGCGTGATGTCGGCCGAGCTGGACACTCTGCGAGCGGAACTCGAGCGGGGCGATGTGCCCAACATGTGGGCATCCGCCTCGTACCCTACCGCGCTTCCCGTTGGTGGGTACGTCGACGACCTGGTCCAGCGACTGTCGGTGTTCGCGGCGTGGGCGTCGACGGGCGAACCGCGCGCCGTGTTTTGGCTGGGAGGGTTTTTCTTCCCCCATTCATTCCTGACAGGTGTGCTTCAGATTCATTGCCGCGCGCAGCAGTGCACCATCGACACGCTATCGTGGCGCGTCGAAGTGCAGTCGCAAGCCGCCCAAATGAGCGTTCCACCCGCTGAAGGCTGCTATGTTGGAGGTCTCTATTTGGATGGCTGCGCCTGGGACGACCATCGACGCTGTCTCGTGGATTCTCGAGCTGGTGTGGTCCACGCCATTCAGGTCACCCCATTCCCAGTCGTTCACCTCGTGCCCACGTCGACGTCCATCAAAAGCACACCGCATCCTCCTCCGCAAAACGCCCATTCGGCGTACGACGAGGAGCCAAGTCACAACCCTTCGGCGGCAAAGCAGCTGCATTACTACGAGTGTCCATTGTATCGCACCGCCGAGCGACGCGGTGTGCTTCTGACAACCGGCCACAGCTCAAACTTTGTCACGTCGGTGTCGTTACCCATTTCGGACACGTTGCTTCCGGATCATCTCACCATCCGGGGCGTCGCGCTTCTATGTAGCCCTCCGGTTGTGTGAACCACCAACAATGTTTGTGGTTGAATCGGTGTGTGTATTGGCAAATGTCGCCACGATTCGACTGTACAGTTTCGTCGAACCCCCTTTTTATTGATTTCCAATTCCCTTCGTAGAAACAAAATTTTGGCCATTTTATGCCTTTTTTGCAGCTGGGACGATCCGGCGTACCGGTGCCTGAACTAACGAGGTCCTCGTTGATTGTTGATGATATCCCGCATGAGTCGTTAGGTTTTTGAAAGCATTAACAGCATGGCAGCCCGCGTCGACCCTCACGGCGCTAGCATGGACGGTTCTTCCATCATCTCAAGGGGCCACTCGTCGCTAGCGAACCTCAGCAGCTCCCTGAATCGGTTGCGCGCGACGGCAGGCAAGCTACCGACGGCAGCGCTACCAGGCCGAAATCCAACCTCTGGAACTCCTCTGGAAACGTCATCCACCAGAGTTGCCGAAGCGGATGCGGCGAAACGACGCGAGAATGTGACGGCGATCTTGCAGCGAATAGAAACGTTTGACCTGTTTGAGGCAGCAGAAAAGCGGCGCGTCATGTCAGCAGCCGCCAATGTGCCGACTCCACCTACGGCGCCAACGCCTCCACGTGTGGGGCGTCCAGCAGCCCTAGGACGGTCTCCCACATCGGGTGAGGGACGCAGCTCCGTCGATGGCAAGCATATCACGCATGGTGACACGATGCCAACAGTCGTATCCGTCCCCCGAAATACAGGGTCGAGTCTGGCGAGTTCCGGGAAGGTGACAAGCGAAACCACGCAAACTCGGATTGTCACACGTGGCGGACATCAGAGTGGCGGGAGAAGCGGCATCACCCCCTTGTCCTCTGCGACCTTGCTGTCGCTGCGCGAAACAGTTGACCTTACGAGAACGGTACTGTACTTTGAGTGCCTTTCCGAGGCTGCCGCGGCCCTCCCGCAGGAGGATGGCCATCACGGATCGTGACGCTCTCCTCCTCGTCCTCCTTTTCGTCCCCGTGACGATGTCATCGAATAGTGTGTCGAGTCACGGGTGAGGGAGGACGATCCCAATTTGGAGATTTTTTTGAATTCCTTCCATCCAAGAGCCAGCGAGTTCCCCTTCACTCCAATAAAAGGCGATTTTCCCCATGCCACGAGAAATTCTTACCTTGGGCCTGGGCAACTACGGTGTGCTCACCGCTGCCCAATGGGCCAACGGCCTCTCGCGGCACGACATGGACGCCGGCGTCGTATCCGACACCACACGCCGCACTGGAGCGACAGTAAGACTGTTGCTTCTCGACGCCCCCTACGCCTCCCGTCCCGCACCCCACCACGATGGCCGTCTGTTGGGCGACGACGCCGATGTCCCAGAGGATGCCGGTTTCGTCGATACGAGAGCCATGTGGAAGCGTCGCGACCGTTCGGCTTCCGATGATGATGGCGAAAGCGACGGGGAGAAAGCCGCATCGCAACCTGGAGGACAGAAGGCGGTTCGACACCGCGATCCAACGGACGCTGATGGCGAAGATGGCTCCCAAAGCGGCGAGACCGATAGCGATGAGGACGTTGGCACCGACGACATCGGCGACTTCGATCGTCACATCCACGCGGCGCCGCACCAACTGCGCAACGCGCAGCACGTGCCATGGTGGAAATTCATCCACGTCAAGATGGTGACGAATGCGGTGTGCTTCACGCCCTCATCGGGAACCAGTTGCGCGCAAGGCGATCCTCGCGGTGACTCGGTCGCCCATTGTTTCTCCCGCGGTCTGGGACTCACGGACGCCGCGGCGACATCATCGTTGGTCTATGACACACTCCGCAAGTCCATCGAAGCGTGTGATCATCTTCAAGGCATTCAGTGCTTCGCTGACGTGGACTCGCAATTTGGAGGCATCGGCGTTCGACTCGCACAGCACCTCAACGATGAGTTCGACGTCAAAGGCGTCTGCTCCATCGCTCAAGTGCCATATTCGAATCTCGCAGTCGCTGGTACATCTCACGCCGCGAAGGACATGCCGCTTTTGCGTGCCGCTCGGCAGGACGAAGGAGTGGCAAACGTCATGGCAGACATCGATTTTGCCTCTCGATGGGCCGAGGAGGTGTCCTTGAATAGACTTCTCTCGATTGGAATGCTGTCCAGTGCATCCGCGATGTATACTCCCATCGAAGTGCCTTTGTGGTCGAGCACCATGGCCTTCCCGTATATGCCGGACTTTCGTCTTGACGACGATGTGGCAGCCGCAGCCGTCACGGCCGCGGCCGTCGATAACGCTTTCTACCCGTGTCGCGTCGCACCGACAGACGGAAATTCATCGAGCGGCGCCACGGCTTGGACCATCGCCAACATGTGCGGATTGTTGCGCCCCGAGAACTCTCTTCGACTTACGGCCCTCAACGTTGCCCTGCCGTTTCCGCTGCGGTGCGAAGTCCCATCCTTTGTATCAGCCTTGTCTCGCCGCACGAAGGCTGAACCGCCTTGTCTCCTAGACGCTCTCGATCGAGGCAGGTTGCTGGATCCCAAAACGTTTTCGTCTCTCAGCTTTGGAGCAGAAGACTGGCAGAGTCCTGATGCGCCAAACGGGGCCGTTCTAGGTCACGTCGTAACACTTCGCGGTCTTGGATCGTTGAAGGATGAGCGAGTGCCCCGCTCGACGGTCGTCGCAGAATATGCCAACGAAGTGTCCCGGCGGCACCTCACGGCGCTGTTCGACGAGCGCTACCCACTTTCGGGGACGTTTCCCGCCGACCGTCTGCTACCATCGTCGATCGAGGGGGATGAGCAGCGTGGCCTCGTACTCGACCGAGACGATCCCCCGGGGTCGGATCGAACGTCAACGAAGGCCTCGCCGAGCGGCGGCATTCGTGGGGTGCCTGTGGCGTCGCACTTGGCGGTCTCGTTTTCCCACGGTGCGTACCTCGCTCGCTCGCTGGCTGCGGGACAGCAAATTCTTCGAGTGCGCACCCACGTCCATGCCTCGCGCTATGACATGGAGCGCGACGAGTGGCGCGAAGTGCTCGAGGACGTCGCCGCGGTGCGTGACTCCTACGATCACACGGGTGTCGGCGGCATTGAGGAGGAGGATGACGGCGGCTCCCACGACAGTGGCGACCGGGACTAATCAATCATCGAATTAAAAAAGTGGAAGTGGCAGTAATATCCCCCGCTCACGACGATTTGGGACGGGGGTGCATCGCGTTGTTCTCTTCTGTGTTTCTCTCGGTTTGGTGCCGGTTTCGGCTAGCATACCAAAGCAGAGATGTCAACCTGACTGAAGAAAAAATACTCCCAATGGCGGCCCCCGCGACGCCGACGAGCGCATCGCAGCTTGTCTCGCATCAAATCACGGACATGACTGCCACGGTCGTGGGTTGCGTCACCTTTATTGGGTGTCTGTTCGTCGCGCAGCTATATCCCCGACGTCTTTGGACGTCCCGCTCCCGCAGCTTGCTTAACGACATCTTTGTGTTGCGGATGTTCGTAGGTGGGGTTATCCTCGCCGGCTTGGAGACGTTGATGGCGATCATGAGGCTCGCTGCCGGGAGGCAGGCTGCTGGCCCTTCGACAGACTTGTCGACGGGGCCGGCCCGGGTGACCAACGCCATGGACTTCTTTTGTGTGCTGGCGTTGGTATGCCACGTCTGGGTGCTCTACGTGGACGTGATTTATTTTGTGGCCACGTGGTGTGTGATAGCGATCAGCCGTCTTATCGCTTCGGGTTCAAATAGCATCGGACCAACCGCGCCGGGAGACACCAGCGGCTTGCTGACTGCGGCGGGGTTGCAGGCGCCGCACGATGGTGGCGGCTTGGTGGTGGCGACCCCTCGGCATCGCAAAGCGATCGGGTGGGTTTCCCAGTTGCTCTTTTCGAAGTCGAACCATCAGCGACTCACGGCGTCGGTGTCCGTGGCGGCGTTTCTGATTTCGCTGCTCGTAGTTTGCAACGCACTGTTCTTCTCCAACCTTCCCGGTCGCCCTTCCGTCGAAGAAGTGGCCAATGACCTGTCCGCCGCGTTCGCGCCTTATGGGTTCAATGAGTCCTCCGCTGAGTTGTCCGCGGCGTTGCGGCCGAGTCGAAGTATTCTTCACGCCGGTTTCGACCTCCTACTGATAACTTCGACCATCACCGTGGTCGTAACCATCGTGATACGCGGGGCGTCCAAGTGCCGCATGGTGTGTCGACGACGGCGGACACTCGCGGCCCCCTTGAGACCAACGTCCGGGGCTTTGGAACTTTCTCCGTCGATATCTCAAACGCTATCGCAACACGTGACGGAGAGAGACGTCGCCCCTCCGTGCGATCGTGTTCTGGTGGTCGCTGAACGTTCGAGAGCGGTGAGTCTTCCGCGGGGCCTTGCATTCCCGGCGGCCCTCTTTGCCAGTATTGTTTTGCTCGTGGTGTATGAGTCGGTGTTTCTCAAGTTGCCCCCTTGGTGGTTGCTCAGCGATTCTTCTGGTTCCCGTCCCGCCGCTACTCCAAGTCCGGTTTCGCGGGTGGCACAACCCGTATTGAACACAATAGTGACCACGCTGGTTGTCGCGACTTGGGTGGCTTCTGGCCACGTCAGCCTCATCGTGGCGCTCGTGATTTACTACGACGAGTTTTGTGCCGTCCTGGCGCGACCAGATATGCCGGAGTTGATGCCGGCCGCCGACGTCGCCGAAAGCCCTGGAACAATCATGCAACGTCGTCGTGCTCGCACTCCCACACCTCCGCCGCCGCCAACTCACGTCGACTCCACGCCATCGTTACAGCCAGTCCTGCCAGCGAATGTTCGTGCGGCGTCATGTAGCCCCGTGCCCGTCTCATCTTTGTTAACGGCACGGGAGCAGTATCCGGTCGTCGGCAGTCAGTCATGACAGGGGAACTATCGTCAACGAAAGCAATCGTAATGATGCATACCTGTGTACCTTGAGACGGAGTGGGTATAACTGCGGCTGTAGTGTGGCTTCCAGCGCGGTGCCTTGGTGAATGGCTGTTGGGGTTGTTTCATTGTGAACCGCGTCGGTGGCCTTTTCTCGGCCAGAAAAGGTATTGATTTTCCTCTTTATGCACCGCCCCGCCGGATCTCCGCAGCAGTCCACAGAGGAAATCATCGAGCGAGTAGAGGATCCGCTAGCCGCTACCATCGGATGCCTCGATGATCCGGATGACGACATCATTTTAATTGGGTCAGAGCCCACCGTCGTCCGCGCCGAACTGCGACGGCTGGAAGCCGAACAGGCGGCGTACGAACGGCGGCTCATCCTAGAGCAGTTGAATCGCGAGGTCATGACGTCTCCAAAGCCGTCGAAGCGAAGCTTGACGAAAGAGGAAGGTTCGGCGGAGTCCGCCATTGCCTCGTTCGAACGGCAAGAGCAACGAGCCGCGCGCGAAGCCTTTGACAAACAGGATCGGTTCCGCTGGAGCCTATGCAACGCTCCTGCGGACGTCAAGAGCGCCATGACCGTGAAACTAGTCAACGGGTTACGACATCCGCCCGAAGTGCCCGCGATGGTTGTTGAAGTACCCGACGAACCCTTGGGCAGCGCCAAGACGCTTGACGAGCAAGCGGAAGTACTCGCCGATCGCTTCTACGCCTTGCAGCGTGTTCGAGAACACTACATGCTCCGCCGAAAGGCAGCCGAATTCGAGACTGAAGACTCTCTGTTCGCCCCATCATCCGATGACTCGGACGGCTACGACGAAGACCACAGCGCGGAGGGGCCGTGGCCGGACCGCACCCGCGCCATCTACACCGCCCTGCGATCCGTCGAAGGCGATGCGGCCAACGAGGGCCAGTCCGCCAAGCTGGCCGCTCTGCTCCGGTCCCTGGGGGGGGACACGGTGCTGACTCCCTTCGAACGGCAAATGGTGTGGGATGCCATTCGCTTGTTCCATCGAGTGTCCGAGCCATTGCACATGAAACGGTGGCTCAGTTCGTTGACCACGCTGCTTAAGCTGTGTAGTTTCGAGGACCAGCCGAGCGTGGCTGCTTATTGCCAGGTCA
>ERZ1292633.336-Hain-H41-02um-R1-336-length-59530-cov-27_pt1 | contig 59530 bp, 49 predicted proteins | sample MGYA00564406_ERZ1292633 | MGnify/ENA primary metagenome ERZ1292633 (study PRJEB36523, sample SAMEA6512639) | groundwater metagenome | collected 2019-01-08 | study: AquaDiva: Metagenomics assemblies of 32 groundwater samples | reverse complement strand
TGCGAAGGTCGGGCACATTCTCTTTGAAGGTCAATCCGAGCACCGCGACCTTGAGGTCATTGACAGGCCGGGGGAGCTGGCTCAGGAGCTTCATGGTCTGCTCGGCCACAAACTTTCCCATGCCATTGTTGATCCGACGGCCTGAAAGAATCACCTGGGGATGGTACCCCACCGACTCAGCTTTCGCCGTCAGGTAATAGGGATCAACCCCAATACAATGGCCACCGACGAGGCCAGGTGAAAATCTCAGGAAATTCCACTTCGTACCTGCGGCTTCTAAGACCGACTTCGTATCGATTCCCAACCGATGAAAAATCAACGCCAGCTCATTCATCAGCGCAATATTGAGGTCGCGCTGCGTATTCTCAATCACCTTGGCAGCTTCTGCCACCTTGATACTTGACGCACGGTGGATTCCGGCTTTCACCACTGTCTCATAGGTCTTCGCGACAATTTCCAGCGATTCAGCATCCTGCGCCGAAACGACCTTGATGATTCTTTCAAGCGTGTGTTCCTTGTCCCCGGGATTGATGCGCTCCGGAGAATATCCGATCTTGAAATCGACCCCGGCCTTCATCCCGGACATCTTTTCGAGGATGGGCAAACACACTTCTTCCGTGGCACCGGGATAGACCGTTGACTCATAAACAACAATGGTGCCAGGAGCCAAATTCGAGCCGATCAGCTCGGATGACTTCTGCAAGGCTGTAAAATCAGGCTGAAGCGCCTCGTTGATAGGCGTCGGGACCGCGACAATAATGAAATCAGCCGCCTTGAGCTCCGCCGGCTCCCACGTATACTGCACCTGCGAGGCCTTGAGATCTGCGGTTGACACTTCACCCGTTCGATCGACCCCGCGTCGCAGCTCCGCAATCTTGGCCTTGTTAATATCGAATCCAACTACCGGACCTTGCTTGCCGAACGCCACGGCAATGGGAAGGCCCACATATCCCAGCCCTACGACAGCAATTGACCGAGCCTGCTCGTTCTCCATACATCCTCCAAAATCTATTCAAGCACCATGGCAGAAGCCCTAGAACCAGTCAAGAAAGTGCGCAGTTCGGTACTGGTAAAGGTTGAATCCCCGAGGGACTAGCGAAAGGCGCGGGGCTCTGGCATCATGTCGCTATGCTAAAGCCCACAGCCAAAAAGAAAAAGGCCAAGAAGAATCCCACCGACATAAATTTGCTCGCTCGCCCCATAGAGGGGTTGCGGATCATGTCTGGTCACTGGAGGAAGTAGTTGATTTACTGGAGAAGTTCTAATATTGCAATTTGTAGAACAATGCAGTGAGAGATATGTTATATTTTCCGCATGGGCGAGAAGCTATTAGCTATCTTGAAGGGTGTGGCGAGCACCATGGAAATCTTCCCTCAAGATGCGCCGTCTATTGGTCCGACGGATCGCACAGAGCGGATGAGACGCCCATGGGAACGAACAGGGCAAGCCATTCAGCGTTCTACCGACAAATACGCTAGTGAAAAAGCTTCCAGGTAACCAGCCAGCGCATCAATCCCCCACGTCTCACCAGCAGACGCTTTCAGTATCGACCAAGGTTGTTTCTGGCCCTCTCCCGAGCCCTGAAATTCTCGCGCAGTTTGATCTTGTCGTCCCAGGTTCAGCCGAACGAATTATAGCGATGGCCGAACACGACTTCGCACATCTTCAATCCATGGAGAAGATGCGCTTGTCAGCGTATTTCCAAGATAGACGGTTGGGCCAGATATTCGGATTTAGCATAGCCGTTCTTGCGCTTAGTGGAAGTATATTTCTTGCTGTTACGGGCCATGAGTCAACTGCTAGTGTAATTGGTGGAACTACTCTCGTTGCTCTGGTCAGTATTTTTGTACTTGGCCGCGTGTTCCGAAATTCTAAGCCCTCCAATTAATCTTTCCTGGTTACGATTCAAACTTTACCAGTACCCGCAGTTCCTTCCTGAGTTTCGACTCAGTCTTGGTCCACACGTTACACACGTATGGACACGCCCGCGAAAGCACAAACCGTTATTATACATGACGACTTAACTGCTTCGCGTTCGTTCGTCATTCCCGCGCAAGCGGGAATCCAGGAAACGCGTATAGACTCCCGCTTCCGCGGGAGTGACGGAAACCGTTCGCATCGTTGCATGCGGCATTACTTAAGACGCTATGTATAGGCCCGCACACAACACGAGAAAAGAGGAAAGTTGCGTGAGTGCATTGGCCTTTATCTTAGAAGGATCTAGGCGACAGATCCCCCTTGCGCCATCACGAAACCATCGACTACCTGGATCAAAGATAACTATGCGAGGAAAGGGAAAACATCGAATTGACACGAGGTATTGAGGGGGCCCCAGCGCCATCTGGAGACCAAAGATCTTCCCCCCTGAAAAGCCCCAGCATGTTCTCTCCTCCCTACGCATCCGCCCCCATAAGTGCAACACCCAGCTCAACACCTTCCTCGGCAGGGACGTCTAACTACTTGGGAAACAGGCTAAATTAACGAATGCCCGCACAATACTCACAGCAACTAAACAGGGCACCCATCTTGCTTTAGCTCCACACGATTGCCGATCATCCCCCGTGAGGTAGATGGCTGGCGTGCAGGGCGGTCAAGCAACACGGAGACCCCTTACCATGCACTCTTCAATGGAATCTTTGAGCGCCAAGATATCGCAACGGGTACTACTCGGCATCACTGGGGGCATCTTGATATCAATGGCCTATGAAATACCGACGATCCCCAGCGCCATCGCTATGACGCGAGAGAATCCCTCATTGCAAACCCAGGATTCTTCGACCAAGGCACTCTCTCCTACGGCAAAATCCTCCCCTTCAGCGCCACGAAAAACACACCGCCTGATTCATCGGCCAACTCCGTTTTCAAGCAGCACGGTGGTGAGTCCCCCCAAGGCAACCCTAAAACAAGCTACCCCGGCAACCTCAATCGGCACAATAAAGACGGCACCCACAGAGTCCGGCACACTGACGACCAGGGATATCGCACCAGAGAAGCAAGCACCGACAATCACCATCGTGGCACCGATCGCCTCCCCACTTGTTCTCGGACAAGTCGCGTCAGTCCCAGCCGCAGCATCATCCCCCTCCGCACTGATAGGAAGCGCACAGCCATCGGCGAGAATCGCCGCTGCAGCTCCGTCCGGAGCGCGTGGGCCAAGCCTTCCGGGCCGAATGCAGCGACTCTTGTCTGAACTACCAGGGGCAGCACAAATCGTTGCCTATCAAGAAGAGGATCCTGACCCGACAGTGATTATCCCCACACTCACCCGTAATCCGAGCGTCTTATCATTTTCCGCAGTTCAGAATGGATCCAACCCAGCAGCTCAGTCGCTCACCATTACAAATACAGGCCCGGGAATGCTGACCTGGACCGCATCCTCAAATAGCGCCTGGCTGACATTGAATAACACCACTTTGGCATCAGGGACCAATCTCGGCTCGGTAAGTGTACGAGTGAATCCCGCCGGCCTCTCGGTTGGAACACATACCGGCCTGATTTCCATCATAGGAGCCGGTTCAGCCAATTCCCCGCAGACCGTCAGTGTGAGCTTTGACGTCACCGCTGCTCCTACTCCCACCATCGGCCTAAGCGCGACAACGTTGTCGTTCTCGGCTGTCCAGGGAGGAAGCAACCCGACAAACAAGACAATCTCCGTTTCCAACTCTGGGAGTGGAACTTTGAACTGGACGGCAACTGAAAACACTAACTGGCTCAGCCTAAGCCCTGCTTCAGGAACCGGAGCCGGAACGATATCGGTCGCGGTCAATACGTCTGGTTTATCCGTCGGCACAGTCAGCACTCCCATCACAATTGCCGCTTCCGGCGCCACAAATACGCCACAAACCGTCACTGTCTCACTCACTATAACCGCAGCCTCTCTTCCCCCGGCTATAGGCATATCCCCAGTAAGTTTAAGCTTCACAGCCCAGCAAGGGGGTGCCAACCCGGCGTCTCAGTCACTGGCTATCAGAAACACTGGCGGCGGGACACCTACCTGGACGGTCAGCAACAATGCGACATGGCTATCGCACTCCCCAACCTCCGGAGCTGGAAACGGCGTAGTGACGATCAGTCCGATCACCGGAGCTCTAACTGCCGGCACCTACAACGGCATAATCACCCTCTACGCTGCCGGATCCGCAACCGTCAATGTGCCAATAACCTTCACGATAACCGCTCCGACGGCTCAACCAAGCATCGGCATGAGCCCCATGAGCCTCGCGTTTAATGCGACCGCCGGCGGGAGCAACCCCTCGACGCAGAACGTCCTAATAACCAATACCGGCACAGGGCCCCTCACATGGACCGTCACAGATAACGCCAACTGGCTAACTGCGACCCAATCAGGCAACTCAGTGGTAGCGAGCGTCAATATCGCGGGGCTGGCAGCGGGAAACTATAGCGGTGTCATTACCGTGTCTGCATCCGGGGCCACAAATACCCCGCGGTCAGTGCCAGTGACACTGACTGTCGCGGCGGCTCCACAACCGACAACCGGATCGGTTACACTATTCTGGAGTGCGAATACTGAATCAGACCTAGCAGGCTATAAAGTTTATCGGGCAACATCATCAGGAGGATACAGTGTTCCTATTGCTACCCTAACAGCAGGAACGACTCAATACATATCAAGCGGTCTGGCGAAGGGATCCACGTACTTTTTCGTGATCACGGCCTACGACCAGGCAGGGAATGAAAGCCCCTACTCGAGCGAAACAAGTAAAAGCGTCTATTAATAACCGTTCTGAGAGCCAGGTTAGGTGTGGTAGAGCGTTCCATGTCTCTGGCAGTGCTCGGACAAGTTTCACAAGAAGAGGAAAGACACATGAGCATGGAAAGTGTTCGTAGAAACCGTTTAGCAACGTCAGCAGCTGGAAGTGCTCCCATGACACTGTCTCGTTGACAGGGGAGCTTACGGCTCTACATCGCTGCGGTCGTGGATCTCTTCTCCCGGCGGGTCATCGGCTGGTCCATGCAGACCACGATGACCGCGCAGCTGGTCACGGATGCGTTGGTGATGGTAACCTGGCGGCGGGGCAAGCCCGAGGCCGTGTCGCATCACTCCGATCGGGGCAGCCAGTATACCAGTGAGCCGTTCCAACGATTTCTGGCAGACCAGGGCCTTGCTTGTAGCATGAGCCGCTCCGGCAACTGCTGGGACAACGCGGCGATGGAACGCTTCTTCTCTTCGCTGAAGACCGAGTGTACGGCGTGGACCACGTACCGCACACGAGACCAGGCGAAAGCCGACGCGTTTGATTACATCAAGCACTTTTACAATCCCCGACGGCGGCGCTCCACCTTGGGGTATCTCAGTCCAATGGAGTTCGAACGGCAGACTACAGGAGTGTAGGATGGTGTCAATTAAACCGACAGCAGCTCAGGATGTGCCTGGTAGTGGTAGGTAATCCCTACAGTTTCTAACGATCAACAATGGTCTACTTCCTGTTCCCCAATAATTATCGACACTCTAAGTGTCTAGATTTAATGATAATTAATCCATTGCATATTTTCATTTTCTACGGAAATAAAAACGGCACCACTGTTGCTTAGCTTCTACTCATGACAGCCTTTAGCATGACTTGCGTTACGAACGAAGACATAGACCAATTCTCAGATTAACAACAGGATAACATGTCAGTAACTATCCGAGAGCGAGGTGTGAAGTAAAGTTGCCTTACATCACCCTCTCTTCGTGGCTCGACCAGGTCGAACTGTGGTTTGCAAGACCAAATGCGACGTGATTACACGAGACGTCGGTATCCCGATGAAATACCTCGCCAAGAAGCTCATGGTCGCATCCGCCGCTACACTAAAGTCACCCAAGATGGTGAAGTGAAAATTTGGCACACAATCAATATACAGGCCACTAGAAGAGGGTGCCTTATTGGGCTAAGAAGTTGCCGGTGTTTCACGCAGAAAGTGAGCGAGTTTCATTGGGTGCGGTTGGTTAATGGTGGGGCGACTCGGTACAGAAAGCCAGTTGATACCTATTCAAGCTTAGCTATATGAGGAGTGATATTATGCGTGTTGGAACTTTGACTTTTAGCCAGATTGCTGCGCTATTGATCGTATTGTCACTGGGGTTCCCCACTCCCTCGCAAGCTGTGACCTTCTGGGATGAAAGTTTCGAGGGCCACCTAACGCCGAATTGGGATACGTCGGGGTGTACCAATGGGGCCGTGTCCCCAGGCCCGCTAGATGGGTGCAACCCGCGCATCTCCACAGATATCGCCCACACAGGAACAAAATCCCTCAAGGGGGACTACAACTCAGGGGGCACGGATGGCCTCTGCGGACGCGGGGGGTGCGGCACATTCTACGACCGTGCGCATCCCGGCACGACCGACGTCTGGACCCGCTTTTACTACTACACCGTCGGGTTCACCTACTACTCAGTCGAAACCAAGCACTTTTTCCATAAGGCGCATAATACGATTCGTGACTTTCTGGTGTCGAATTGGAATGGAAGTCGGGAGTTTACACTTAACTCTGAGAGCCAACTGCCCGCCCCCCCCCCGTGCCGATCTGGTGATGCCTCCTGCAACTATTACGCGAATATGGGGCACGTCTCGATGGCCGATGGTCGGTGGTACTGTGTTGAAACCCATGTGAAGGAGAACAGCGTAGGGAGTGCAAACGGTTCTCTGGAAATGTGGATTGACGGGGTGCAGACGACTGGGTATTACAATCGGCAGTTTACCGATAGCCCCGTTCCCCTGTTTGATATTCTACGTATCTATGTGCAGGCTGGCACTGGCCTCATGTACTATGATGATTTCGCCGTCGGCGACACTCGGATCGGGTGTGACGTGGGGCAATCGCCAGCCTCAACCGACATCACCCCGCCGGCCACACCCGAAGGTCTGAGAGCGCAATAGTGCAATGATGATGTTGGCGGGTAATCCTCGTAGGACTCCGCTTTCGTGGACACCTCTCACCAAAACAAATGCCTGTTTATCCAAAGCCCAGACTCAAGTAGCAAACACCACCATGGCCAGTTCTGATGGCCTTAGTCATTCCCTGAAAACTAGACCGCGCCGTGGCGGAAATTCTAAGCCCGTTATTGTGCCATACTCATGAGGTCGGGAAGGGACTGACTTGTTACCCCCTTTCCAGGAGCTTGTCGGACAGGCGGTCCAAACCGGTTTGCGGGGGCAGATTCTCACCCACACCTGTTACTTGTTATGACGCATGCGGGAAAACTATACAGACCAACCCCTTTCACGTTTCATATTTCCCTCTATTCGAACAACAGCGAAATATAATGCTATTAGGCCACCTTGCAATCCCGCTGCAATTATCACAACCATAAAGTGGGGGTTCTCGACGAAAGTGGGTCGTTGAAAATTGTCCACAACCGGCCCCACGATCACTCTCAATACATTATAAACCATCCGCATACCAACCCATTTATCCCAATTGATCGTCTTTGCATACGCGTATGAATAGTCATTGAGCGGATACGTACGCAGATCACTCGTACCAGGACGTTTCCCCTCCTCTAGAAGTCTTTCGATACGGTCATGCAAAATCTCCGGCGATTCCCGTAGCTCTCGAATACCGTAATACCCTCCGCTGGAGCGGGGGAACCATAGGCCGAAAAGTGGGTCCACCACCATTTTCCCAGACTCAGCCTCAAGTTCCACCGTGGCGTGAACTGACTTTCCCTCGCTTGAGTACAAGGCCCACTTCGAGGCCTTGATTCCGCGTACGTTAAGCAATCTGATGACTAATCGAGACCTGTCACCACATTCACCGCCCTGCTCCATGACCTGGCGAGGGGTGGCACGAAGAAAACCAAAAATCGGCAAAAGAAAGTACGAGGGATTGTCGATGTCCGGCTTCTCCTTCAGTGATTCGACCACTTTGATGGCTTGCTCACTGGGTGGCAAAGAGCGAGGAGCAATGCGATCCATAAGGTCCGATAAATATCTCTCTTCATCTAGGGAATGGACAATGGACAGCGCTTGCATCCCCAGCAAACACACAAACAAAAGCGCAATCAAGTTTCGGAGCCGCATAGGCGCTAGAGGTCCCAATAGCTGATCAATTGCGTCTGAATACCGAACTCGCGTCGCCAATCCCTCTTCAATAACCGTGTTTCTTCTTCAAAGTCTGGATGCCCAGGATGAACCATCAATTCCATGGAATCGTACCGTATGAACTCTGAATGCCGCTGATGTTTCGCCAACTCATAGAAGACAGCAAAGGAGGTGAAGGCGCTTGTGGTGACGGTAGGGTAATAGTAGCGCAAGGCCAAATTCCACAATTGTTTTTTCAACAGGAGCGCTGATGAAGGCGGCGATGACGCCGAGTACACATTCCAAGAGGTTCGCACCTTGCGGATGCCAAATTCTCGCTGCACTCGCTTGAGCACCTGGAAAAGCGACGGCATAGTGTGCACGTGATTGTGCGAGTCAAAGTGACTCACCGACAGCCCCAGCGAAAGCACCCGTTTGACTTGCAAACACCATTCTTTGAAAAAGGCGTCCCTAGCCCGAGCATCGATCGGCACCGATCGCAGAACCGCTTCGCCGGCGAAACATCCGTTGCCGTCGAGAAAGGGCTTCAGATCACTCAACTCTTCTGGAGGCGTGAGCGGGGTAAACTCCGTCAGATTCAGATGCACTCCATAGGAGCACGCCACGTGCTTCGGAATCTTTCGCACCGCGTCCTCCAGCGCGGGGGCATTGGCGATCAAGGTGGCGGAGGTAATTTGGCGCCGCCCGATTAAATCGAGCGTCTGCTCATTGACCGCTGAGCTGACACCCAAGTCATCGCTGTTGATAATGACCTTCATGCGCCGGTTCCACCCGGTGCAGACTGTCTGATGTATAGCTCATGCCAGAGCATAAAGGATAAGATCACCCAGAGCTTCGTCTCGTGGTTCCGCACCTGGCGATTATGTTCATCGAGCAAGTGCGCTACAGTTCGCGCGTTGAAGAAGCCCACTCGCTCTAAGACCGCAGGCGACAGATAGGACTGCACCATCTCCCGCAGAGGACCGCGCAGCCAATCACCCAAAGGGATCGAAAATCCTTGTTTCCGTCGACTCAGAATATCCCGCGGCAACAACCCTGCAAGAGCCTTGAGCAGCACATACTTCTTGGTCATACCATTGAGCTTGTATTGAGCGGGAATCGTAGCGGCAAACTCGACCACTTTGTGATCCAGGAATGGCACACGAACTTCCAGGGAGTGCCACATACTCAGGCGATCGGTCTTGCGCAACTCATCATCCGGGAGATACGTTTCCAAATCAGTGTAGAGCATCCAATCCAATGGATCTTCGTACGGCCCCACTCGTTCCATGGCGACTGGCGTGGCATAGCTTCCTGAACGCTTGAGCGCCTCAAGGACATCCGGACTCAGAATCGCGGCCTTTTCCTGCTCGTCAAAGGCAGCGAGGAAGCACTGATACCGCTGCGGTAAGGGAAGATCTGCCCCCTGGACAAATCGCTTCAGGCGATCCACCCAGAGTCCAGCCGCCCGCACCTCAGGAAGCCGACGAATCAGGGGATCGAGCATGCCGTGTCGCAGCCCCTGAGGAATCCTCCGATAGCGCTCCGCCGCCAAGGCTCCTCGATATCTCTCGTATCCTGCAAATAGTTCATCGCCACCAGTCCCGGAAAGGGCCACTGTGACGAACTTTCGAGCTGTTTCAGAAATCATGTAGTTTGGAATAGCCGACGAGTCTGCGAATGGCTCGTCAAACGACTGCACGATAGACGGTAGCATTCCCTCGATCTGCCGCTGCGGATCTTGATAGAGATATTCCGAGTGGTCGGTGCCGTACTGGGCCGCGATGGTTCTGGCAAACGGCCGTTCATCAACCCCCCCCTGTCCCGATTCAAACCCAATGGTGAAAGTTTTGACTCTTCCCTGCCCGGCCCGCGACATCAAAGCGACAATCGCGCTGGAGTCGACCCCCCCGCTCAAAAAGGCCCCGAGCGGGACCTCGCTGATCAGATGGAGTCGGACAGACTCCTCCAACTGATGCAAAAGCCCCTCCGCATAATACTCGATAGACTGCACTCGACCGGATGCGGGCTTAAGCTGCCAATACCGCCTGAGATGAAATCTACCATCACTCCATACCCCAATGTGGGCCGGAGGAATCTCTCGCACACCTTCATAGATCGTATGCGGACCTGGCACATACTTGAAGGTCAGATAGTCTGAAAACGCCCTCAAATTAATCCGTCGCTGAAGTTCACCTACTGCAAGCAGACACTTCAACTCACTGCCGAAGTAGAGCGATCCCCCGTCTTGCCAATAATAGAAGGGCTTAATCCCAAGACGATCTCGCCCCAGCAATAGTTTCTTCTGTCGATCATCCCAGATTGCGAAAGCGAACATGCCCCGCAAATGGGAAACCATTGCTTCCCCATACTCCTCATAGAGATGGACAAGACACTCGGTATCGGAAGTGGTTGCCAGTCGATGTCCGCGCTTTTGAAGATCGTCTCTCAGCTCCCGGTAGTTGTAAATCTCGCCGTTGAAGACCACCCATACGGTGCGATTTTCATTGTGGATCGGCTGCTTCCCGGCATGCACGTCGATGATCGAGAGCCGTCGCATGCCCAATCCTACGCGATCTCCAAAGTAAAACCCATCGTCATCGGGCCCTCGCCGCCGAATGAGCGCACACATCCGCCTGACCAACGGCTGATCAACGTATCCCGGCTCTGCGTGAACACTTCCGACAATACCGCACATGAGCAATCCCTCAGCGATTGACGTGCTGGGAAGGATCATCGGCGCGGGCTATTCGCCCCCATGATCGCCGACCGTACCCCAGCATTCCCAGCAACTCGATGACCAGACGCCACGGCAAAAAGACCGGAACCAGCGCCAGCCCTGCCAGCGCTTTTCCCGGCGATTCCGTGGAGAATACTCCCAGCAGAAAATAACTCGCGATCGCTCCAAGAAGCCCCGCGGCCCAGTAGAAGGAAAATCCCCAGACCGGATCACCCGCATTGACAAAGCTTCCCACGAGACACAACAGCGCAAGCGAAGCCTGGCTCGAGTAATTGGGGGCGACCAGCGTCACGGCGGAGTCGAACAACGAAAAGGATCTTGCAGCGACCCCCTGCGTAATCAGCGACCAGATCTTGCTGCCCATGACGGCATAGCGACCGCTGGCCCATCGCAATCGTTGATGGGAAGCCTGCTTGAAGGACTGGGACTCTTTCGCAAAGGTCCTCGCCATAGGATTAAAGTAGATCTTGTCTCCACCCAGCAACAGCTCCACCGAAAATTCCCAATCTTCTCCGACTGAAAAAGCCGTCCACCCGCGTCGCTCAAGCACTCCTGCGCTCAAACACATCCCGGTACCGGTCAGCATCCCCTGGAGGCCGAGAGCCGTCTTCCCCGCATAATAGCGGCCGTTGCGCAGCACACCCGTCACCGCAATAATTCGGGTAAATGGACTGGCCCAGGGATTGGAGATGTAGTTATAGCCCTGCTGCACCTGTCGACCGGCCTGAAGCTCCGCGTTAAACGCCAAGAGAAGGTCCCGATCCGCAAGGGTGTCGGCATCAACAATGACCACAGCTTCAAAAGCGATCCGCGCACTCCGCGCTTGCTGGATACCCCAGGCTAGGGCAGCGCCTTTTCCAGGCTGCCCATCGGCTCGTTCAAAACACTCAGCCCCCCAACGTGTGGCAACAGCAGCGGTCCTATCCGTGCAGCGGTCAGCAACAACCAGTATTCGAAAATGTGAGGATGGATAATTCAGCTTGCGCAGGCTCTCCAGCGTACTTGCCATTCCCACTTCCTCATTATGGGCAGGGATCAATATGAGAAACTGGGCTTGTCTGTCGCCGGAACGACTTGCGGGAGGACGATAGAAAAAAGAACTCACGGCCAGGAACCACTGATACAGGACCAGCAGCGTGAGAGGGAGCAATACCAGAAGAACCAATATCCCGATGATAGTAGTCATGAACTATATAGTTACCGAAGCTGAGAACTAGGGAGCGCGTCCGTCACGCCATCCATGCGTTTTGCCAGTATGGCGATCGCTGAGGTGTCATATGGCAACGCGCTGAACACTTTGGCCACATTCATCGCAGGCTTGCCAGGACGAAGCAGCTTTTGCAAACCCGTCGCCACCCACGAGAGCGGCACCAGGACGAAGGTCGGAAGCCAGATCACCGTAAGATCTGGATTGGCCTTGCGAAGATGATCCAACAACTCACGTTTAGTCGGCGAGACGGGGTCGAGCAGATTCAACGGACTCGGCACGCTCTCCCACATATCCGTCATCCACGCCAAGAACCGGCCGGCAAACCCCACATCCACAACACCCAGCCTGTCACGCGGAGAGCCGACGGCCACAAAGAAATTTCCTAGCCGCTTGCCGAGACGGCCTGGAGGATCGAAATCCCGATAGTCCACCAAGGCGCCAGGACGAATCACTTTGACCGACAGCCCGAGCTCCTCCCCCAAATCAACGGCACGCCGTTCTGATTCAAGCTTGCCCCACACATAGGGCCCGGACCCCTTGCTGTTCGGCTCCAATGGCTGATGATCGCCGATCGGTCCCCCATGCCCCTGGGCCAACACCGCCAGACTGCTCACATGAATGAAATGCGTGATACCGGCGGCAGCCGCTCCCTTGACCATGTGCGAAGTGGCATCGAGCGAATTCCGCTGGTGCTCCGGCCATCCACCGGCAGTCTCTGCTGCTGCATGAATGACCGTATCGACGCCTTTGAACAAATGCGCGCCGGCGCCTGTTGCCACATCCGCCACGATATATTCAGCACCGGCAATCCGCTCCCATGGCGAAGGCTCGCGACGCGCCACAACACGAACGGGACGACCGCGCCCCAGCAAGGCACGGACGATCTCCTTCCCGAGAAACCCGGTTCCACCTGTCACAAGCACACCCCGGCTATCGACAGGCCTCGGGGCTGCCAACGCCAAAGCCTTTGCCTCTCCGACCTTGAGAGCCTCTGCCACCCGCTCACATATGCGAACGGTTTCAAGCAGACTTTCAGGAGAGAGCGGGGAAGGGGTTTTTGTCCGCACAGACTCGTAGAAAGCAGCGAAGAGTTCAGCCAATCCCGGGTAGCTGCGCTGGCTCTTGAGAAACCGGCGCGCCATTGCCGACGTGGTCCCCGTCAGGAGTTGCCAGGCCTGTCGATAGGGAGCCAAGAGCTTGTCGACGCCCGATGAGCCTGGACCGATAGCCCGCTGTGTGGTGCTCCGGACGTAATCAGCAAAGAGTGAGCCGTTTTTCCCGATCACCCGCAGATAGCTCTCAACAGGGCGGCCTTCAAGTGTCACGACCAACGTCCCGGTCACTCCACCGCGCCGAACGAGTGCGTGCACCGTCCCGGCTTGACTTACTTCGAGCGAGACCAGCTCGATGCGTCCCTCCCCAGACAGTTCGAGAACTCGCAGCAACAGATAGACCGGATGGGGCAAGATATCGAGCAATTGATGATCCGCCCGGAGCACGGTACGTCCACCGGGAGCATGTCGGACCGTACGGAAAGAAAAATAGCTCTCAACATGCGCGACCCGACCGATAGAGGGTAGGTATTTGGTCAGGACAGCGGTCGGCGACTCATAGAGTAATTGGTGACCGGCACAGACCAGAAGATTCTTCGCCCGGGCTTCGTCCAGAATCTGTTGTGCATCCTCGACTCGCTCCGTAAATGGTTTTTCTACGTAGATATGGCTACCAGATTTCAGTGCTGAGAGTGCGAGCAGTCCATGGGAAACCGGAGGCGTACAGATGTGCACCACATCAGGTCGTTCAGCCGCCAGTAACTCTTCAGGAGTGCCATAACTCTTGATCCCGGGGACAATGCTTCGCATCGCCGCCTGGGCGATATCAGAGGGATCGGCCACCGCGACCAGCTCGGCGCCAGCACATCTCAAGATGGCACGGGCATGATGCTGGGCATGGCGGCCCGCGCCAAAGAGCGCGATCCGGAGCTGGCGTGTGAGCGAGACTGTTTGACTGACCTGTGTCACGGATTCTTTTAGATCCAGAGGAAATAACGAAGATACGATGCGCCGCATGTTAACAGGGGGTTACTTAGCCACATAAGACCCTCGGCCTATTGCCCATCTCCATTGCCGAGTGATTCCTGATGCCGATACCATTGGTGCGTTAATTGGAGTCCTTCGTCAATACTGAAGCAAGGCACAAACCCAATGGTTGCCTTTGCCCGCTCGATGCTATAGATGGCATCCGTACTCCACAAGGCGAATTCGCCAAGAGAAGGCGTGCCCTTGATTCCCGCTTCCGCAGACTTAATGCAGCTCTTCAGCAGGCGCGACCGTTCAGCGATCCACTTCACCGTCCCCATATGATGATCCCGCACATACCGCGCCACGACGCGGACCGGCTCCATCATCAGAGCCCGCACATTCGATCCGTGCTTGGTATGTTCCCTGAGCGGAGGCAGCTCCAAATCTTTTTGTATACGAGAAAAATATTCATTCCAGGTCACGACTTCAGGCCCGCTGATATTAAACGTCTGACCTATCGCTCTCTTATCGTACAAACACGCGACGATAGCGCCGACTAAATCATCGACATAGAGAAGATTGCACTTCCCCTCCCCCACTTCACCAAAGGTCCCCCACTGCCCCGCCGCGAGTTTCGCAATCACCTCTTCGGTCCATAGACCGCTGTGGGGGCCATACACGATCGTCGGACGCAGGATGGAAACCGGTAACCCCTTCCTTCCGAGCTCCTGGCAAATTCCTTCGGCATCGATTTTGGCGTCGGCATATTCATCCCCCGTGTGGGCCAGAGGCATCCCCTCTTCGAGGGTCCCGGTTGCTTTTCCGTAGACGGCGATCGAACTCAAGTAGATAAACCTGCTCACGCCTTTCTTGTACGCACACTCCGCAAGGCGTCGCGTCCCCTCGACAATCCCTTCTCGCGATCCTTTTGCACAGTGAATGACTTCTGAAACCCCATCCATTGCAGCGGCCATTTCAGCGTCATCCAGAAGGTTCATCTTCACGACTTCGACCGGAAACCGGCCGATTCTGGCACAACTCGCCCATTGGCGAACCGCGGCCCGCAGCGACTGTACACCGGTCAAATGGAGCATCTCGATCACACGGCCCCCAATGAACCCTCCCGCGCCGGTGACGAGAATTTTCCCTTTACTGGTCATGGAGGGCCACCCGAATATTCTCCACCCATGGAAGGCTGAACCGTTGGCGTTTGCTATAGCACTCGTCGATGAGCTCGATGGAAGGACAAACGTCCGTGCCTTGAATCAGGGGCTTTTCCTTCCCCTCAATTACAGCCAGAAAATTGTTGACCAACGTTCCCACGAACTCCTTATATGTCCGCTCCTGGCTGGGAAAATCCATCTCTGTCGTTCGCCCCCCCCTGGGAGTCCATTTCAACGCTCCCCAGTCATCAGGATTGCACTCGACCACACCCTTAGTCCCGTGAAACGCATAGTAGGACTTAATATCCGAAAGCCGGTTCAACTTGATATCTAGTCGACAGTCCCTGGTCTTGGCCCGCACATAGGCCACCGATTCCGGCCCTCCAAATGAGTCGTCCTGGAACTGGACGATCTGGGGTTTCTCCCCTAACCACCAACAGGCTAAGTCCAATAGATGCGCACCCAGATCCAGCAGAACGCCTTTCGACGAAATGGTTGGGTCCACATAAAAACCCGTGAGGCTCTGCCACCCAAACTTTTCCCCTTGCAACATTCGCAACGCCTGGAGCGTCCCTAATTCTCCCGATACTAGCATCTGTTTGATATGCTTGAAGTTTGGGAACAATCTCCTGGTGTTATTGACGCACAGGGCTACCCCATTGCGCGCCGCCTCATCGATCATGCTGCGGAGTTCCCCGCCGGTCACTGCAACTGGCTTCTCACAGAACACGTGAACCCGGCGGCGCAGACAATCCATACTAATCGAGTAATGGAGAAAATGCGGCACAGCAATAATAACGCCCTGAACGCGATCGAGAATCTCGGCGTAGTTGTCAGTGAATTGTGAAGACCCCAATTCTTCGGCCACAATCTTGGCTCGAGCGAGGTCTCTATCCACCAGAATCAGGTTCTCGGAAATTTCGGGGAGTTTCTTCAGCGCTGGAATGTAATAGCTGGTGGTTGCAGCCCCGCAGCCAATTAGAGCAATGGATAGTCCTGTCATGTCTGGTATCTCTTACGACAAAATAATTCGTGTACTCTGCACACACAAAATTTATATCTGGCTTCCCCGAATCTGTCTAGCATATTGAGTTTGTAGGAGGATTCGGCATGAGGACTCAGATCATCCCTTGAGAGCATGGGGCCTTCTGATCGCGATATACGCTTGAAGCCCTTCCAAAGGGCTGGCCGTCTCCTCAAACCTCTGGCCCCGACGTACCCCTCATGAGCGATTCGTAAACTTCTTCTACCTCATTGACCATCCGTGTAGCTGAAAAGCCCTCCCGCACGAGTCGATACCCACTCTCGGCCAGCTTGGTGGACAAGTCGGGGTGTTCCAAGACCATCGTCATGTGTTTCTGCAATTCGTCAACATTTTCCGGAGGCACCAAAAATCCTGTTTCCCCGTGCCGAATTAACCGCGGGATGTCTCCCACTCGGCTGGCCACGACAGGAATCTTATTGGCCATCGCTTCTAGCAGGACATAAGGTAAGCCCTCCCTCAACGACGGTATGACGATACAATCGATTTGCCTATAGATGGCGGGCATATCGTCACGTACCCCACAGAGGGCCACACTCTCTTCAAGGCCGAGGCGCCGAATCTCATTCTGAATTTCCTCCCTCAAGGGACCGCTTCCCACAATCAGAGCGTGCACCTTCGGGTGGTTCTGCTTTATTCGCGAGAGAGCATTCAAAAACACGACATGGCCTTTGTCCAAGACGAGCCGTCCCACCACACCAAATACCGGCGCCCCCTTGCCAACCCATCTGCAGTCCTGCTTGCCGACAGTTGGAAGCTGCGAATCAAACAGTGACAAGTCGATTCCGTTGGGAATAAGACGCACCTGCTCTTCCCGAAACCCTTTCCTCCGAAGCTGCACCTGAATATCCTCCGCAACCGCAATTGTGCGATCGAACATATATTGGAGAATCTGCTCCTCCAGAAAAAGTGATGTCCGTATCTTGAGAGAATGCTTTATGGAACCATGCGCCGTGGCAACTCGCTTCACGCTCATGTTTATCGATGAAAGCATCCCGAAGAGTGTCGACTTGAAGTCATGCGTGTGCAGGATATGGATGGCTCGATCCCGAAGTATTGTCCGCAAAGCCTTCACTGCTTTCCCATCAAAGGCGCTGCTCACAGCCACCACTTCAACCTGGATGCCTAATTCTTTGGCACGCTGAATCAGCGGCTGAGCACTTCCCGTCTTGTCCTGCAAGCACACGAGCAGGAAGTTGAACCTCTTGTGATCCACATGCTGGGCCAAAGCCAGAATGACCTGCTCGGCGCCGTATAATCCACTACTGTCTCGAATATGTGCCAGGTTTATTCTAAACATAGCGTCTTAAATTATGCCGCATAATATCCGTAGCGCCGAATTGGGTGTTTTCCAGCGGTCGAAGCATGTGGAGACGGCGGTCAGCACGTCGTCCAGGGTGGCGAAGAACCGGTTGTGCGTCGCCAGGCGGCGGGCCAGCTTCCAGACTCGCTCGACGGAGGCCAGTTGCGGACTGTACGGCGGCAGAAACAGCAAGGTGAGCACGGCGCGATATTTTCGAAGCAGGGGCTTGAGCAGAACGGCGTGGTGGTACCGGGCATTGTCCAACACCAGCACCATGCGCGTGTCGCGGGAGCGATGCCGCAGGTGCGTCTTCAGAAAGGTCTCGAACGTGACCGCGTTGAACGTGGCGCTCAGGGAGCGAATGAACTTGCCGGTGCGCAAACTGACGGCCCCAAAGCAGGCGACCGATTTGCGGGTGGACGCATGGAGCAGCACCGGATCCTTGATCTCGGGTGGCACCCACACGCGGCACCGGGTGCCATGCTGTTGGAAGTGGCATTCGTCTACGCTCCAGAGTTCAACGCCCCGGCATCGTGCCAGGCGGTGCAGTTTTTTAAACGCCGCGACCTTGACCGGATCGGACTGGGCGACTTGGGGGCGAGGCTTACGCAGCCGGAACCCCATGTGGCCGAAGATGCGTTGGCACTGGCGCACGCCCAACTCCATCTTGTAGTGCCGGTGCAGATGCGCCGCGAGCAGCTTGCCATCCCACAGATGCGCTGCATACCCAAACACCTGGGGGTCGCGTCGCAAGTCACGTCCCAGCGCCGCCCATTGCTTGGCGTTCAGCGTGGCAGGCCGACCCGACCGCGCCCCGTCGCGCAGGCCGGTCAGTCCATGGGTTTCAAAGCGCGTCACCCAGCGCTGCACCGTTCGGCGATCTTCCCCAAACAAGTCGGCGACCTGCTGGCAGCTATGGCCGCCGGTGACCAGCAGCAGCCCGTGCAACCGATGGTCGTACCGCGACTCATCGGACCGAGCGATTTCCTGTTGGATGGCCAGGCGCATGACGTCGGCATCCGCAATGACCAATTTTCTCATGACCGTACCTCCGCATCGTTGACCAATCATCAGTACACCCCAATGATGCGGCAATATATATGTCGCTATGTTTAGCTATCAAAATCACCTCACCCCTCACCGTTGCGTACTGACGCCCTCCCGAAAAAGCAGACCAGTCTCAACTGGAACAATGCGGCACCCTGCAGCCTAGCAAAGCTTTCCAGGTTTGGCTGGTCCACTTTATTGGGAGGGGGTCAGGCCCCCCGAAGACGTCGTCTGCGCTCGTTAAGGATTGTCTCGTTCCGGGGCCAACGTCGCAACCTTCATGGAGTCCGTTATGACTCGCTTCGTGGCAGGGATATGTTCTTAAGAGACTAGGAAAGCAGATCACGCACCATCCCACGAACTACACGAAAGGCCATACTCTGATGCTAATGCCCTGGCACGGGAACTCCCATTTACCAAGATACCTCGGTCAACTGCTCGGAGTAATGGCACATCGGAACTATCATCGGCATAGGCAGTGATAGAGTGATTCTGGAATCTACGCCGGAGATCTTCGAGTCTTCTCAGCTTCTCCGTGCCACGCACATTCGCACCTGCTAAGCGGCCAGACATTTGCCCATCGACATACTCAGTAGCCGTGCAGATGATTTCCTCAAACCCTAATACCCTTCCCAGTTCTAGCACATAGCAATCCGGACTTGCTGTCATAAGTACTAGCAAGTCGCCGGCCTGCCGATGGCCCCGCAATACTTCCAATGCCTTCTTATTCAGACCACGAGAAACTAATTGAGGGACAAACTGTTTGGTCCAGGCCTCTATTTTTTGGCGAGGCATGCCCCCTAATACCGCAGATAGAAAAGACTCTTTGAGCTGTCCATTATTAATGAGCCCCAAATAGAACTTTGCAACTGCGAAAGGCAAGCCGATGCATCTCAAGATTCTCGTGGGATTCCGCAGCAAAATCCCGGCGAGATACGGCAGGAAAGTGTCTCGACGTGAGAGGGTGCAATCTAAGTCGAAGATAATAAGGGAGGGCTGCACGGTCATGCGCTGTATACAATTAGAACGAATGAAACCACCCAGCATAAAATAGCAAGAAAAAGAGGCATGTCTCTCGTTAACAACTCTGCGGGAGCCCCTCCCAGGGACATTCTGTGGATGAGATAGAGATAACGAAAGATCCCAAAGACCACAAACACACTCGTTAGATACAGGAGCTTTGCATTGAATCGAGAAATGGTGGAAGGATCCAATGTATATAGCAAATAGGTAATCAGAGTGACGGGGGTGACAACTGAAATAAGTTCATCCACAAGCTTCAAATTGTATTGCTCAAGCACAGGCCGGTGAGCATTCGAGCTTTCTTCTGAAACGAGAATCTCGTGCCGCCGCTTCGCTAGGGCTAGGAATAAAGACAGCAAGAATGTCGCTAGAATTAGCCAAGAGGAAGGCGGTACATCAATAGCAGCCCCTCCCGCAAAAACACGAAGTACAAATCCTGCCGCAATGCAAAAGATATCCAAGATGACAACGTGCTTTAACCACAAAGTATACGAGACATTGATGAGGAAATAGGATGATAGAAGAATAAGCACAGGAGGATGAAACGCCACGAATAGTAATCCTGTGCAAGCAAGGACTGTTGCCATAACAGCTGCCAGTCCTACTGACAATTCGCCTGATGCAATGGGCCTGTCTCTTTTCCTTGGATGAAGCCGATCCAATTCCCGATCATGTATATCATTAAATATGTAAATTGCACTCGCAACACAACAAAATGCCAAAAACACAAAACTGACTCCCAAAAGCTTATCGATATCCTTCCCCTGCCCTGAAAAGAAAAGAGGAGCCAGCACGAAGACATTCTTTATCCATTCAAGCGGGCGGATCTCCCTGATGAGGATGGGAAGCTTCCTCAGACTGAGCGAATGGTCTTGATCAGGCGGACCAGAACTATTTCGGCTTATTCTCATTTCACTGCACCTGAATATTGCGGTCGGTGCGGCTATGAGTTCGAATACGTTCATACAGCACAACACCTGCATAGCTGGCAAATGCAAGCACATATGGCATGATGGGCACCATATAGCGGAAAAGTGGCAGTGTCACCCAGTGCAAAATAACGAAGTACAGAAAAATGATATGAAAAAACCCGTGCAGCTGAATATTCCTCTGCCAGGCCAAGAACATCCCCCAAAATGCAAACACATAAATACCAGCGTTGACGCCTAAAATCAGAGCATGATTATTTCCTGATTCAGTTGAGTATGCAAGCCGCGTTAGTTTGACGAAAATAAACTTCCCGAGCCCAACAGGATCGTTTTCTAGCTGTCGCCTGTAACTCTCAATGCCAGCTTTATAGACAAATCGCTCTTTCTCCCTTGGGTGACTATCGGACGAAGGTTCATAAATCCCATCCAGTCTCAGTGATTCTACGAATACTGGGAAATCTTTGGCTCTTTGATCGATCTCCAAGAAGTTCGGTGAAGCACCCCACAGAAATACGATGGCTCCTGACGCTACGGGAATAAAGCTATTCAGGACTACTTTATTCCTTATCGTCCAAGGCATTAACGCTAGACCAAAAGACAGCATCAAGACAAAAAACCCTAAGATCACCCTTCTCCGGACTTGCATGAATATCGGGGGAAATAAGATAAGAAAGAGCGGCAAGAACTGCGTAGTTCCTCTCATCATGGTGGCTGCGCCAAGGACGAGTCCTGCTGCGCCAAAATACCTCCACTTGGTCTCTCGTAAAGCGTTAATCATGAGGAGAACAAACAGCGCAAGCAAAAACGTGAAGTATGTTTCAGGACCGACACACAATGAAAGGTAAATCGAAAACGGATATATCGCTAGCAGTATCCCACAGGTTACTCCAACCATAGCACCAAAGATCGTCACAGCAATAACGTAAACAAGGCCTGTCGTTACTGAATCAATCAGTATCTGACTCAGAATGATAGGGATTTGAGTCTTTCCGAATAGCTGCCAACTTGCCGCGATGGTTAAGGCATACAGTGGGGGTGTAAAAAGCGGATAGGCGGGATCGCGGAAACCACTTCCATCTGTGATTATCTGCGCGCCACCAAGATAGGCGAGCGTGGCGTTAGTGTCCAAAGCAGGCGCTGGTAGCACCCACCAGGCCACAAGCCTGAAAAGTAACGATACCACAAAAAGCGCAATGGCTATCCGAGTACTTAATGGAGACATAGTTACCACGCCTGCGCAAGTCACGACCTTCCCCTGATTTCCATCATTCCTATTCACATTTACGTCCTAGCAAAAGAATGTGTATTTCTATAATTTGCGCCAGGCACACAATCCGCTAGGGACCTTACACCAAATGGGTTTCTTGCCTAGTCTAGTGCTATCCTGGACACCAAAAGTCGTGGGCTCTCAGTTGCGAACTGACGTAACTGAATCTCCCTTTGCAGGCCAAGAAGTCTATCGACGCAACTGGTCAAAGCGCGCAATTGCTTCAGGACCTGAAATACTATGAAATTTTCTCAAAATAGGGACCCTAGACAACATACCCATAACGATTCTTCATCCTGGCATTCATTTCAGCTTTTCTCTGCTCCGTGATATTGCCTCGGATTGTGTACTCTATTCCAAAGTCAGGCGAGGAGGCCATCTCCGCAGTCCGCCGCTCAAGAAACTCAGCGAGAGGACACAACACCCTAGCCGGATTCCCTGCCGCAACAACGCCACCAGGAATATCCCCCGTAACGATACTTCCAGCGCCAATGATGACGTCTGATCCTATAGTCACTCCAGGAAGGATGATGCTCGATGCTCCCACGAAAACCCGGTCCCCGATGACCACTTTCCCAATTCGCGTCCGACCGAGATGTCGCTTAGCACTTGCGTCATGCGCCAAAATCTGTACCCGTGGTGCCAACGTGACATCATTGCCAATTACAATGTGCCACATGTGGCTAGGGTCAATGATGACATCCTCTAACATGGCAAAATTGTGGCCAACGGTCAGTCCCTGCCTTACGAGCCAAGAAACGGGATCTCGTCGATGAAACTTCGCCAAAAGCCTCGCCAGTAGTTTAAGCATAGATCTCCCCCTAGCAAGAATAAAGACGATGCCTCAAGTTGCTACGAGAATGTGGCGCCAACGGCGCGTGAACCGCTCACATTCATATACGCCCGGTGCCAGGAAACGAACACCATAATTAATACCCACATCCCGTTCAGGTACAGAATTTACTTGAGTGGGGGGAGATTATTTCCACAAGCCCTATTCCTCCGCTTAAGGTATCGGGTTTGGCTGATATTCTCGCGCGAGATGACCCAGCGGCTTCCCGCCAAGCTTCGGTAAGAGAACACCCATCTGATATCTGGACCGGACAGCATCCGGTCCCAAGTCCCCCCTCTCAACCTCGGAAATATTTCGGAGGGCCACCACTAAAGCCATCATGATCCATAGACTCGGGTACCAGAGGATGGAAATAAATACCCCGCTCACGATGAATCCAATCAGACTCCCCTCCATGGCTCTCGCAAGATACACACGCACATCTTCTCCCTGCTGAATCGTCTGACCGTGCTTCTGACTTGACCGCGCGGGCGAGAGGCTCGTCCTGACAAGCTTAAGGTCCATGAAACATCGCACAATCATCACTCCTATGATGAGAGTTCCGCTTAGACCCAATTCTGCAATCAATGTCACCCAGGCATTATGAGCCTGCCGGCCAGCAACAGACCTGCCATCGAAAGTGCGCCCGGCTTCATAGATTTCAAATGTCCACGGGAAGTTTTGCTGCCCGACTCCGATAATTGGATTAGAATAAAACATCTCCATTCCAATCCCCCAAAGATAGAGCCTATTGGCTCCGGTTCCAGTCCCCATCGTTTGTTCACTAGTCGAAGAGGCAATTTCATCCCAGTACTTTTCTGGAGCAAGCACCAGCATGAACAGCACCGCCACAACAACCACTATAAGAGCATTCAGCTTCTTGGGTGAGCGGTACCAACAATAGGCTCCCACCGAGGCCAATCCGATGAAGCCTCCCCGTGACAGGCTTGCCATAGCGGCTAAAATAAAGACTCCCAAGAATGCCAGATATTTTTGTTTTTCCTTGGCTTTGGTGGCAGCAAATAACAGGAAATAGGCGAATGGAATCGCCATATTCATCACCATGCAGAAGTCGTTCTCGTCCCCCATCCAGGAGCCAATCCCGACCCCACCTTTGGCTATCCCCATCACCGCCAAGAAAACATGAATGCCCAACCACATTTTCATCAAGGTCATCATCTTTTCGAGAGAGTCGACGAAGGTCACGATGCCAAGATACACACAATACAAAAGAAACATGTCTTTTAACGTCATAAGGGCCCAAAAGTTGTTCACGGCAATCGGCACATGAATCGCCATGAGCACAAATAGAGGGAGCCACAATTTGGTCTGGAGCCTTGAAAAAACCGACTTCCCTGACATGAGGACGTTTAGAAGGATCAATACAGATAAGCCCGTACTAAACGGAATGCCCCGGACACCGGGGATCAATTCCTGCGGACGCCCAAACTCAAATAAGAGGTACGCCAATACAAGATAAAACCCCGCTTTGCTCTCTTGAGTCCGGCGCGGCTGCCCGATAGCCCAAGGCTTCAACTCAGGCGTGGCCATAGGCTTTGCGTCACTACGCATCGAACACCGCCAAACCTTCCATCCAGCGCACTTTCAGTCTCACTGTTTGTCCATCCCAGAGTCACGGACACGCAACGATCTTGCGTATAGGTCACTGTACTGATCAACCGTTTGTTCCAAACTAAAGTGTTGCCGGACTCGCTCGACACCTTGTCGACCAAATTGTTGCATCATCCCTGGATCACTCAACAGTTTCACAAGATTGGCTGCAAGATCTTTTGCATCTTCAGGCTGGACCAGAAAGCCTGTCCGTCCGTGGTCGATCAGTTCAGGATTCCCTCCAACCAGCGTGGCCACCACTGGTTTGCCAGATGCCATCGCTTCGAGGAGCGCTAATGACAACCCTTCGGACAGCGACGGTAAAACAAATGCGTCCAGCACAGACAACAGCCTCGGAACATCCTGCCTCATCCCCAAGAAGCGGACATTCGCCCCTATTCCCAACCGTTCTACTTGCGCCTTTAGCGAGGCTTCCAGCTCGCCTCGCCCGATCACCAACAAGACCGCACCAGGCCACCGCCGAATGATCTCCGACATCGCCGAGATGAGAAACCGATGCCCCTTGACAAGATAGAGACTGCCCACAACCCCCAGCACAGGGTAAAACTCTGATATCCCAAGCTCAGCCTTGCATTCCTGAACTTCATCATCTGTGACCGTCTGTGCCTGACCCACACCGTTATAGATCACCTCTACTCGCTCTGCTGCAACACCGACCTTTTCACAAATGAACCGTTTCAAATCTTGCGACACCGCGACCATCGTGCCTCGCCGGCTGACAAGACGATAGGCGATTCTCCGACGTAGTTTCTCCCAAAAATAATTCTTGCCATGCACGGTCGCAACGAACGGAACCCCCGCCAACGTTGCCACGATCCATCCGCACAGAATCGCGCTAAACTCGTGCGCATGAATGAGCGCCACCCGTTCCTTACGGACAAGTCTCAAGCAGGCACTGAACCACTGGAAATTGAAACGCCCTGCGAGGGGCATCACAGTCGTCCTGACCCCAAGAGCTTCACATTCTGCCTGCAGCCATCCAGGCCGAAACAGCCCTACAATGATTCGAAATTGTCCCTGATTGAGCGCGGCCGTCAGCGTGCTGATCATCCGCTCCGCCCCACCCGGCCCGCTGCTGGTCGACAAGTGCAGGACTGTCGCTTTCTCTTCCCCGTGAGTCATGAGTTCTTCGGGTTGCCCGGCAAAACTCGGCTCAGGGCCGGCTTACGCCCCTTCATACCCAATCTGCCCGCCAGAACGTCGCAGCATCGACTTACTTGCTGAAAGCAGGAATGGAAATCTTCAATGGTTCCAGAGTACGGGTCCGCTATTTCGAGAGGCCCTACAGAATCAAATCGCCCCAACAATACAACCTTTCCCTTCGATCTCGGGTACACCCGCTGAATACGATCTTTCTGCAGGATTTCCATCACGACAATTAGATCCGATTGGTCGATCAATTCCTTGTGAACATGACTGGTTGCATGAGCGGCGAGTGACAGCCGATGCTGCACGGCGACAGCCATAGCCTTGGCATGCGCGGGCTTTCCAGGGGTTGTTTCAAGGCCGGCTGATCGTACTGCTATTTGTCGTCCCTCCTTCTCGACAAGGGATTGAAAATAGACTTCCGCCAATGGACTACGGCAAATATTGCCTTTGCAGACAAACAGAACGGATTGCACGGAATCTGGCAACCGAATCGCCGCCCAACGTTCAAACGGATATCGAACGACGATCATCCTCCTACGATGGTAAGCCAATGTTTCACGAAGGCCGCAGAGAAAACTCATGCAGTGCTCCGACAGGCTTGGTGTCTTCCCTACGTTCATGAGCGACCTCCCACGAGATGCCTGAGCCAGGCTCGATACTCCGCGAGCGCAGGACCAGGATCGGTAAACGATTCGATCTCGTAATGGAGATCAGGTTGAAACAGTTTACAGAATTCCACCAGACACCGCCCTCTAGATGGCGCATCAGGACCAATATGAAGTTGCAGGTTCGACTTTGTCAGCCTCAAGAGCAAGTGATCGAGGTCGCCGAGCAACCAACGAGATTTTGTTCCAATACGATAGAAATTATTCGGCACCGCAATTGGTATTCCCTGCATTGCCTCGTATAGCAGATACGGAAAATTCAATCCGGCATCGATCGCCAACTGTAACGACCCCCAGAAACGACCATTGATCTCCATGAGCATTGGGATACCAGACTCTCGCTCCATCTTGAACTCCACCATCGCAACCCCGTGCCATTTCACCCACTCCAATAGCCTTACAGCATAGTCGACCATGGGCTTGGGCAACTCGATGCTCTCTCTAAATACACTCACCCCCCCGGCAGGTGGCTTCTCCCGGATTCGCCTATGAGCAAAGAGCGCGCATGGCCTCCCGTGATCGAAGAGCCCGAATACCCCTTGGCCCTCGCCCTCTATTCGTTGCTGGATAAGGGAAGGATTTCGCAGATAGGGAGTTCTGCGATACAGGTCCGTCAGTTCCTCGACATTTGACACAAAATGCACGCTTGTATTGATCCACCGCTCATCAACTCTCAGAAGCGATCGACCCGGCTTCACGACAACTGGATAGGCCCTCACCTGATCAAGCACTGCATTGATATTCCCATCCGGAACAAAGACGGTCTTCGGAACCGGTATCCCCAATTCAAGGGCAAGCTTCATCAGACGGTACTTATCAGATACCATGTCATAGCTTTCCAGAGATGGAGTCATTGCGGTAACGGAAGGCCGAAACTGTTCTCTCTGCGCTGCCACCGCCTGCATGGAAGAATCAGTGGGAGGGATGATCGCCGTGATATCAAACCGCTTGGCTGCCTCAACAAGACTGGAGATAAACTGCGACGGCTGTTCGAGCGGCGAGGGATACTGCCATCTCGCGACACAATATCGTGATGCTCCGGCCAATGATCTCGCGGTTTCAGCCCCGACAATCACTGGGATACCTGCCTGACCTAATCCTCTGGTGATGGCCAGCGCCGAACGTTCCTGACCATCCGTGACCAACACGCAAGCCTTGGGCTCCATTACCATTGCACCTCGAAACTTCTTTTCAACATTCGACTGGCATTGAGGCTATCGAAAACCAGAGAGTACAAACGCCAAGAGGGGCGCTGACGCCGAACTATCCTCGTGAAGAGTGATCCGCTTCAGTGCGAACAGATCGCCAGGTCTATCCCGTTCTAATCCGACCTCGCATCCGACTGCCGCAAGATATCCGCTTTCCCTGACGAGTTCCTGAATGTCTCGATCGAAGTTACCGTTTGGATAACAGAAAACCGGTACCGGCTTGACACCTCGCTGCAGCATCGTCTCCATCGAATCGATCAATTCCGTCTTCACATCAGGCAGTGGAATCTGCGTCATGATCCGGTGCGAACAGGAATGTGAGCCAAACGTTACCCCTTTCTCAGCCATTTCCCGCACTTCATCCCAGTTGAGGAGTACTCGCTGAGTCGGAAGATCCATGTGAAGTGCGCGACTGAGCCGGTCAATAATCTGATGAATCCTGTCCACCTCAACCCCTTTAAAGCATTCAATAATGGAGTCGGAATCGATCGGAGCTCCAGATTCGACGCCTCTAAAGATCCCATCTTCCTCTGACATGGTGACCCCAATCGCCTCGTCTAATACCGTTGAGAAGGCCCTTTTATCAGCCGTACTGGTTGTATGCTGCCTGCCCTTTTCCAACAGAAGCATCATTTGGTCCGGCCAGAACCATCGAGCGGTTCCGATAAAATCTGTGGCGAGGAAGATCGTAGCCGGGATCCGGTATTTCATGAGCAGAGGGAATGCAAACTGATAATTATCCCTCCATCCATCGTCGAACGTTATGACACAGTAGGAGTGGTAACTCTTCAGCCGATTCGTCTGCCACAAATCGAGCAACTCATCTAAGGAAATGATATTAAATCGCTTCCGAAGATAATTGATGTGAGCTTCGAACGACTGCGCTCGAACATACATGCCAGGCTGGATGTGCTCATCCTGCACCATGTGATCCGACACAACCCTGTGATAGGTCAGGATTACGACTCGCCCACGATGCCAAATCCAACCCATGCCCGAAACAAAATATAGCCCTGCCAAGATTCGCCAGACCGTCGCCTTGAGAGTATCTATCATGCATTCACCTTTAGGAAGCAACCGAGGCTAGAGCAGCGTATAGATAAAGGGCGCGACGGCCGCCCCCTGGGTCAAGACAATCAGACTGCCGAGCAGAACGAGCACGAGAATAATCGGCAGGAGCCAGAACTTCTTCCGCTCCTTCATGAACGCCCACAACTCTTGAATAAAATCGCTCATCTGTCGTCCTTCTGGAAGTAGATCCACTCAGAACATATTTTTCATATAAGACGCGGGTCTGGGCTGACGAATCACCCGGTACGTTTGTGCATCTGGTTCAAATCCTCGACACATGGGGTCGCGCCCCACTAGCTTCATCACCAATCCCATCGGCGTCACAACGCCATAAAACAGGATACCCAAGATAATGCGGGTATTGCCCCATCCCATCACAGGCCCGACCCACATCCAACCTTGATACGGATACTTCAGAATGGCCGGGACAGCGAGTCCAGCCACAGACAAGAGTGCGCCAGGCACGACCGCCCAATCTCGGATTGCCTCCTGCAGCCAGAGAAACAGCCATAGCCCGATCACAAGGAAGACCCCGCCGACCATGAGACAGAACTGGCGGAGCATTTTGTTCGTTACCTCAACATTTTCTATCGGTTAGCCCTTTCTGTACAGCCAAAACACGTTATCGCTTAGAAGGAGTCCACGACACGATGCGCTCACCGCGGCAATAGCGGATCCAGGCGTCGAGGATCGATACATTCACCATGACGAAAAATGAAGGGATTCGAAGCACGCCAAAACTCGGCAGACGTGTGGTGACAAGATAGGCCAGCGCCACGGCATAAAACCCCGCTTGGGCCAGCAACGTTCCTTGATAAAACAGCGATGATGACGCGAGCATCGCGTTGGCCCCCAACGCCCCAATCATTGCAAAAGGCACCAGCCAACGACACAGCTTGTGGCTGATCAGCTGCCAGGCGAACAGGTGATACCGAAACGGATTGAGGAGAGCCAAGCTCTTCATAAACACGGAAATCCCACGGACTATCGTGCGGACCTTGCGATCATACTCCTTCTTTGGGTCGGCCAGATTCTTGTAGAACCCGATACTCTCCGGGTCCGCGACCCCGCGAAGCCCTAGCCGGACACTATTGAGCAGCGTATTGAAGTCGCTCTGGAGGTCCGGCGCCCAGTTCTGGCACACCATTCGACGGGCGGCAAAGAAGGACCCGCTCAGGCCAACCAGCGTATTGACTCGCGTTTCGAGGTTCCGGAGGAACATCTCATAGCGAACGTAGGCACCCTCCCCGCTCACCACTCCGTCCACGTCGATAAACCGGTCGACGCTGCTGACGCAGCCGACCGTCGGATCCGCGAAATTCCGAACAATCGCAGTAACCGCCGAGGGTTCGAGCATCGTGGCCGTATCAGAAAATACCAGAATCTCTCCGGTCGTCGACTCGACTGCGAGTTTCTGCGCCGCCTCCTTCCCGCCCTTCGCGCTCGATCGAACTAATCGAACTCCGGACGGCCCATACGAGCGGACCAGGTCATCGGTCCCGTCGGTGGAGCAGTCGGACGCCACCACAATCTCCAAACGCTCGCGGGGGTAATCTTGCCGAAGCGTATTATCCAACTTTTCCCGAATCCGTTTTTCCTCATTGTAGGCCGTGATAATCAAGGAGACCATCGGGTGGTTTGGGGCTTTCCTCACAGGGCGATTGCGCAGGACTCCAATCGCCATCAGCAGCAGCGGATATCCCATATAGGCATAGAATACGAATGTGACCGACACCCAGAACATCGAGAGCATGCAATTAGACAGTGTCATAAGTGGCCATTCCGCTAGTTTCTGACGTGGACGTGACGATGATTGGCACCCTGCCTGGCAGGATCTCCGTCCACGGTATTATCTGGAACGGAGCACTCCCCCTGGACGGCCAGTATACGGTTGATCTTCAGACGGTCCTGCTCCGACACAAACTGATGCGTGGGCACGGTGACTAATCGATCAACGACTTCCTGAGCGCCGGGATACCTCCGGCCCGCCAATTGCCCGGCTAATTCTGGTATTTCCTGAACGGTCGCCGGATAGTTCGGGCTCAGCCCTGCCCCCTGCTCGCGACTCAGCCGACAAACCGCCTCTTTGGCTTCTCGGCCGCTCACTAGCACAGGCAGCCGGAGAAACAGCGAGCCCTCTCCCATGATCGGCTTGACGCCCTTCCGGGCGAGATCCAGCCCTTCAATGAGCCACCGCGCACGAGCGGACCGCTCCTGATTGGCGCGGGCCAATCTCCGTTGCCAGCCATTGAGCAGATGCGCCCGAACATCATCCATACGAAAACAGTGAAAATCTGTATAAAACTTGGTTTCACCCAACCCGAGGAAAGGGAGCCCCGCGGGAAACCAGTACAACGCCGGATGGATAAATACGCGCATGATGAGAAGCTCAAGCCAATTGCGAAAGACTTCAATCCGAGGCGCTTCTGGTAGCGTCCCATACGCTGCTTCTATGCCGTTCGCGATCGAAGCAGAGCTGGTCAGAATGATTCCTCCTGTGCCGCACGTCATATTCTTTCCGCGGCCCAGACTAAAGAATCCCACATCCCCGATCGTTCCAATCGGGCGACCGCCTGCCCGACCTCCCATCGCCTGCGCCGCATCCTCAACGACGAGGATGCCCCTCCCCTCGCATAACTGTTTCACGCGTCCTATATCCGCGGGACGGCCAAACAGATGGGTTGCGACAACGCAGAGAACGTGTTCGTCGAGCAATCCCTCAAGCTCGGCAAAGTTGAAATCGAGCGTATTCGGATCCACATCGCAGAGCACCACCTCCAACCCGGCCTTCACGATCGCGGACGGAACGGAAAAACACGTATAGGCGGGAATAATTACCCGCCGCCTTGCGCTCGAAGCTGACAGCGCGTTGAGAATGACCGTCAGGGCGGCTTTCCCGGACGACACCAGAAAAGCCGCACGCACACCATAGTGGGCTTTCAATTCTATGACCCGCCTTGCTCGATGCCGCTGCCCACCCAAGAGGCTGCTGACGGAGCACAAGAGATCCCCGAAAGACAGTGGCGCAGCCGTTGGCGGGATGGTTCGCTGAAGCTTCATGGCAGGTACTTCACAAGATGTGGGCCGATCAGATTGGCCACTGGCAACGGCAGACGCTGCCACACAGCAATCGCAGCTTTGAACTTGGGATTGTCCGGATTCAGTTCCGGAATCGCGCGCCCTTCAGAAACCCAGTAATACCAATACAACTGGTGAGACTGAGCGCCCCATTGCGCTTTGAACCGATAGGTTCCGCTATCAACCGACGATCGGCCAAAATCGAACTCCTTGAATCCTTCCCGGCAAGCAAACTCCAACACCGCTCCATACAGGAGCATATTGGGAGCCAGCCGGCTAAAGCGCTTATCTGACGCTGCCCAGGGGATTTCCAGCCTACTACGAAATCCATAGAGCAGCCCAGACGCAAGGGGCTTTCCATTCAACGAGACCACACACAGCCGGACCTCTTTGGGAAACGCTTCGAGGATGGCAGAAAAGAACGCCTTTTCGTACACCGGCGTCCCCAAGTCCCGCATGCACCGGGCAAACACTCGATAGTAATCCTCCAACAACTCCACACCACCTACCCGAACCTCCATCCCTTCCTTCTGCGCCCGCCGCACCTGGCTGCGCAACTTGGACGGAAAGGCCTTCAGTAAGGCTTCATAGTCCGGAGGGAGCGCGAGTCGCATCGACACTTTTTTGGAGCGGACCGGCCAGTCAGTTGCGAGCAGCTCGTCCTGTCGCAACTCGATATGAGCCGCACCGATCTGCTTCGCCGTCGCGGCCGCAGTTTCTAAGAGCATGCCGGCCGCATCTGCACCGTCAGCCAATACTCCACCGTAGTTGAAAAATGCCATCGAGGTGAGGAAACGCCCAAACATCGGGCTCTTGGTGAACACGAGGGGGAGCACGCCATGGACGCTCCCTTCGTCATCCTTAGCCATCAGGTAATACGTGGAATGGCCAAACACGTGTTGGATGAGCCCTCGCCAGGCCAGCAGATGATAGCCTGACGCCCGTGGGTGACTTAGAACATACTGATCCCACAAGGCTTCGTCAGAGGAGTTCTGAAGGAGCACGACGTTCACGCCATCTCACCTTTTCGCGCCTTCCGACACGTGGAGGAGCTTCTCAACCGCCTGATGGCCACAGGCCTTACGAGACTCCAGCACCGTCTGAATAGCCTTCTCTAACGCCTGACCCATCGCAGCCCATGAATACTGACTTTGCACACGGGCCAGTCCATTGCTTCCCAGCCTGCCGGCAGCGCTGCGATCCACGAGCAGCCCTACTACTTTTTCGGCAAATGCCTGCGGTTCATCGGCGAGCAACACCTCACGATTGTCGATCAAGTCTAACCCGTCGATACTCAGAGGCGTGGCGACGATCGGCTTCTGCATGGCCATAGCGGCGAGCAGCTTGTTCTTCACACCCGTGCCATACCGTAACGGGCACACGAACACCGCGGCCTGGCTCAGATAGGGTCGTACATCATCAACTTTCCCCGTCACATGGACGCCGGCGATGCCCCCCAACTCCTTGACTCGATCCGTCGGTTCGCTGCCGACAATCCAGAACTCTGCGTTGGGACGTTGTTTCCGCACGAACGGGAAGATCTCTCGGGCAAAGAATAGCGCGGCATCTTCATTGGGGCCATACCCCATCACCCCGGTAAAAACCAGCTTATCGGCATCGACCCGTGAATGGTCCGGGGCAAAGTACCCCATATCAACGCCATTCGTAATGGTCATGGCATTACTTGCCGGCGAGACTTCGCGGATCACTTGCTCATCCACAGAAGAATTGGTGACGACAAGACCGAACGTCCGCCCGAGCGCGCCTTCGAGCTGCTGTATTCGCATTAAGTGGCTGTAGATCGCGAGACGCTCCCGCCACCCTCGGGTGGTCTTGAGCACTCTCCGGGCCATGAGTGTCATCGAATCATGCAAGTCGATAATTGCGCGAACGTCGAGTCCCGGATCAACGTACTGGCCCATTGGGAGTAAGTCGACATAAATCAGATCGCAGCGATTCTGGATACACATCTCACGAACCTTGCTACGAATTGTCCGGTAATACTCCGGGAACCGGAAGCGCGTTTCAAAGCTGGCGGCCAAATGCAGTCTATGCCGCTGCTGCCCCCACCACGTCATGGCAGGAGGATCTGGCAATACCTCGACCGTCGAAAACACTTTGGCAGCCGTTGGATCGCTCAGGAAGGACTGATGTCGCTCGCCGGAAGAACAATAGGTGAGGAGAAACAGTTCATGCTGCCGAGAGAGCTCCCGACAGAGATTGAAAAGACGTGGAGACCCGGGCATCTTTGACGTCGCGGGAATATCTGGAGCCAACACTAGTATTTTCATCGCAAACGACTCGCCGGATAACGTACCGTCCTTGCCTCATCACCAACAAATACCATCGTAGGACGCGGTCAGACCTTCCCGCCCTTCGATCCGTGCCAAGTCGATAATGAGCTGGTCTACGCGCATGCGTTTCAGCGCCGGCAGAAACTCGGCCGAGGCATATCCGACGACAACGACTTGGGCCGCATCCACGAGATCTTCCGCCCGCTCAACCAACAAGGAAGAAAGATGTGGAATGTGCTCTTCAATGAACCGCTTATTCGCGCCGATCAACCGGCTGGTCGCGACGTTCTTATCGTAAATTTTTACCTGAAAGCCTTTTCCGAGAAGCGTCTCAATCACCTCGACAAGTGGACTCTCCCGGAGATCGTCGGTGTCCGGCTTGAAGGTCATGCCTAGAAATCCGACCTTCTTCTTTCCCAGACCCACGATCCGCTGGATGACACCCTTAATATGAACCGCATTGCTCTGAAGAATGGCGTTCAAGACCGGCACCTCAACATCCGTCCGCTTTGCCTGATAGGAAAGCGCGCGCAGATCCTTGGGTAGACAGGACCCTCCAAATGCAAACCCCGGCTTCAAATACACTTTCGACAGATTCAACTTCGTATCCTGGCAGAAAATGTCCATGACCGCATGACTGTCGATATCAAGTCGCTTGCAGATATTTCCGATCTCGTTCGCAAACGTCACTTTCAGCGCATGAAACGCGTTATCGGAATACTTTACCATCTCTGCCGCTCGAATCGACGTCCGAATAGTCGGCGCTGTGATGCCGGCATAGATTTCTTCAACCACATCACCCTCGCCGGCCTGCCGCTCGCCGATCACGATCTTCGGAGGATGGTAATAGTCCTTCACCGAGGTGCCTTCCCGAAGAAACTCAGGATTGTAGCAGACAAATAATCCGTTCCCGACCGTCTTACCTGAATGCTTCTCAAGAATCGGAATGGCCACGTCCTCCGTCGTTCCAGGCAGAGTCGTGCTTCGAAACACCACCGTGTGCGAGGTCTTCTTCTCTCGCAAGGCCAGTCCGATATCTTCACACACCCGCTTCATATGGGTGAGATCGAGGCTGCCATTCGCTTGGCTCGGCGTCCCGACACAAATGAATGAAACATCGGTGTTCTGAATTCCTTCAGCCGACGATACGGTGGCTTTCAACAAGCCCTGCTGCTGAGCCTTGGCAATGAAATCCGAGATGTCGGGCTCGACGATCGGAGCGGCTCCTGAATTGATCGATGCCACCTTGTCGGCATTGACATCGACGCCCCAGACCGTGTGCCCACTGGAGGCCAGACAGCCCGCCGAAACGGTTCCCACATACCCCAGACCGAAGACACTGATTTTCTTCGCCATCACCCTCTCCTACTCTGACGCACGGTTTTGCCTCTGGCCTTCCGTCTCGACCGTACGCGGTCAGATCACCTGCCGGAAATATTCGATCGTCTTTCGCAGGCCATCCTCTAGTTCAACCTTCGGTTCCCATCCAAGAAATTCCTTGGCGCGGCGGATATCTGGTCGACGCACCTTTGGATCATCCACCGGCAAGGGCTTATGCTCGATCTTACTCTTCGAGCCCGTGAGCTTAAGCACCAGCTCCGCAATCTGCTTGACGGTCAACTCTCGTGGATTCCCGATATTGACAGGATCATGCATCGTTTCCTTGAGCGGCTGATCTGGCTTCGTCAGGAAACTCGCTCGATCGGTCCGTTCTGCCACAGACTTATCCGAATCGATCAGCAGAAGCGCCGTAATGCCACGCACAAGATCATCGACATAGCAAAAGCTGCGCGTCTGATTGCCATCGCCAAAAATGGTCAAGGGTTTGCCTTGCAGCGCTTGAACCGCAAAGTTTGAAACGACTCGTCCATCATGCGGGCGCATGCGAGGGCCATAGGTATTAAAGATGCGCACAATCCGAGTATCTACTCCATGATAGCGGTGATAGGCCATGGTCATCGCTTCGGCAAACCGTTTCGCTTCGTCGTAGACACCGCGGGCCCCGATAGGATTCACATTCCCCCAGTAGGACTCCGGTTGTGGATTGACCAAGGGATCGCCGTAGACTTCAGACGTACTGGCCAACAGCAGCCGCGCCCCTTTCGCCTTGGCCAAGCCCAACACTTTATGCGTGCCCAGAGCTCCGACTTTGAGCGTGGCAATAGGCATCTCAAGATAGTCTTGCGGACTCGCGGGAGAAGCAAAATGCAGAATCGCGTCCAGCTGCCCATCGATGTGAATATAGTCACAGATGTTGTACTTAATGAAACTAAACTGGGGGTTCCCCATCAGATGCGTGATGTTTTCAACACGTCCGGTAATCAGGTTGTCCATGGCCACAACCTCATGCCCCTTGCCGATCAACAGATCGCTCAAATGACTACCGAGAAAACCCGCACCGCCGGTTATCAAAATACGCATGAATACTCCCCTCTTTAGACAGACGCCATTGCCCACGATCCCTCGGTAGATCCCTCCTGGGAGCAACGACTCTCACGCCAATGTACACCCGTCACCCTGGTTCCACTACTCTATTCTGTTTTTTCCGAACCGTTCCGACTCAACTGCGCCTCAAACTTTGATCCTGTCCGATCACGACGTTCACTGCTTCGAAGGCTTCTTCACGGTGACAGATCTTGCGCACGATGGTTCGCACTCTCATCACACCCCGCACCTGATGCAAGATCATCCGGCTCGAGCCAAGGGCATCGTTGTTTGGAAAGAAACGAGCGATCAACGAACCAGATTTAGGAACGTGCTCTCGTACCGGCTGCCCGCAATTTCCCACTGAAACCGCTTCACGACCGTGTCGTAGCCGGCTTGCGCCAGTCTGTCGGAGAGCGCGGGATCGTTCCACACCAGTCGCATCGCCTCGGCCAACGCGTCGGGACGTTCAGGCTCGACCAGGATGCCATTTCCCCCACTATTGATAATTTCAGGGATTCCCCCGACAGCCGTCGCCACCACAGGTTTCCTGCTGGCTAGCGCTTCAAGAATGGCAATTCCAAACGGTTCGACCCTGGACGGCAGCACCACAAGAGACGCCTCACGAAGCAGCGTCCGTACCGCAGCTCTCCCCTGCAACCCAAGAAACTTGACACGGGACTCCAGACCCAGTTGCCGTACCAGGTTCTCCAGTTCACTCCGGCTCGGTCCGTCACCGACCAAATACAGATCCGCCTCTGGACAAGCCTGATTGAATTGCTTGAAGGCCTTGATCAAGACATCGATGGCTTTTCGATGCTGGTGCAGAGCGACACAGAGGACGTACTGCCCTTGCTCCGGATGGTCCCTTCCCCGCAGGTCAAACTCCGCCATGTCAACCGCGTTGTGGATGGCCGACGATTTCGCCTGGAGGCGGGGAAACTTCGTCAGAACAGTTTCCCTCGTGCTTTGCGAAGGAGCCACCAGCCAGTCTGCTGAATTCATTAAGATCTTGATTGGGACAGGATATGTGTCTTGCGGCACGCCTTGGGGCAAAAGGTCCGCGCCATGCACAGATACCACCAGCTTGAATGGCATGATCCGTCGCAGGATCGAAAAATAGACGCAGCCGTCTATCGGGTAATGCACGTTCACAATATTGATATCATGGCGGGCCAGCACGCGGCGCAGCTGAATCACGGTGCTCCAGAAGTAAAACGCGAACCCCAGCACCGACTTCACAGGATGCTCGGAGATGAACGGATTGCGCAAATTCAACTCGTACCCCGGAAAGTTCCACTTCGTGCGAGTTTCCCGCAAAGAGTTGGACTCGCCTGGATGGAAAAACCAGACTCGGTGGCCTCTTAGCTCCAATTGTCTGGCGACATTGCCGACGACGGACGCGACCCCTCCGAATTCTTGATCCCAAGGAACAACGATCAGTACATTCATCGAAGCACTCTATGCTCCCTCACCCAGGGTAAAGACACTGTCATAAACTTCATCATTCTCTCTCGCTTCATCACAGCAGCACCGTTCTCTTTTCCGTCTCCTTTCATCAAGGCAAGGAAGTATCCTTCGCTACCGCTGGATTCAGCGTAAACTCGGTAGTCCATCTCTGCTTTCAAATCAGGGCATCTGCCACTGCATGCTCTTTCGCAAACTGCTCCCCAAAACCGCTGGATCCGTGAGGCACTACTTTCATAAACTAGCCCAGCAATCTTCCGACTTCTTGTAGGTAGCAATCAATCGTTCTCTCCCACACCCATTCCCGTCTTACGTACTCAACGGCCTGGCGACTTATGCGGTCCCGCAATTCGGGATCTCGCAACAACCGCACAATCGCTCTCCCTGCATCGTCAGCATTTCGATCGACAAGGATTCCCGTCACGCCATCGATAACTGACTCCCGTATGCCCGCTTCCCGTACCCCAATAACGGGGGTCCCACACGCCATAGCTTCCAATGCCACAAGACCGAACGGCTCCATGTTCGGCAAGAACACAAGCGCCGTGACCTCGTTATACAATTGCACCAGTTCATGTTCGAGCGGGTTTCTTCGAATCTCAAGATCCACATCCAAATCTTTGGCAATCTGCTCAAGCCGATGTCCATAACTTGGATCTTCTTGTCGTACAATCGTTTCGGGAGTCGCAATGATGACGCTAGGCCGCTGGGACTCGGCAATGGTGGCAACCGCTTCAATCACCAGGTGATGCTGTTTTTTCTCCACGATGCGGCCTGCACTCAAGACGGCCCGCTTCCGTGGCAGGTTCAACGGTCTAAACGTATCGACATCTACACCATACCGACAGACTGACGAATACATCTGATTTCGCTGATACAACGCCTCTCTTGAATAGCATGAATTCGTAAGAATTTTCCCGGCTGCATGGAGTCCAGCCAGATCATGCTTTCGTCGAAGCGCGGTCACTTTGGCAATTGCACTGTTACATAATTCCAAGTATTTGCGCTTCAGCCAAGGCGTACCTTGAGGGCAGTCAAACAGTCCCTGGCCCTGGAATCTGGCATCCGTTGCCTCATGGCTGTAGACAATTGACGGAAGAGACAAGTGCTTGGACAACTGAACCGTGTAACTTGGGAAGCAGTGATCGAGATGCACAAAATCATAACCCCGCATCTTCAAGACGTTTCCCAAGTCGTGGTACTGTCTGGCCAATGCGCTCATCTGCTGCTCTTCTTGAAAAAGGTCCATCCACAGAGCCAGGAGATAGGGACGATACCGATTCACCAAGGGTGGAACACTCACGCGATAGCTGTTCCGAACAAACGGCGTCAACGGCCAGTGTTTGAGATTCGGCTCTCCGATACGCAGGATATATTCATCAATCACATGACCGCGCTTGGCTAGTTCGCGCACCATCTCAAATGCCGCCCGCTTAGACCCTCCTGAATCGGCAGTGTGGCACCAGGCAATTGTCCATCGTCGATCGGGTACACCGCCCTGCCCTTCCCGTTCTCCAAAGGCAGTCGAGCGGGAATTGGTATCATGTGAACTCATATATTCCTCATAGGCTACGATTACGGCGGGGAGAGAAAAGTCTCCGAAGGATCGCTCATGCAACAATAGCCGGTTGCAGTTGCTTCATTACCCAATCGATCTCAAAATATTCGTGAAGACGTCGCCTTGCCTCTAGCCCTATTTTTTCGCAGGCTTCACCATCACCGACAGATGCCGAATTCCTTTTGCCAATTCTTCAGCATCGTCTTTTCTAACAAGAACCCCCGTCTCATTCTAAACAACAACCCCACCAGCCACCACAAGAGCCTCATCAATCAGCTCGAACGTGCGAGGCTCTATAGCTATCGCAATCAATTGACTCAGTCATTGTTTAAATATTCCCGAGCAAGAGAGCGTACTCCCCCGCCGTCGGCATTGTTCAGCGCACACAGCTGAATACTTCAGGTCTCCCCTGCACGAAACACGTATATCTCTTGCCTTCCCCACGATAGGAATCAGCGCTCAGACGCTGTCCTCTGGACGATCTCATCCGACGATCGCGCCCCATAATCACTGCATGGTGACCCGACGGCGATAGAGCACGCCGTCTTTGTTTCGGCTTCCTGTTGATGCATAGTCTTTGGAATTCACATAATAGACAAAAAATTCTCGACTAAGCAGATGTGGGTCCTGCTCCAACCCTATAAGCGTCGCATAGTAATTATGGCCTTCGTCATCCACAAGCTTTCGATAGTTGCCCCAGTGCATACCGTCAGATGATTCCATCCAATAAAGAGTAGTGTTGGGCCACGGCGCGCCAATGGCAAGGCCAATATATTTTTTCAAATAGCTGCTATAGGCAACATCAGACATCAAAATAAAGGAGTCCTGATCCTTCTCAGTGAGAGGGCTCGAGCGTCCTCCAATTCCAGGTTCAGCCCAGAAACCTTGGTAGAATTTTTCCCATCTCGTAACTTCTGAACCCTTCTCAGCAGCATCAAGAACCTCTTCGATTTTTGCTCGGGCCACAGCAAGGTTCACAGTTCTAAATTGGCCTCCCACGTGGAGAAGATCCTGGAAGTAGAGATAGAAATATTCGCCAACAATTGCGTAGGCCCCCCACCCCACATCCAACGATTCATGCGAAATCTCGAAATATTCGCTCCTTACTGAGGCATGAGGGGTAATAACCAGCCCCAAATCTTTCCACGTCATTCCACCATCCGTAGATCGAGCCAATCCTAATTCGCTATAGAATGGTAAATAGTGGGGGGGGGCGGTATAAATCTCGGCATGGTAAAACATCAGAAGGAGCCCATTTCGATCGGATTTTAAAATGGGTCCACCGGCGAAATACTGGTATCGGGCCGGAGCGCCTTCAATCTTTAGCTCATGTATTTCGTCGCGAATGGGATCATCTAGACTCCCTTTCGTCATTATGGGGAAGCCAGCTGATGCTGCAAAGAACCGATACGACTTTCCATCAGGCTCCCTGAACAATCCCATGGTCCCATCCGGCCAAGAGTAGGGCTTTCTTTCAGAACCCAATATTGGTTCAGCTGGGCCAACCAAAGCGATTAAATTCTGCTGCGCTCCCCGCCCTTCACCCATCTTCGCGTCATAAAAAAGGTGACATCCAGTGAGTGGCAAACTTAGAGACAGAAGAAGACTCGTGAGCGCCACGAAAAGTTTTGCCTCATAGCAAACTGATTGAGCGGCAATCATTTCCATGGCCTCCGATACAGATATTTACAGAAAAATTCGGCTACCCACACTCATCTCTTTATCAACACCGCAAAGCACATGTTTAGCATCTCGGCAATTATAGATCCTGTGACCTGCCTTGCCACCGATCCATTACTCTTACTCTTTAAAGACTAACCTCCCTAGAGCGAGTTGCTGAATATCTTTCGGCAATTGCCGAATCACCTCGACCACGAAATGAAGTCTGCAATTCGCAGTCAATTACCCTGCAAATAGCACCCGGAGTTTCCGCAAGCTTTCCTTCTCTCGTCGACAGATACCTAGAAATGAGCCACTGGATGCCGCCAAAGAGAACTTGGGATACAGCTTTCGTCGGGCTCGCAGAACCTTCCCGAGAATCAGACAACCGGTTGCCAACAAAAATTGTACCCGTACGACAGATGCTGTACGGAATTTTCCTCTACTTCATCATACTGCTGGGGTTGGATGCACCCGAGGGTTGAGCGTCTTCCAAACTTCGTCCTCGTAGCGCTCAACCGTACGTTCCCATGTCCAATGGGCGCGAACATGTTCAACCGCTCGCCTACTCATTTCAGCGCGCCTCTCTCTATGCTGTTGGAGTTCGGCAATCGCCGCTGCGATCTGACCAGCATCTCGATCGACGAGTATTCCCGTAACCCCATCAATGACAGACTCTCTAATGGCAGCTTCCTTTATCCCGATGACCGGAGTTCCGCTCGCCATCGCTTCAATCGCGACAAGTCCGAACGGTTCCATGGTGGAGACAAGGACCAACGCAAGAGCCTGGCTGTATAGGCAGGCTAATTCTTGCTGGCTCGGCCTATACTTGATCGTCAAATCAACACTATTATCTTTTGCCATGCAACGCAGCTCTTCGCTATAGCATGGATCCTCCGAGCGCTCGATGTGTTCTGGTGTAGCAATAACGACGCGCGGCCGTTGAGTCCGCTCAATCAGCGCAACCGCCTCAATCGCCAAATGATGTTGTTTGGCTCTGACAATTCGACCTGCTGATAGCACCATCGGCTCGACTGGTAACGGCGCCAGCCCGAAAGCCGTGCAATCCACCCCATAGTAACAAACCTTTGATTGGCACCCGTAGCGCTGGAACAATACCTCTCTTGAAAAGTATGAATTCGTCAGAATGAGTTGGGCTAGCTTGGTCGTAGCAATGTCCTGGCCATCGATTAGATACGAGGAAAGAGCCTGGGCACCGGTGCAGAGGGACTTATAGAAACGTATGATCGCCGAATCGCTCGCAGGAATTTCCACACGGGAATGGTCTTGATAGCGCACAGCCGATGGCTCATGGCTATAGACAACGGTCGGTTTTCGGAGACACGGTAAGATATCAATTGCTCGGCAGCACGGATACTGGTCAATATGAACGTAGTCATACCCTGCCGTGTTGATGGTTTTTGCAAGCCGTTCCATCGCTTGATTGACCTTCCGGGTCGCCAAGAACGTAGCACCGAGCTGGGCAAGGGAGCTTAAGAGATACGGCCTCAGCCATGACATATCAGGACGCAGAAGGATTACTTCAGAGGAAGTTCGTACAAACGGCGCAAGAGGCAGATAGTCTACGTTTGACACGGAACCACGGACGATGAACTCGTCAATGACATGGCCACGCGCAGCCAAATTACGAACCATTTCGAAGGCAAAACGCTTCGATCCGCCCATATTGCCATTATGAACCCAGGCGATCTGCCATCTCTTTCCCATAGACTCCTTGGAACTCGGACTGGCCACTTGAATATTCTCATGCATGCTGGAACGCCCCCCCTGCGCGCAATAAGATCTAAGCTAGACAAGCGGTTCGATAGGTTCTTTAGGTTGCAGCCGTGCATTGGCTGCACCTCTCTTCGTATTGAGATCTCGATACAGAGTCTCTACTCTATCAATCACTTTATCCCAGGTGTACCGCGCGAGGGTCTTAGAGTACCCAGCCATACCCATCCTCTCACGCTTCTCACGGTCAGAAAGAAGCGTGATGATTTTTCCGGCAAGATCCTCCACACTTTTTGGATCAGCCAGCAATCCATCGACCCCATCATTAATCACGCATTGTGTAGCCCCAATTCTGGCACCAATGACAGGCTTCTTGCACAACCACGCTTCCAAATACGCCAGGCCAAACGACTCCCCTATTGACGGAAGCACAAACACATCGAAGGCATCGTACAAAGAAGGCTTGTCCCCCTCTTCAAACTTGTTAACTCGAATGAGCCGCTGCCGGTCTCGATCCGTCAATTCTTCAATGGCGGATTGGACGGCACTCCCCTGATGCTCAGCCGAGTGATGCCCTGCGATAATGAGGCGTACATCTGGATTCCAGCGCCATACAATTTTCATGGCGCGAATGAGTTGAACCACCCCTTTATTTACTTCCTGTCTCCCGACAAATCCGACGACTGGTTCGTTTCCGATACCGTAACGTGCCTTGATCGCTGCCCCGTTCCTCAAAGCAAAGCCTTCGGGATAGACCCCGACTCCTCCGATTTCCACTCGGTGCGCCCCACGGGTACGCGCAAACTGTTCTTCATAGGCAGTATTCGCTACAATTGCACTGCTGGAAGCAAGCATCTCCCTATAGATCGGCCGCTGACACCACTGTTCTTCCGTATGAAACTGGGGGACCCCAACAATGACGAACCTTCTAAACTGCTGGACCAAGTGCGTATAGTAGGCAGGGGCCCAATGCCAATTCATTGCCATCACAATATCCGCGTGATGAAACAGAAGATAGGGAACAAGACCGAGCATCTGAGGCTGAGTTCCCCACATTTCCATGCCGCCTTCACCAAAAACCGCTTTGAGCGACCGCCATCCCCCTGGGAAATCCAGCCATCGCCTCACCCCCGCACCAACCATCCCCCCACTAGGATGGAAACGGACAACCTGTACGCCATTGATAACTTCGGTCCCTGCAAGTGTCCCATAGACACCTCGAAAGAGATCCGACGTATTCCGCACATTGGCTGTCAGAACCGTAACGTCGTGCCCACGGGAGACGAGCCCTTCCGACAGCGCTTTCATATGTTGCTCCGCACCGCCCATGACCGGAGCATACGTCGGACTCACGTGGATGATCTTCAGCGACATTTCTCGCTACCTCGCCTGGTGCAACAAAATCGCCTCTGTGAGCCCCGGTGGCAGCACCACCTGCTTCAGCCGATTCATAGCATCTTCGATATTGAACTGCTCGCGAACCCGCTGGCGGGCGTTCACACCCATCCGGCGCCGCTCCTCGGGATGCGCCAAGAGATGCACAATCGCTTCCGCAAAGCGTTCCGGAGACCCTGGTTCGACGAGAAGTCCGGTTTCTCCGTGCACCACAATTTCCTTATTTCCTCCGACATCGGTCACCACACAGGGGATGCCATAGGCCATGGCCTCCCCTAAAACGAGCGGCAACCCTTCATTCTCAGACGAAAGGACAAACAAGTCGGTCGCTTCCAGATAGGGGCGCACATCTTCGGCCCGGCCTGCAAACCGTACGATCGTGTCGAGCCCTAATCGCGTGGATTGCGCTCGAAGTTCCGGTTCGAGAGGGCCCGAACCAACGATTGTGCAAGTACATCGATACTCACCTTTGGCGACAATCGCCAACGCCTCCAGAAGAATATCGACTCGCTTTTGCCTCCACAGGTTTCCTATACAGAGCAACCTCGTTTCCCTAGAACCCAAGTTACGCGCTGCCTGAGCAGACTCTTCGGGAACGGATCCGGATGGTCGGAAGTGTTGCAGGTCCACTCCATTCAATACCGTCACAGTTCGTCGTTGAGGATACCCATAGTCTCCGACAAGCCGTTCCCGAACTGCATTACTCACACAAATTGTTCGATCGACAAGCAACCCCGCAAGACGCTGTTTCCACATGGCCCTTGCTTGCCAACCTATTCGCCTTCGTACGAAATTCCAGACGCCGGAGCCCGCCAATTTCGGAGGGGCCGGAGGAGCCGTTAAATGCTCAATTGCAATCAGCCGCCTGACAAACGCAACCCGTCCAGCGAGATAGATGTACCACGGGAAAAGACCTAACCATCCATTCACATAGACTATGACATGCGGTTTCAACGCAAGTAGAGTCCGCCAACAGGCCGAAAATGGAACGGACGGAATAGGACCGTGACAGAGGACACGAACGTTTGTCTGCCCACCGAGATACGGAGTGAACACATCTGAACCGTAGCAGAGAATGGTGCTAGACAGAGAGTGAGAATCCATCCGGCGAACCAAATCAACCAGATGTTTTTCTGTTCCCCCATATACAATGGTCTTGGTAACGAAGATGATGCGTGTCATAGGCATAATTCTAATTTATGTCCGTCCACCACGACTCAACACAGGACGTACGACAATGTCCATATGCGCAGGACCGTTTTCCGTGCCTCTTTATTCCACGTACTTTCTTGAGACGATTTGGGCAAGGTAAGTGCCTTGGCATTCGCTAGGGGAGCCTCGCGGGCCCATTGCGACCCGGACTCAGAGACACCTACACCCCGCCTTAGCAATCTAGCGGGACGACAAGCTGTTCAGTTCTTTGACTAGCTTGACCTTCCGAGACACCTCTTCAACAGAGTTCTTGGAGGTCAGAGAGTTCTCATGGAATCTGTAATAATACAGCCGGTGAAACACTCGTTGCATTTGAAACTGCTTCGACACGCGGACCCAATAGTCATAATCCTCGGCCAGAAACGTCTTGGGGTTATACCCACCGACAGTTTCATAGACTTTTCGCGTGTAGAGAAAACAGGCTCCGATAAAATTGTCGGCCGCAAGCGACTCTGGAGGCTCGTTTCTCCGAACCGCGCCTCCCTTCCAAGTCGTGCTGCCTTCGTTAACGATGTAGTTTTCGGCATACACAAAATCGACAGCCGTATGAGTCTGGAGAAACCGCACCATTTCTTCAATGGCGTTCTCCGCATAGTAGTTATCATCCGATGTCCAGGTTAAAAAGTCCCCCGTCGCATTGCGAAACCCCGTATTCAGCCCCTCGGCAATTCCGCGGTTCGTTTCATGTCGAAAATAACGAACGCGCGGATCACGATACGATTGCACAATACTAGCCGTATCGTCGCGCGAGGCATCGTCAACAACCAGCACTTCCAGATTGGCAAATGTCTGTTTGAGACAACTATCGATAGACTGGCGGAGGTATCGCGCCCCGTTGTAGGTCGGGAGGACGATGCTCACCTTTGCAGAGCGATTGCAGGCTTGTCTGACGGAAGACTTGCTGAAGGCTTGCCCGGCCTCCGTCAACACAGTCATGCGGGGGAAAGACTTCCGGATGATAGCGGAAAACTGCGCGCGCCAGCGCATGCCGGTGAGCACGACAGTATCCGGATCGCAGGCCAGAATGACTTCGAGTAATTCTCTCTGACAAAGCCTCAGAGGAATCCACGCCAACCATGTGGGCAGCCATCGAACGGAGTCAATTATTCGCAGTACGCCTCGACAAAGGGCCATGCGCAACCTGCTTTGGCCCCAGGGGAAATACACATTCCCCGTCTCGGAAACCGAACCAGGCAACCGATAGCTGGTGAAAAAGATATCTTCCTTCTTTGCTGTTTTCAGAAACGGGAAAGAATTCGTGAGCCACGTCTGGCTTCCCAGATTTTCAGAATCGAGCTGGGCACAAAAGACACAAACCCTCATGCTGTTAACCCATTTTTTCCGCAATCGTGATTAACAAATACCCTTGGCGAAGGAATGCGGGCTTGGAGTGATCTTTCAGGTTGAAGAGTTTCGTACAGCCTCGCCTCAGAGTCCCGCCCCCCGGCATGGTCAAGAAGTCGAGCGAATGTCTGGTCCCAACGGAAAATTCCGTCACTTTGGTATTGGGAATGCTCTGGAAATGGGGCTTAAGCGTATACGACGGCACTTCGCCGCCCCAATGCCACTGTCCGGTGACCTTCATATACCCCATACCCAATCGATAGGGAATCGAGAGGGCGTTGGGGACCATGATGACGACCCGCTTCCTCGATACACGGAAGGCCTCCTTGAGAATCGAGTGAATAGTCTCACCGGTGAAATACTCGAACACCCCGCAGCTGAACACCATGTCGAACGTATTGTCTTTAAATGGAAGCGGCTTCGTCATATCTGCGCGAAGGAACTCCCCATCGAGCGACATGAGCTGAAACAACCGTTTGCTGTAATCAATATTCTCCTGCGACCAATCCAGCAACGTCGTTCGCCGGCCCTGCCTGGCCAACATAGCCGAGTTTTCCCCTCTGCCGCTCCCCATGTCGAGGGTCGTCTCCCCTTGTTCACTTTTCTGGAGCAAAATTTCATTCCAGGGGAGATAGTCCCCCTTGAGCAAATTCTTCGCGATCGTCTCAGGCGTCGCTTCGTTCGTGAGAACATCCGACCACTGTTCCTGCGTGAGATTCCATTTGTCAGCCATGATAGTGCGCCCTCATACTCCGAAATGAGTTACAGCCTTTTCGTGACAATGAAACAATCCAGAAAGAACTTCGGCCCCCAGCTGATTTCTTCCGCGGGCAAATACTGAGCACCACTCCCATAGCTTCCATAGAACCCCCCGCTGGGGAGTTGGATGCTCTCAAGATACGCGACCGCGCGATCGGCCGGCTCATACTCGCCCAGCTTGTACCAGGCCAGCGCCAACTGGGCCATTCCAGGGCTACAGATCCACTCAACTCCAGGAAAAGCCGGGATCGCGCCGTTGCGCTTTTGAATGGCCGCGGCCTGGCGCAGCCCTTTCCTGGCCAAATCCCCTTCCCCAAGATCAACCAGCGCTTCCATCATGTAGCCAAAAATGTGGGACAGCGTCCCGATATTCGGCTTAAACTCGACGAGATCCGGCTTTCGTTTAAATGCCTCTAGCCCCCGCATCGCCGCTTCCTCGTATCTCGGCTCAGAGAGTCTCTTTGCAGCCGCCACCAACGGCGGCAACACATACAGGTCTGTATACGGCGAGAACTGGTCCCCTGACGAGACTTGCCACATCGCATACGAAGGTGTCGTCACTCGTCCATCCGCAGTAATCTGCCCAGCGACGTAATCACAGGCCTTGCGCAGATTCCCCTCAATTTGTGGCATGTCGTCTAAGACGGCTAAGAATCCTCTAATCACCTGCGCCGTATCAAACGTGTAGGGCGTGCCATCGGGCGCGGAAAACGCTCCGTCCGCCCGCTGCACTGACGCTTCCCATCGCGCCAGATCCTTCGCCAATTCCTTTTCACCCACATGAAAGAGGGTTTCAATCAGATAGCCGGTAACCTCCTGAGAGGCTACGGACAGTTTGTGATTGGTCATGACCCCGTTCCCTGGCAACCGATGGTCTTTGACCCACTGAATCGCTTTTGCAGCAGACGGCTTCATTGTCACAGACATGATTGCTTCCTCTCCTTCTCAATCGACTTCCGAACCATCTGAACTCTCCTCTACAAAAAGACCGTCTTATTCTGCTTAACGGCGGCGTATGCTGCCTCAATAACCATCTGCGACTTCTCCCCGTCCGCGTTGGAAACGATCACGGGACTCTTCGTATGGATAGCATTGACGAAGTGGTCCATCTGGCGGGCAAACGCGCCCTTCATATTCACACTGTTGGGAACTCGCTTCCATTCATTCCAGGCTTTATACCGATAACTGATTCCCTCAAAATCCAGCAACGCCGCCCCGTTCTCCCCGTAGATCTCCAAATACGTCTTGGAGGGAATCGGCAACGACCAGCTCATTTCCGCCGTCCCAGTGACTCCACTGGCCAGCGAAAAATTCACCCGTCCCGTATCCTCGACAGGAATGTTCTGTAAGTTGGAAACAGACGCAGAGACTGCGGCCACCTCTCCGAAGAGATACCGGATTAAATCGATGGCATGAGGCCCGTTGTCCATAAGAATTCCGCCGCCAGACAACTCCTTCTGCGCGAACCACGTTCCGGCCATCTCAATATATCCGCCGAACATAAGCCGAAAGTTTGCGATCCGGCCTAACCCTCCGCTCTCAATAATCTCTTTCGCCTTTTGCACCTCGTCAAAATACCGAAACTTGAATGCCGTCAGAAGCAACAAGCCCTTTCCCCGAGCTTTCACCGTCATGTCCTTGGCCTGCTCAACAGAAATCGCAAGCGGCTTTTCGCATAAGACATGCACGCCCGCATCTAATAGATCGCCCACAATCTCCCGATGAGTTGAGGGCACAGTGCAGACACTCACGCCATCGAGGCGCTCCTTCGCAATCATTTCTTTGGTGGACGCATAGGCCTTCCCGCCCGCTTCTCCGGCAAACCGTTCGGCGCTTTCGACATGTGTATCTGCAAACGCAACCAGTTCCACCTGCGGATTCTTCCGATAGGCGTCGAAATGCCACCGCCCCATCTGTCCGCACCCGACGATCCCGATGCGGAATTTCTTGGTCGCAGCTCCACCTTGAGTATCGACGATAGGTTGAGCCGTCTGCGCGATGCTCCGAGGGGCCGGCTGCGCCACTGCCATATTGGCAACTGCACGCCCAATCGCCCCGGCGACACGATCAACATCGCCCTTCGTCCAACTTTCATCCCATGGCAGAATCAGCAAATTTCCAAGCTGTTTTTCTGCACGAGGGCAGAGCCCTTCTTTATACTCATAGTTCTTGGTCACCCAAGGGCCAGTAAACGGCCACTGCGAATCACCATAGGTTTTCTTTGCTGACAATGATTCCGAGCAGAGATAGATTGGTTTTCCCGTATATCCCGGGAGCGTGTTGATTTTTTCTTTCCGAAGATCGTCGGCTAAACGACTGGCGTCAATGCCTCGCAGGCCGATGGGATACATCCAAAAAGAATGCTTGCTCCCAGGTGTGACCGGTGCCGGCACAACGCATGAGATAGAGGACAAGAGCGACCCCATATACATGCCCAACTCATGCCGTTTTTCCACCACACCTTTAACCTTCTTTAATTGGGCCAGTCCGACTGCCCCAACAAGTTCGGTCATGCGATAATTAGGAGCATGGAAGAGATACGCTCGGCTCCCATACCCCTTTCTGGCATATCCCTTATCCGCAAAGAGCTTCATGCGTTCGTAATACTGCAGATTGGCGGTGATGGTCATTCCACCATCACCCGTGGTCATGTGCTTCGACTGCTGAAAACTAAAGCAGCCGATATCGCCGAAGGTTCCGACATACCGTCCCTTATATTCGGTCATGTGCGCTTGCGAACAATCTTCGATCAGCGGAAGACGATGACGTCGAGCAATCTCCACCATCGCATCCATGTTGCACGGGTTTCCGAACAGATGTACGACCAGAATCGCCTTGGTTTGCGGAGTAATTTTCCGCTCCACATCTTCCGGATCCATGTTGTACGTCTGGTCGATATCGGCAAACACCGGGATGCAATTCTGAGAAATAATCGGAATCACTGTCCCCAAATCTGTGATCGGAGCCGTGATAATTTCTGAGCCCGGATTCAGATCCAAAGCCCCCAGTGCCACATGAATAGCAGCCGTTCCGGAGGTGGACGCGACGGCATACGGAGCGTCATAGGCCACAGCAAACTCGCGCTCGAAAGCGGGAACCATCCGTCCATCGATGCAACACAAATGCTGCGACTTTAATGCCTCGCGAACGAGCTTCAGTTCTTCAGCGTTGAACGGCGTTCTCCCTTTGCGACCGAAATCCGGCTGCATCAGATAGTCCCATATCCGTTCCGTCACAGATTGTCGAAGTGCTCGTTTCCATGTCCCCAATACGCTCCGAATCATAGCAGCCCTCCCTAATAGCTATCCCGACTCATTCTAGCCTCGAATTTGTTATTGTCCATTGAAGATGACATTCTTGTAGCCGGCAATCTCTTCCCTAGCCAAGGCAAAGTCCCTCCACAAAAGCAGCAGGATACCCACACGGCATATTGAACGTTTACGATAAGGATCGAGACAGGAGAATTGATGCAATTCTTGCTGAAGCCTTGCCATCACCATAGGGATTGGCACCATTTGCCATGGCCGCATGAGCATTCGAATCAGTAAGGAGAGCAGTTGTCTCCTTCACAATCCGACTTCGTTCGGTACCGACGAGCTTCACAACACCGGCATCGATGCCCTCTGGTCGCTCAGTGGTATCCCGCATCACTAGAACCGGTACCCGCAAACCGGGCGCCTCCTCTTGAATCCCTCCAGAATCGGTCAGGACAAGGGTTGCTCGTTTAAGCAAGTGCACGAGGGAAAGATAATCGAGCGGTTCGATCAGGCTGACGTTTGAGAGACCTGAAAGAATATCTGTGACTGGCTGTCGTACGTTGGGATTGAGGTGGACGGGGTACACGAAATGGACACCCTCAGGGGAAAATCTAGCCGCAAGGTCCCGAATCGCAAGACACAGCTCCCGAAATGGCTCACCAAAACTCTCTCTCCGATGCGCGGTAATCAGCACGAGACGTCGATCCAACGGCAAGCCAGCCAAGAGACTGGATTGCCAGTGAAAGTCACGTGCCGCCACCTCATTCACAGCATCAATCACCGTGTTCCCCGTTACATATACATCACTCTCACGACACCCCTCACGCAGTAACGCTTGCCGAGCCCTTTCAGTGGGAGCAAAGTACGCATCAGCGACAAGGTCTGCAATGCGACGATTGACTTCTTCAGGAAATGGCCTGAACTTGTCTCCGGTCCGGAGTCCTGCCTCAACATGGCCAAACGGCACTTTATGATAGAACGCGACCATTGCCGCCACAAAGGCCGTCGTCGTGTCACCTTGGGCCAGCACCCAGTCAGGCTTTGTCTCGGCTATGACATGGTCGAGCGCTGTAAACGCGCTTGCCGTCAAGGAAGACAAGCTTTGATTGGGTTTCATCAAGTTCAAGTCGATGTCCGGCTTGATTTGGAACAACGTGAAGACCTGATCCAACATCTCTCGATGCTGACCTGTTGAGCAGAGGACCGACCGGAGCTGACTTTTATGTCGACCAAATTCCTTCACCACCGGAGCCATTTTAATAGCTTCGGGTCTGGTCCCAACCACACTGAGCACTGTCAGCACTTGACTCTCCATTGACAATCCCAAGCGAGTAATCGCCCACGCACTACAGAAGCATCAGGCGACTGTCTACGTTACTGACTATGCTATTTGGACGACTTCACTTTATCCCCTGGGGTAGAAAATTCCATTTCGAGGGCTTTTAAGCCGTTCCCGTCTTTCACGACATCGATCACCACCCGGTCCCCGACCTTCGGTCTGGGTGTTGGCGGAGTGTTTTTCGAAGCGAATGCCGTCTTATCCGTGAGAGTGACCGAGACAGCCCCCCCCTGTGGAGTCTTCACATCAAGATGATTGGCATCAATCGCCGTTACAATTCCCATGACATGTATTCCCTCGTGTGTCCATCCAGACGAAGTAAACAAGATTGAGAAACATACGATCAACAATGCGAGTACATTGCGCATCACGAATCTCCTTTCAGCGTGACCATTTAGTGCTGATGCCCGTGGGCCATATCAGAAGCAGCCGTATCGTCTCCTTCGAGGAATCGTGCCCTCACAGCCTCTTCATCCAACTGATGCTTCGATTTCGGATTCAAGGTTTTCATCTCCTCAAGTTCTGCAGCAGTCAGATTCGGAAGATGCCGGATAAAATGCACCAGCTTCCAACTGTCAAGATCCTCGTCCGGTTCCCCTGCTCCGAACGCAGGCATACCCGTAAACCGTATTCCATTGTGTATGATAAAGAAGATCTCCCCATCAGACATCGACTGCGTCTCTGGGAGTCGAAGATCAGGCGCTTTCGGATAGACATTCTTCCCTATGGGAGTCTGTCCACTCCCAGTATTCGCATGGCACGTCGCACAGTGATCAGCAAAGTGTGCTCGCGCCTCTCTCTGAACATCAGAACTGTCAGAAATAGGGTTTATTTTTTCACGTTGGACAAGAGGAATCGCCAGATGCCGTAGCTGCCTGGCCATAAACACCTCCAGCGCATGAGGTTCGGCCTTAGCGCTGAAGCCGGTCGTAAAGGACTGATAGCCAAACCAGACAAGAACAAGAACGAGCGTTGCAAGACCGACAAGAAGCACGCGCATAAAACTAGATCGCATTTCGAAGTCCTTCAGCCATTGCCACACTTTCTGAAAATCATAGATATGACTCCTGCAAAACATGCTTTCTTAAGCTTGTCGATAGGGCCGTTCGTAACTGGTGTTGACCTCTACCATACCAAGACCACGCATCAGCTCTCAGCCGCACTCGACTGTTCACATGCCTCAGCGAACCTTGGTATTTATGTGCGGCTTTAAGGAAGCAGAATGCAGAATGCGCCAGCAAGCGCACAATGAGCAGACGTTGTCCTCGATTCCTTCTTACGCGCTCATAAGACTCTTGTACGCCTTGCGTGAACAGCCTCCAATAGAAATATTCGATCGTGAGGCGCGAAGCAGGGATGCGATGCTGGAGCCACGCCTTCGGTTCGTACACAGTTTTGAATCCATTCTTGTAGATTTTCTCCTGCAATCCACACTCGCCATCACCTCGAAGCCATATCCGCTTTTTATTACCGACTCCGTCAGGGTTGAAGCCACCTACTGAAAATAAGACCGACTTGCGCACGGCCATATTACAACCCCAAACACAAGCTGGCCATTTAAGCTCTTTCGTTTCTTCCCCCAAGTCTAGAAGACTGAGGTATCCTGCATCGAACTGTAGATACCAATCCGGAAGAGCAGCTTCCCACAGAGGAACTGCTTTGCCACCCACGCAGCCTACCTGCGGGTCACGGAACGGACTGACTACCGCCTTGAGCCAATCCTGATCAACAATCACATCGTCGTCTATGTACACGAGGATTTCGCCATGAGCCTCACGAGCTCCGGCGTGCCTCGCATTGTGCAACCCCGCTCGCGGCTCTCGAGCATAGCGAACTGGGCGAACTGCATCTCGATTCACATCATTTACTGTCTCAATGGCCGAACCGGTGGGACTATTATCGATGACTACAATTTCATACTCCGCCCCCGCAAGACGTTGCCCTTGAACTGACCGCAACGCGTCGTTTAAATAAACCGGTCTCTCTCCATAGGTTGGGACTATTACGGAAGCGTATGGCGTCTTACTGTTTTCCGTCATTGCTTCGCCTCCACTCCTCGGTACAGCCCACACAAAACCATCTTCTTCAAACAGCGCAATACTTTCAGCTCCTGAATCCTGGACATGGGGCTTATCACGCGTACTGCTCATCCTCTATTTATTATCACTGAACAGATCAAAGGCTACTACGGGATTAGCTCGGGTAAAGATTTTTAAAAAGTGTAGATTCCACAACCACAGTTAACGTTTACATCAACAGCCTTCACGTCAACATTTTGATGCAAGTCGCCTGCATCATCCACAAAATCAAACCGTAGTAAGTGCAGGCTCATTCCGTCGTTGAACCATATAAATATATCATGTGGGTGAAAAACCCTGTGAGCATTAGACAGTTTGTGCAGAGCACGCTGAAACTAGCTTATGATTTCGCAGGCCCCCTTAAACGCACACAATCCATGATTCGGTGTCAGCATGTGGCCCGTTCCATATATGTCGCTTGTCTCGACTGAAAAGGAGATCGCACGGCTCACCCAATCATAGGCATGATGTTGGTCGAGCATAAGACCGACACCGACGAAGTATTCTCCTGGGCAAAGCAGAAGCTCCGGTATACAGAAGCGTATCTTTCCGCTCGATGGGATACGATGAGGAGGAGGGAAACACATTAACGTGTCGAACGAACCGACATCAAATCCTGTAGCAGTGGTAATGAAAAGGCCAGCACCTCCCAGCCTCACATCACTCCGGCAATCATACTCAAGTTCTAATAACCACTCCCCCCCAACAGAAAACGATTGTTTATCAAGCCCATCCTTATCAGCGAGCCTCACACTTGTCATGGAAGGCGTTGAACCAGGCTGACGGCCAGCATGGCTACTCAAGTCACAACTCCCCCTATTCCCCGCAGTCGACTGAAGGTACGCGCTAATGGCAGCAGAGCTTTCCCCGATAAACTTCATCTGGCCGCGCTGCAACACCATCGCGCGGGCCGCCAACGTAGAAATAAATCCGAGGTTGTGGGTCACGAGCAATACGGTTTGCCCCCTGCGAGCCACATCGCCCATCTTGCTGAGGCACTTTGACTGAAATGCCGCATCGCCAACAGCCAGCACTTCATCAACAATCAGAATCTCGGGTTCTAAATGGGCGGCAACGGCAAACGCGAGACGAACATACATTCCGCTAGAATAGCGCTTGACCGGAGTATCCAAAAACTTTTCCACACCGGAAAATTCGACAATCTCATCGAACCGAGACGCGATCTCAGCCTTACGCATACCGAGGATAGCGCCATTCAGATAAATATTTTCCCGCCCCGTTAGATCGGGATGAAACCCCGTTCCCACTTCAAGGAGTGAGCCAACACGCCCATAGATCTTCGCACTCCCACCCGAGGGAGTGGTGACACGAGAGAGAATCTTGAGCAAGGTGCTCTTTCCCGATCCATTGTGTCCAATAATAGCGAAGGCCTCACCCTTCTTGACCTCAAATGACACATCATCCAGCGCCTTCAGAATATTTTTCTCCACATTCGATGAAGTGCGCTTAGCCGAAAGGAAGCTCGCTACTTTGTGGGTGATGGCTTCACTAATACTGTCAAATCGTTGACGACTTGCGCCGATCACATACCGCTTGGAAAGGTGTTCTGCTTTTATTGCAATGTCGCTCATCAGATCACATCCGCAAATGTCCGCTCCATCTTCTTGAAGAATATGTAACCTCCCAAAAGAAGGACGAACACGATCGTAGTACTAATTGCCATCATTGAGAGGTCAGGAAGGGCTTTCCCTAATAAGGCCCAGCGAAATCCCTCTATCACGCCTACCATTGGGTTCAAACAATAGAACACTCGCCACTGTTCAGGTACCAAACTCACGGGATATACGATCGGCGACGCATACATCCATGCTTGAATGAGAATAGGTGTAATTGCCGCGATGTCACGATAGCGAACGTGGAGCGCTGAGAACCACAAACTCACTGCAAGTGAGGCAGCCAGAGCTAACCCTAAGAAGAGTGGGAGGGCCAGGATCCCCCAGGTCGGAGCAATGCCGAACCACAGTCCCATGATGATCACAACCACAAAGCCTATCGCACAATCGAGAAGCCCCCCAAGAGTTGCTGCGATAGGGAGAACGACACGAGGGAAATACACTTTTGTGATCAGGCCCGCTTCATAGGCAATGCTCGTGCTACTTCGTTCTAAACTCTTTGCAAAATAGCTCCAGGGAAGAATTGCGGTGTATGCAAACAAGGGATACGGCAGCCCATCCGACGGTATCTTGGCCCAGTAACTAAAAATCAGCGTCAAAATTGCGATCGTAATGAGTGGATTGATAATGGCCCATCCAACACCAATAAGTGACTGCGTGTAGCGGGCTTTGATGTCTCGCCAACAAAGCGTATAAAGAAGCTCGTGATATTTCCACAGCTCAAGTAAATCAAGATTCCACCAACTTCGGTTGGCCTCTATCACAACACTGGGTTGCGCTCCCGGGCTATGGTTTTCTTCACTATCTACTGTAGTCTTCATGATCGCCATCATCTTCATTCTTCGCCACAGCACGTGGAACTGTCAGAGCCCACTCGCCCTACGCCGACCGCTCTCATGACAGACCGCTCTCCGATTTTCCACCATGGAACGCATCACTACAACAATTTTAGAAAAAACTACCGGGCGGGCAAGGAGGAGTGAGGACAAGGGCCAACGGATTTATTCACCACACGACCCTCACTATAGGCACATGTTGCAGACGTGCGGTTGAATACTGCACCGGCAACTGGCTCCAGCGCCTTTTGAATCGAATCAAAATGAAAATCCACCAGAAGAGAATTGAGGCGATCCTGGGTTTTGTGCAAATTTAAGTAGTGCCGAAACTTCGATAACCACGCCCCCTCCATTCGAGGTTGCGACGGGTCAATCTCCCACGGATGAAGATACATGACCAGCGTCGTCCCTTGAGCCTCCAGACGACGGAGAAGCGTTCTGGACACCGAATAGGGGAACAACCTGAAATACCCACCCCCGGCCACCGGCAATTGCACACCAAAAGTCTTGAATGTGGAGGGAGGCACCTCCCAGATACTCCCAACCGGCGTCTTGATCTCAAATATGTCCCCGGAGCGATTGGCCTCTCCAGCTCGTGTAAATCGGTCATACATACTGGAGTCGTACTGGTAGCCTTCTTCAACCAAAATCGAAAGCGCCCATTCCGTGTCTGCAGTAATCGAGAAGCTCGGAGCTCGGTATCCAACCACGGAATTCCCAGTGAGGTCTTCCAAGATGGTCTTCGCCATTCGCACATCTTGACGAAACCGCTCCGGAGACTGGGTGGTTACTAACTCGTGACCATACCCATGCGATGCCACCTCATGCCCCCGCGCGACCAGCGACTTGACCATCTCTGGGTGCCGCTCCGCCACCCATCCCAAGATAAAAAACGTGGCCTTCATTCCATACTTAGCCAGGAGCTCAGCCAGCATCCGCGTATTGTTCTCGACTCGGCTTTCGTATCGATCCCATTGTTGCCTTCTCGCATCGGACCAGAACGCCGACACCTGAAAATGCTCCTCCACATCAAACGAAAGACAATGAACAGGCCTCCCATCCGCCATGCTCATCGAGCACCTTCCCCGCGCATAATCACTCGTATAGTCTCAAGAAGAATACGAAAATCCAACCGCAGAGAGAGGTATTTCACATAATAGAGATCATACTGCAACTTAATATGCGAATCTTCGGCCGAGGCTCCGTACCGAAACTGCGTTTGAGCCCATCCGGTGATCCCAGGCCTTACGACATGCCGGAGATCATAAAAGGGGATGACGGATCTCAATTCCTGGACAAAGACTGGACGCTCCGGACGTGGGCCAACCAGACTCATCTCTCCATAAATCACATTCATAAGCTGCGGGACTTCATCGAGCCTCCACTTTCTCAGATACCACCCGACCCGCGAGATCCTGGGATCTCTCTCTGACGTCCACCGGGCGCCCCCTTTTTCTGCATCTGTAAACATAGAGCGGAACTTCCAAATCATATAGGGCTGCGCGCGAAGCCCGACACGAACCTGTCGATAGAAGACTGGCCCAGGAGAATCCAACTTGATGAGTATCCCAATCACAGCCAGGATTGGAATAGCAAGGACAAGACCGATCAACGCAATCAGCAGATCGATTGATCGCTTCATCGCTCTGACGACGATACCCCGTCTAAACTCCCGAGAGAAAATGATCGCACTCGGCTTCAGGTCATCGATTGAAAGCCGACCAGACTCCTCCTCGTAAAGATGATTCCCATCCCAGATGTCAACCCCCATCCCCTTCAAATCAAGCAACACCTGGACGGGAAGCACGGCCCGTCGATCCTCCAAACACACCGCGATGGTATCAACACGATCACGTTCAACAACCGGAAGAAGCTGATCCATCGTCCCCAGAATCTTCACGCCGGACAACTCTGCACCGACTTGTGTACTTTCCTTGGCGAGAAAACCTACAACATCGGTAAACATTCTGCTTCTCGACACGAGCACCGAGCACAGATTGTTGGCCAGCGACCCAACCCCTAAAATCAGGATTCGCCGACGCGCTCCAGGCATCCTAAAGATCGCCTTCGGGGCATGATCGATAGGCAAGATCACCAGTTTTTCCGTACGTGATCTAGCTGAGTTGGGTACGGTGATGTTCATAAACCTTATTGCCATAGCTATAGTATGAATACGGCGAATCTTGTTCTTCTACTCCGTTCAGTATCACTCCCATTGCCCGCTCTTGCCCCACCATTTTCATGGCACTCATGACGGCGTCCCGAGGAGTAGTCCGGGCTCGAATCACATGCGCCACAACGTCTGCCATTCTCACAATTAAGAGAGACTCGGCGACGGGCAGCAAGGGTGGCGCATCAAGTACAATGCATTCAAATTTTTGGCGCAGATTACTAATGAGCTTGGACAGCCGATCCACGTGAGTTAACGCCGCGATTCCGGATTGGATAATGCCTGCAGGAAGGATCCAGAATCCTAGCTGTTCATGATACTCAAGACATTCTTCAAATTGCTTTTCCCCAAGCAGTACTTCACTTAATCCCACCCCCAGCTCCATCCCGGCGTAGGCATGAACCATCGGGCGTTTCAAGTCGCAGTCCACCAACACCGTTTTCTTATTGAGATCTCTGGCAAAGACATGGGCAAGATTGAGCGAAGTAGACGTCTTTCCCTCCCCCATCAATGCACTCGCCATGACAATCACAGTGCTTTCCTGCTGGCCCGCCATCAACCCAATTCTCGTTGCGGCAACTCGATACTGTTCTGCTACCGCAGACCTGGGATACCACATCGCTACGAGTTCCGGCCCTACCGTAACCTGCCCATGCCCAGGCACCGATCCTCCGTTCGCGACAAGCAGCCCTTCTTTCCGCAACCCTGGAAGTGCCAGCACACGATCTTGTCGACGGGCTGCTCCAGCCGACACCTTCGGTCCGCCGGGCCACGCTGACTCAAAGTGAGAGATTGTCGCAAAAACAGGCAGGCCTAGCGTTACTTCAATTTCTTCTGCCGACACAAAACCCCGCCGAAGCATTTCAATCCCGAATGCGCTCCCGAATCCCAGCGCACAGCCGGCAGCCAGTCCCCCGAGCATGACGATAATCAAATTCGGCTTCTCTGGCCATGACGGAAGACCGG
>ERZ1292633.335-Hain-H41-02um-R1-335-length-59788-cov-6_pt1 | contig 59788 bp, 36 predicted proteins | sample MGYA00564406_ERZ1292633 | MGnify/ENA primary metagenome ERZ1292633 (study PRJEB36523, sample SAMEA6512639) | groundwater metagenome | collected 2019-01-08 | study: AquaDiva: Metagenomics assemblies of 32 groundwater samples | reverse complement strand
GATGACGGCGACGGCGCCGGTCGGGATCGTGATGTCCACGATTCTGCTGACCATGCTGTTCATGTTGATTCTGCCTGTTTTCTCGCTGATTGTCCGAATGGGCGATCCGCTGCGAAAGAAACTCGGCGGTGCGACCTATTGGGAAGATTACAAGGCGCACGAGCCTACGCTGGAGCGAATGCGAAGGCCGTTTTAGGGCATGAACATTCTCGGAATATCCTGCTATTACCATGACTCCGGCGCGGCGCTGGTGCGCGATGGAAAGCTCGTCGCCGCCGCGGAGGAGGAGCGCTTCACGCGCAAGAAACACGACCACGACTTCCCCCAGCGAGCGATCGAGTATTGCCTACAGGAAGCCGGCGTCACCATCGACGAGGTCGATCACATCGGCTTCTATGAAAAACCGCTGGTCAAGTTCAACCGCATCCTCGAAACGATTCTTGCGTACTGGCCGCTGACGTATCGACCGTGGCTGACGGCGATCCCGCTGTGGCTTGGTCACCGCCTTCGGATCGGACGCGAAATCCAGGACAAACTCGGGACGGAAAAGGAAATCCTGTTTTGCCAGCACCACCTCTCACACGCGGCCAGTGCGTTTCTCGTCTCGCCCTTTGACGAAGCCGCGATCATCACCGCCGACGGCGTGGGTGAATGGACGACGACGGCGTGGGGCGTGGGCCGCGGCACGTCCATCGAAATGAAGAAGGAGATTCGGTTTCCGCACTCGGTGGGCTTGCTGTTCAGCGCGATCACGGCCTACCTGGGTTTCCGCGTGAACGACGCCGAATGGAAGGTGATGGGGCTGGCGCCGTACGGGCAGCCGAAGTACCTCGACAAGTTTCGGCAGGTTGTGGACATCAAGGACGACGGCAGCATCCGCCTGAACATGAAATACTTCGCGCACGCCTATTCGACCGAGCGAACGATCAGTCGGGCGTGGGAGGAGATGTTCGGTCAGCCGCAGAACGCCCCCGAAGCGCCGCTCACCGAGTTTCACCGCGACATCGCCCGAAGCGGTCAGGCGATCGTCGAGGAAATCATGGTCAAGATGGCCGACCATGTGCAGCGCGAAACGCGAATGAAAAACCTGTGCATCGCCGGCGGCGTGGGGCTGAATTGCGTGGCCAACTGGCGAATCCTTCAGGAGACGGGCTTCGAGAACATCTTCATCCAGCCGGCGGCGGGCGACTCCGGTGGGGCGCTGGGTACGGCGTTCTACATTTACAACACCGTGCTCGGCCGGACTCGTGAGTTTCGTATGGACAACGCCTTGTGGGGGCCGGGGTTCACCAACGAGCAGATCAAAGCCGCTTTGGATGGCGCCGAAGCGGAGTACGAAGCGATCGCCCGCGAAGAGGAGCTTCTCGAACACACGGCGCGGATGATTGCCGACGGCAAGGTTGTCGCGTGGTTTCAGGGCCGCCTGGAGTTCGGACCGCGAGCGCTCGGAGCGCGGTCGCTGCTGGCCGACGCCCGCGATCCGAAAATGAAGGACATTATCAACGCCAAGGTGAAGTTTCGCGAGGCATTTCGGCCATTCGCGCCGGCAGTTCTCAAGGAGCACGCCCATGAATACTTCGAGATGCCGGCGGGGATGGACATGCCCTTCATGCTGTTGGTGCCGAAGGTCCGCCCGGAGAAACGAGCGATGATTCCGGCGGTCACGCACGAGGACGGCACGGGGCGGGTGCAAACGGTCACCGAAGAACACAACGGGCGATACTACCGCCTGATCCGCACGTTTCATCGGCTCACGGGCGTGCCGGTGGTCATCAATACGTCGTTCAACGTCCGCGGCGAGCCGATTGTCTGCACACCGCAGGATGCGTATCATACTTTCGTAAATACCGGCATCGACGCGCTGGTTATCGGCGACTACGTGGTCACGACCAAGCCGAGCCGCGTGGATTATGAAGCCGGGATGCGGCGAAGCGTGGCGCTGGAGGCGGGACTACGGACGGCGGATCGAGTAACGATCCGCTAAATAAAGAATGATGAATGGCGAAGATCGAATGAAGAATTGCAAGCTCCGATTCTGGATTAGCCATCTGACGTCGAAGATAGGTTTCGCAACCCGACCCAATTGATGCGAGCGCAATGGCCAAACAATCGTTGATCAAAGAGTTCTTCCTGTTCGTCAAGCAGGAGAAGAAGTGGTGGCTGATTCCGCTGCTGACGGTACTTCTGCTCGTCGGCGCGCTCATTGTCTTTGCGGGGTCGTCGCCGCTGGCGCCGTTTCTGTACCCGCTTTTCTAGCGAAAAGAAGACTGAAGTGAGAAGTTAGAAGTGAGAAAACGTTGCGGCGAATCCGATGGTTCACGCCGATTTCACGATTCTTCTCACTTCTCACTTCTACCTTCAGTTTTCAGCCCGTGCCGAATCATCCCCACAAACGCAACGCGTCCTGATACGTTACGAAAACGAACGCGCCGATGATGAGGAACAAGCCGATCACCTGCGTGGCCACCTGCACGCGCAGGCTCACCGGGCTGCCTTTGATCTTTTCGATGATGAGGAAAACCATCAGGCCTCCGTCTACGATCGGCAGGGGCAGGAAGTTGATGACCGCGAGGTTGGCGGAAATGATCGCGAGGAAGAACAGGAACTTCACCAGCCCGGCCTGGGCGATCTTGCCGCCCATGTCGATGATCCCCAGCGGGCCGGACATGTTCTCGAGCCCCACGCTCTTTGTGAAAAACATCCGCTCGATGGTCTTGTAGACCTGAAAGACGAAGTAGTACGTCTTGTGCATTCCGATCCAGATGGCCTCGCCGGCGTTTTCGCCCTTGAGGACGGTCGTGGCCTCGTTGACGGCGATGCTCGGTGAGAACGCGATCCGGCTGACCCACGGATCGACCATGTCGGCTGAGACGTCAACGTAAGCGGTCTTGATCGATGCGAGCGGGTTCTCGCGGTATTCGACGGGGACGTGTTCCTTGCCGACGAGCTGTGCGAGGATCGTCCTCGTGCCTTCGTGATAGCCGACCGCGAGGTTGTCGCCGCCGCTGCTCGTCTCGATGCCGACGGTGTCGCGCCCGTCGATGGAGACGATGCGCGCCTCGGGTCCGACGCCGAGCAGCGTCCGCAACGACTGCGGAACGCGGAACGGGACGGAACGAGCGTCATTTCCTTTTTCGACGAACGAAAGCCGGACTGTGCTACCCGCGGCGGCGTGAAACGCGGCGATCAGTTCGCGCCACTTCGAGACCGGTTTGTCGTCGATGGCGACGATCCTTACGCCCGGCGGGATTCCGGACTCGGCTGCGGGGCTGGGGCGCCCGTTGAGCGTCGCCACGATGTCGCCGGTTCGCAAAACATCATCGGCCACCAGCGTGTAGGTCGCGTCGATTGAGCCGGGCGCCTGCGGCACGACCGCGGTCTTCACGATGCGTCCGTCCGGCTTGCGTACGGTAAGCGGAACCGGTTTGTCGAGCTTGTTGAGGATGGCCGCGCTGACTCCGCGGCGGGTCGGGTTTTCCACGTCGTCGCACCGCAGAATCAGGTCGCCGCGTTCGATTCCGGCCTGGGCGGCCGCGCCGTTGTGACGGACCTCCGTGAACTGGGTCTGCGGTTCGCCGGGCGACGCGGATTCAATCGCCGCAAACTGAGCCTGGATGGTCGCCAACCCGCGCGCGTTTCGCTTGGGTCGAACGAATCCGCCGACGACGCGCCCGTCCGGCTTTTGCACCTTGAACGGGATATCGGTCTCGGCGTTGTCGCGGATGGCGTTGGCGATGCCGGCGATGTTGGGATGCGGTTTGTCGTTCCAGCTCAGGACCGTGTCGCTGACGCTGATCCCGGCCAGGTACGCGCGACCCCGCGGGTCGACCATTCCGAAACGGGCGAGCGGCGTCAGCCCCAGCACGTTGACGGTGCCGGGATCGGTCGGATTGCTGGGATAGAGCGAAAGGAGGGGTGCGATTTCGACGCGGACGCGTTGCGGCGCCGTCTTCGGGTCATCGGTGTTCGGTCGCTCGACGTAGATGTCGCCTTTGGCGTAGACGAGCGTGCTGAAAATCTCGCTGGCGTTGGCGTCGGTCACTGCGCCGCCGTCGACCTCGACGATGCGGTCGCCGACGCGCGGCTGGTGCGGGTCCTTCGCGTCGATCTCCGGTCCGACCGCGACGATTTCTCCGGTGACGCCGGGCGCGATGCCGATGATCAGCCGCTGCATGTCCCGCGTGCTTTCCGGATTGTTGTACGTCGGTTTGATATAGATCGGCGGCTGCACCTGTCCGTTGCGCTCGATGACGAACTCGATCGGTTCGTGCGGCGGGGCGAGCAGGACGGCGAAACGCACCTCATTAAACTCGATGACTTTTTCGCCGTTGACCTGGCGGATGATATCGCCCGGCAGCAGCCCCGCCTTGTTGGCCGGACTGTCCGGCTCGATGAACGCGATGCGCGGCGGCGTCGCCTCCATGCCGATCATGAAGACGATCATGAACAGGACGCACGCGAGGATGATGTTCATGATGACCCCGGCCGACACGATCGCCATGCGATGCCCGACCGGCTTGTTGACGAAGGATCGCGGGTCCTCCTTGAACCGCAGTTCGTTGGACTTGTCGTCGAAGTCCTCCTGACCCAGCATCTTCACGTAACCGCCCAGCGGCAGGAGGTTGAACGAGTACCGCGTTTCGCCACGAGTGAAACCGAAAAGCTCCCGCCCGAACCCGACGGCGAAGCGCTCCACGCGCACGCCCGCCCACTTGGCCACCGCGAAGTGACCGAGCTCGTGGATGAAGACGATCAGGGAGAACCCCGCGAGCATGGCGAGATAAGGCCAGACCATCGCCCAGGCCTTCAGCACCTGCGACTCGGCAAGGACGGAAAGATCAGTGAATGCTAACAGGTCGTACATCGAGTTACCTTTTGCCTGGCCATGCGATCGGCGTTGAGAAGCTCGTCGAGCGTCGGCGATTCCACAAAATCATGCTCACGAAGCGCCCGCTCCGTGAAGCGCGCAATGTCACGATAGGCGATCGCGCCGGCGCGGAACAGTTCGACGGCCGCTTCGTTGGCTGCATTGAGCACCGCCCCGCACGTTCCGCCGCGCCGGGCGACCTCGTGCCCCAGCCGGATCGCCGGGAATTGCCCCGGATCGGGCGCGTGAAACGTCAACTGCCCGGTCTGGCACAGGTCGAGTCTCGGCGACGGACAAGGCCGCCGCCGTGGATAGGTCAGCGCGTACTGGATCGGCGTGCGCATGTCCGGCGCGCCAAGCTGAGCAACGATCGATCCGTCGTTGAACTCCACCATCGAATGAACGATTGACTCCGGATGGATCACGACATCAATCTGATCGGATCGAAGATCGAACAACCACCGGGCTTCCACAATCTCCAACGCCTTGTTCATCATCGTCGCGGAGTCGATGGTGATTTTCGGACCCATGTTCCACGTCGGGTGCCGAAGGGCCTCCTTCAGGGTGACCTCCTCCATGGCCTCGACGCTCCAGGTGCGGAAAGGCCCGCCCGACGCGGTTAGAAAGACCTTGTGGACATCCTCTCGCCGCCCGGCCTGGAGGGCCTGGAAAATCGCCGAGTGTTCGCTGTCCACCGGAATGATCGTGGCTCCGGTACGCCTCGCAAGCGGCATCATCAACGATCCCGCGACGACCATCGCCTCCTTGTTGGCCAGGGCGACGCGGCGGCCAAGCTCGACCGCGCGGAGCGTCGCAAGCAGTCCGCACACCCCGACCACGGCGCACACGACGCAGTCAGCCTCGACTTCATCCACGAGTCGCGTCAGTGCCTCGGGACCGGCGAAAATCTTCGGTCCGTACTGGAGTGTTCTCCTGGCTTCCGCAGCAAGCTCGTCGCAGGCGATCGCCACCGCCGCCGGTCGAAAGCGATTGGCCTGCTCAGCGAGCTCCTGGCCGCGCGATCCGGCGGCAAGTCCCGCGACCTCCCATTCATCGTCGAGACGCGCCAACACGTCGAGCGTATTTCGCCCGATCGATCCCGTTGATCCGAGAATGATGACGCGTTTGCTCATGGAGTCGCGGATCCCGGCGCCGTCCGGGACGTTCAAGAAGTCTACCGGAGCATATGATAGGTTCGTCGGCACAACCGGACAAGCCGCATGATTGTTACGCGGTTTGCGGCGACGTGTTCTCACAAATTGCCGATCTTCGCCGAGAACTTATAATTCTCCCGATGTCGTCTTGTGGTGGAGCTTTCGTCTCGCGGGGTGATCGATGCACGAAGTGCTGTTAACCGCCCGGAAGTTCACCGTCGAACGCCGCGTTATTGCCGGACCCGACGGCCGGACGCTCACGCGGGAAGTGGTCGTTCATCCAGGCGCGGTGGTCATTCTGCCGATCCTGGACGAGCGGCGAATCGTGATGATCCGTAACTTTCGACATTCGGTGGGCGAGGAGCTGCTTGAACTCCCCGCGGGCACGTGCGAACCGGACGAGCCGATCGTCGAAACCGCCCGGCGCGAACTGATCGAGGAGACCGGGTACCGCGCGCGATCCATAAACCCGCTGGGCGAGTTTTACGCCTCGCCGGGCGTGATGACGGAAATGATGCACGCGTTCGTCGCCACCGACCTCGAAGCCTGCGGGCAGTCCCTCGAACCCGACGAGAGAATCGTCCCCGAAATCGTCGAGCTGGAGAGTGCCCGACGCATGCTGAGCAGTGCCGAACTGCGCGACGGGAAAACCATCGCAACCCTTGGCCTCTACTTCGCGAGGATGGGCTGATTCGCAAATGAGCTGGCGCGATCGGGAATACGCACGCGGAACCGTGTACGGCCGCCCGGGCAATGTCGGCCGCGGCATCGCCCTGCTCGGCGGGCGCAGCATCGTCACCACCCTCATCTGGGTCAACATCATCATCTACGTCCTGTGCACAATTACCGGCGGTGATCGCGGCGCTCCCGGCAGTCCGGTTTTCGCGTGGATGGCGCTCTTCACGCCGGCCGTGAAACATGGCGAGGCCTGGCGAGTCATCACCGCGCAGTACCTCCATTGGAACACAGGCCACATCCTGATGAACATGATCGGCTTGCACTTCCTCGGCAGGCCGCTCGAACGCGAGTGGGGGACCAGACAATTCCTCGGCGTCTACACCGTTGCCGGCCTGTTGGGCAATGTTTTCTACGTTTTCCTGACGTTGGCCGGGTGGCTGCCGATCGCGGGCGTGGCAGCCGGTGCGTCGGGCTGCGTGTTGGGCTTGTTGGGCGCCGCCGCGGTCCGATACCCGCACGCCGAAATCCTGATCTACTTTCTTTTTCCGATCAAGATTCGCACGGCCGCACTGATTTTCGGCGCCCTTTATGTACTCAATCTATATTCCCGCGGGCAGAACGCTGGCGGCGATGCCTGCCACCTCGCGGGATTGCTCTTCGGCGCGTGGTGGGCCTACCGCGGCGAGGCGTGGTGGGTCGCAAAGCGGCGGATGCCCCGCTTCCGCGTCAGGACCGTGCGACCGCCGGAATCGCCCTTCGAGCACCGCGTCGAACAACGCCGTGCCGACGCCGAGACCGTCGATCGAATTCTCAAAAAAGTCTACGAGTCCGGCATCCACAGCCTCACCGAGGCTGAAAAAACCGCCCTCCGCGAAGCCACGGAGCGACAGCGGACCGTGGAATCGACCCACCCCGATCGGGTATGATGTGACTGTCTAACGACGATCCGTTGTCGCTTACGGAAGGAAGCGGGGTCTATGGCGCCGGTCGAGAGGCCGCTGGACAATCCGATCAACTGGTCGTTCAAGCTCGGGCGCGTATGGAGCATCGACGTCCGGGTGCATGTCGCCTTCATCATTTGCGCCGTCGTGTTGATCTGGATGGAGCTTCCGCCCGCCGACGCGGCGTACGACTGGTCTTTGGGTGAAGTCCTCTTCGACGCCGTCGGGACCTACGCCCTGCTCTTTCTCGTCGTGCTGCTCCACGAGTTCGGCCACTGCTGGGGGGCGCGGCACACCGGCGGCGAAGCCGACGAGATTCTCCTCTGGCCGCTCGGCGGTCTCGCGAGCGTCAACCCGCCGAACGACCCGCGCTCCAACATGATCACGACGCTCGCCGGTCCGTCGGTCAACGTCATTCTTTGTGCGATCTGTTCGGCGGTGTTGGCTGCGTGGCTGGGCAGCCTCGGCGCGGTCCCGTGGAACCCGCTGCATCCGATGATTCCCGTCGATCGCTCGATCATTCCGACCGCCGCGCAGATGTGGGTGATCCGCCTCTTCGGAATCAGCTACTTTCTGCTGCTGGTGAACATGTTGCCGGTCTTTCCGTTCGACGGCGGGCGGGTGTTGCAGGCTTGGTTGTGGTCGCGGAAGAACTACCGCGCCGCGACCGAAATCGCCACCGGCGTCGGCATGGTCGGGGCGATCCTCATTGGGCTGTTCGCCCTGTTCATCGAACAAAGCTGGCTGCTGATGCTTATCGCCGTGTTCGGCTATATGACTTGCTGGCAGACCCGGCGGATGACGAAGGAGCAGGCCGAGTTCGGCATGGGCGAGTTCGGATACGACTTCACCCGCGGCTACGCCTCGCTGGAGCGGTCGGGCGTGCGCGAGCGCCGTCCGGGGCTGATCGCGCGCTGGCGTGCGGCCCGCGCCTTGCGAAAAGCCGGGCAGGAACGCCTGGAGCAAGAGCAACACCAGCAGGCCGTCGACGAAGTGCTCCGCAAGGTCGCCCGTTCGGGAATGGCGTCGCTGACTCCGCGCGAACGCCGCGTGCTCGAAGAGGAAACCCGCCGCGCGCGGGAACTCTCCGGCGAACCCCACGACTCGGCTCAGTTGTGAACACGGCGGAAGGATTCACCACGAAGACACCAGGACACGAAGAATTTAAGGGGAAAAACGCCGGATTTTCGGTCTTGCGCAAGTCAGGTCGAGAACCGGCAATCAATCAGTTCTTTGCGCCTTGGTGTCTTGGTGGTTCAGTTGTTCGTTTCCTTGACGCTCGTTGCCGCCGTCAAACGTATTTTTCGGTTGCGTCTTCATGTAGCCCTTGCGACGCTCGGCGTATTCTTCGGGCGACATATCCTCGACCGCGAAAGCGTCGGGATCGCTTGCAATCTTAATGAGAAACGGAATGCACCATCCGCACCCCGTCCCGGCGTTGAGACACTCGGTCATTTGACTGGGCCGCGCCGGCCTCACCCGTCGCGCGAAGTTTATGAGCTTGCGCATCGGCACGCCGTAGCAATAGCAGATTTTGTCGTCGAGGTTCACTGTGCTTACGCTTCGAGGTATTCGCACATCGCTTCGGACGGAGGGATGGGAAGTCCGTCTTCTCTCAGGCCGTCCAGGTGAAATCGAATGGCCTCGCGAATGTTGGCGTTCACTTCATCCGGCGTATTCCCGGTTGCGACGCAGCCGGGCAGATCCGGCACGTAGGCCGAGTAGTTGCCGTTGGCTTTTTCGATGACAACACAATAGCTGGTCACCGCCGTTAATTCAATCTTCGCCATTCGACATTCCTGGCGGGTCCGGTTACGCAAGTCGCCCCGCAATCCATTCACGCCCCCGTTGTAATGCCGACTCAAGCCCGCCGGGGTCGGCGCCGCCGCCCTGGGCCATGTCGGGCCGGCCGCCGCCTTTCCCGCCCACTAGCGGACAGATTTCCTTGATGAGGTCGCCGGCCTTGATTCCGCGATCGACAACCGCCTTGCTCATGCCTGCGATCAGTGTCACCTTGCCTCCGACCCCCCCTTGCCCCCCCCTTTCAAGGGGGGGGGCTTTCTCCACGCAACCCAGCAGCACGGCCGATGCGGTCGTCTTGTTGCGTACCCAGTCGATCGCCCCGCGGAGCGCCTCGGGACCGGCGGGCGGAACTTCGCCGACCACCACCGTCACGCCGCCGATCGTTTCGGCACTCTTCAAGAGTGCGGCGACGGCGTCCATCGCGGCCTCTCCCGAAGCCGCCGCCGATTCCTTCGATTGTTCCTTGAGCGCCTTTTGCACCTCGGCGAGGATCGTCTGAATCTCCCGACGCACGCGAATGGGTATCGCCGCCTCGGCCAGCCGCTTCTGGAAATCCGCGACGCCTGCCGCGTCGAAGCCTCCCCCCTTGTCAAGGGGGGACAAGGGGGGTCGTCCTACGTGCCTTCGCGCCTTCGTGCCTTCGTAGCCTGCGGTAACCTTCGGGCTTCCTCCTTGGTCGCCCTCAGCCTCACGGTCGCGGCTCGGATGGACCGCTCCATGACTGTCGCGGTTCTGATCTTGAACTTTGAACCTTGACCTTTGAACTGCCGCCAGCAATTCCGCGCCCAGTGTCTCAGCCTGTTTCGCCTTTTCGCCGGAAATCCCCACCACCCGCCGCACGCCCTTGGCCACGCCCTCCTCGTGAGTGAGCACGAACGATCCGATCTCGGAGGTGTTCGCAACGTGTGTGCCGCCGCAGAATTCGACGGAGTAGTTCATCCATTTGGGATTCTGCGGATCACGAAGCAGCCAATCCGTTTCAATCGCCTCCCCCCTTGATAAGGGGGGATTAAGGGGGGTCGCGGAATCCGCTTCCTCACGGGCGCGGCTCGGTAAAGATGATGCCATCTCCTTCGCGCGTTTCGCATCCTCCTCCGTGATTGGCACCCCGATCGAAACCACGCGTACCTTGTCCGGATATTTCTCGCCGAATACCGCGCGGAGGGTGTTGATCTCCCGCGCCATCTTTTGATCGACGAAGTCCTCCTCGCGATTGGCTGCATACACGGGCAGTTTCGCGGTGATCCGGCCGTTGCAGAGCTTTTCAATGCGGTCCAGTTCGTCGTCGGTCAGCGGCTTGGTGTGCGAAAAATCGAACCGCGTTTTTTCCGGATCGACCAGTGAACCTTTCTGATCGACCTTTCCTCCGCCCTCAATCTCCAGCACCTCCCGCAACGCCCAATTCAATACATGCGTTGCAGTATGGTTTTGCATGGTGGGGTATCGGCGCCCCCGGTCGACTCTGGCTTTAACGACGACCGGGGGTCCACCTAAGGAATACTTGAATTCGCCAGACACTAATTCAACGAAATGATTTACCCAATAACCACCATGCAGCGTGTGATGGACACGGAAACGAAATCCCTCACCCTCAATGAATCCGACGTCACCGACTTGCCCCCCTTGCTCGCCGTAGAAACATGTACGATCCAGCAGTATCTGCGCATCATCCTCAACCTTCAGCGAAACTTCCGCTGAGGCCTGATCGTTGTCTGTAGCCACCATGATGATCTGTGCTGTGGTCTCTAACGTTGTATACTTTGGCGAATCGTCGGTTGCTTCCTGTTTATCGAATATGGATGCGACCGCATCAAACTTGTTCGAGCCTGCCCGGGCTCGTTCTCTTGCCTGTTCCATTAGTCGTTCGTAGTTGGCAACATCGACACCCATGCCGCGCTCTTGAGCCATCAATAAGGTAAGGTCAATTGGGAATCCAAACGTGTCATGCAATCTAAATGCTACATTCCCGGGAATAATGGGTTGGCGCTCCGGAGTCGAAGCAATCCAACCGCCAGTAGCGTCGATAAGCGCAACCTCGGCGGCCTCCTCAAAAAGTCGCATACCCCGATCGAGTGTCTTGAGAAACGACGCCTCTTCGTCGCGGATCAGGGCGGTGACGTGTTCGACGTTCTTGCCACGGTGGGCGGTGCGGAGTTCGGGGAAGGCTTCGGCCATGTGCTCGACGAGCGGGGCGACGAGGTCGCAGAGGAACGGCTCGTGCATGTTCAGGTATTGCCGGCCATAGCGGACCGCCCGTCGCAGAATCCGCCGGAGCACGTACCCGCGCCCCTCGTTGCTGGGAATCGCCCCGTCGGTCAGTGCGAACGTCAAACACCGCACGTGATCGGCGATGACGCGGTAGGACACGTCAACCAGGATTTGATCGTCGGATTTGGTGATTTCGTGATTTGGCGATTTGGTGATTTCGTCGTGCCTCTGTGCCTCTGTGCCTTCGTGGGTAACCAACCCCGCTCCCTCACGGTCGCGGCTCTGTTTTGTCGGGTCGATGACTCGACCTACGCTCTCCGCTCCATGACTGTCGCGGTTCTGATTGGGCAGCGTTCCGCGATAATTCGGCGCGGCGGTGCGCTTTTGGATTGCCGCGAAGATCGGCGTAAAGACGTCGGTGTCATAGTTTGACACTCTCCCGATCCGCCCCTGCTTCGTCCCCTGCAACACCGCGCACAACCGCTCGAACCCCATCCCCGTATCGACGTGTTTGGCCGGCAGCGGTGTCAACTTGCCGTCACTGCCGCGATTGAACTGGATGAACACGAGGTTCCAAATCTCCATCACCCGCGCGTCGCCCTTGTTGACCAAGTGGCTGCCCGACTTGTCCGGCGTCAGGTCGATGTGGATTTCGCTGCACGGTCCGCACGGACCCGTTTCGCCCATCTCCCAAAAGTTGTCCTTCATGTTGCCGGGGTGAATGTGCGTCGGGTCGATATCGGTCACGGAGGCCCACAGGTCGCGAGCTTCGTAGTCCGGTTCGAGTTCCCACTCGTCCGGGAATTGTCGATTGTCGATTGTCGATTGCCGATCGGGTCCGCCCGTCGCTTGCGCTCCGGGTTCGGATTGCTCCGCTCCATTACGGTCGCGGCTCGGATTGTCCTTTGTGGCTCCGTGGCTTCGTGGCTCCGTGGCTTTTCGCTGCCCTCCAAAATACGTCGCGTGCAACCGGCTCTTGTCGATGCCCCAGACCTTCGTGAGCAGCTCCCACGCCCACGCGATCGCTTCCTTTTTGAAGTAGTCGCCGAACGACCAGTTGCCGAGCATCTCGAAGAACGTGTGGTGATACGTGTCCTGACCCACGTCGTCGAGGTCGTTGTGCTTGCCGCCCGCGCGGATGCACTTCTGCGTGTTCGCCGCCCGTTTGTACGCCCGCGAACCGGTCCCCAGAAACACATCCTTAAACTGATTCATGCCCGCGTTGGTGAACATGAGCGTGGGGTCGTCGAACGGCACCACGGGCGAGGACGGCACGATCGCGTGACCCTTGCCGCGGAAAAAGTCGAGAAAATCCTGTCGAATCTGCTTGGAAGTCATCGCACGAAACCCAATGAAACGTCCAAAAGTCCAAACATCCAAACGTCAAAACGTCAGAAAGCCGCAAAGCAGGGCCCGACGGGCTGAGCCGCAGACCGAATCGAATACTGTATCCGCAGCCTGCCGCCCGGCCAAACGGAGTAGAGACACCTCCTTGACACGCCTGCGGACCCGGCTTAGCGTCCTGTCCGTTTTCGTGTTCATTAGAAGGAAGGTTTCGCCATGCGACGGTTTTCGGCAATCACGCGGGTGTGTTTCGTTGTTCTGATTGGCGTCGGCTTGTCGGCCTCAACCGGCTGCCAAAGTTCCGGGTCGGCTAAGAAGAATTTCGGAGCGCCGACGATAACCGCGACGAATAACCCGACCACGATGGCCGGTCGCGGCGCGCCCGACCTCGACGACAAGGACCGCCCGGCCGCTTGGATTTACATCGACGGGCACGCGGGTAATTTCAAGGACGAGGGCGGACATCCGCTTCTGCAATGGTTCATCGACGGGTCGGTTTCGCCCACGCCGACCTTCCGCGTCGAAGCCTATGAGCCGTTTCTGGGAACGCCGAAGGATTTCAAGGCCGTGCTGCGAACGGTGGAGACCGCCGACGGTTCGGACATTGTGTACGGCATTTCCGCCTACGACGGCACGTTCGAGGTCGGCAAGGACTATTCACTGTTGAACCCCGGCGAAGGCTTCATCGTCCGCAACGGACAGACCGGCGACACGGTCAAGGAAATCTCGCCGCTTGCACCGGGCACTTATGCGATCGCCGCCGGCGTCAAGAACGCCGCCACGGGCAAGGAAACCCTTGCCGTCACTTACTTCACCGTCGCCGAAAAATAGGGCGGGTCTCGAACCTGCCAAATCAGACCCGCGAGCGTGGCGAGCGGTCAATCAGAGCCGATCCGCTTGACCGCGCGCATTGCGCAATCTACAACATCCCGCGATGTTCGACGCCTTAACCACCAAGCTCAACGACGTTTTTCGCGGCCTGCGAGGACGCGGCAAGATCACCGAGGGCAACGTCACCGAGGTGATGGCCGAAATCCGCACCGCCCTGCTCGAGGCCGACGTCAACCTCGAAGTCGCCCGCCAGTTCTGCGACGAAGTCCGGCAAAAAGCCATCGGGGCCGAGGTCATCAAGACCCTCAAGCCCGCCGAGGTCATGGTCAAGATCGTCCACGACGAGCTCGTGCGACTCATGGGCCCCGTCGATCCCAAGATTCCGTTCATCACCCCCGGCCCGACGGTCCTGCTGATGGCCGGTCTGCAAGGCTCCGGCAAGACCACCACCTGCGGCAAGATGGCCAAGATGCTGCTCGCCCGCGCGAAGCGCCCGCTGCTCGTCGCTGCCGACCTTAAGCGCCCGGCGGCCATCGACCAGCTCGAAGTCATCGGCGGCCAGGTCGGCGTGCCCGTCTACTCCGAGCGCGGCCACCAGAACGCGGTCAAGGTCTGCCGCAACGGCATCGCCGAGGCGAAGAAGACCGATCGCGACGTGGTCATCCTCGACACCGCCGGTCGCCTCGCCATCGACGATGACTTGATGGACGAGTTGCAGAAGGTGGCCCAGGCCGTCGGCCCGCAGCAGGTCTACCTTGTCCTCGACTCGATGACCGGCCAGGACGCCGTCCACACCGCCAAAGTGTTCAACGAGCGCCTCGAACTCGACGGCATCATCCTCACCAAGTTCGACAGCGACACGCGCGGAGGAGCGGCCCTCTCCGTCAAGCGCGTCACCGGCAAGCCCATCAAGTTCATCGGCGTCGGCGAAAAGATGGAGGCCATCGAGGAGTTTCACCCCGACCGCGTCGCCGGACGCATCCTCGGCATGGGCGACATCCTCACCCTCGTCGAGCAGGCCAATCGGCAGTACGACCAGGGCGAGGCCGAAAAGCTCGAAGCCAAAATGGCGACGGGCAAGTTCACCCTCGACGACTTCATGCTCCAGCTTCGCAAGATGCGACAGATGGGGTCGATGAAGGACCTCGTCAAGAAAATCCCGGGCATGGGCGAAATGGTCGGCGATCAGGAGATCGACGAGGGCGAAATCGTCCGCTTCGAGGCCGTCATTCAGTCCATGACTCCGCGCGAGCGCGAAAACCCCAGGGTCATCGACACCTCCCGCCGCCGTCGTATCGCCCGGGGATCGGGCACCGATCCCGCCGAGGTCAGCCAGCTCGTCAAGATGTTCGAGCCGATGCGACAGATGATGAAGATGATGAGCGGACAATCCTTCATGCAGCGCATCCGCATGGGCACGCAATTCTCGAAAATGATGGCCGGCGGCGCGATGCCCAAGTTCAAGGGCGGGACCACGGACAACAGGCGCATCCTCAGCAAAAAGGACAAGCGCAAACGCCGCCGCCGATAACCCGTCGTTGTGAGCCGCGGACCTCAGCCCGCGCGTTCGCACCAGGTCGCTCGTGAACGAGACGTCCCCGTTTGGACGCTCTATCCAACGTTACCTCGCCGTTACGCGATCCGACCCTCCGCCAGCGTACCAAATCGTCTGTCGCTCAACTGCGGCTAGAACGCCCACGTCCGATCCGGTAGGATCGGGTGCCGGGGATAATCGCTCGACGCCTGCCGGCTGTGTTCATTCGGCCATTTCGGGTCGATATCCGGGTTGGTGTGTATAACGGTCGGAAAGGCAGCGGCTGCGGGGAATCGGTCATAATTCGGGATCGAGCCTACCGCTCTTGCGTCCCCACGGTTGGAAATGACGCTCATGCGATTATCGAGGCTTCGGGATTGCAGTCGGCTGACGGGAGCTCTACTCTGCGCGCTCGGTGCGATCCCGGCTATGTCGCCGATCGCGGCCGCGCAGCAGCCCGATCCACCGCCGGCCGCGCCCCAACCCGGCGACCTGCTCCAGGCTCGCCGATGGTTCCAGGGCGGCAATGCCGGCCGCGACGTACCGCTCCTGATCGAAACGTCGCCTCCGATCGCCAACCTCCTCACCCGCGCCGAAGACGGCGTCGCCCGCCGCGACTGGAAGTTTGCCATCGATTCACTGCAACGCGTCATTGATGATCGTGCCGGCACGCTGGTCCCCAGAGACGACGGAGCCATGGAGGGCGGACTGCTTTTTGAGTCGGCTGGACGCCTCGCGATGCGCCGCCTGGCGTCGCTACCTCCGGAAGGCCTGCTTGCCTATCGCGTCCTCTTCGACGGCAAGGCCAAAGGGCTTTTTGATCGGGCGAAGACCGAGAACGACCGCGCCGCCCTGCGCGCCGTCGCCGACCGCTTTCTCCTGACCCGCTACGGTGACAACGCCGCCGACCTGCTGGCGTCGCGCGCACTCGACGACGGTCGCCTTACAGAGGTCGTTGCTCTCTTGAATGACCTTCTGAACTTCGTGCCCGACAATGACATCCCGCCCGACCGCGTCTACGGCAAGCTTGCCATCGCGTATACGCTGATGGGCTTTCCCGCGCGCGCGTCCGAGATCATCCATGAATACCGCAGTCGATCCGGCGGCAAGACCGAGCCGCCCTCTGAGATTTCAGATCTCAAATCTGAGATTTCAGAATTCGAATCTGAGATTTCAAAGCTCGACGCCTGGGTTCGCCGAACACACGATTTGATGGTTTCGAGGCGCGCATCCGACGTGGGCGGTCAACACTCCGCCCGTGTCGGTCCGCAGGTGTTCCCCTCGCTGATGGAACATGTACCCTGGCGGTACGATCTCGAAGGTGTCGCCGCGGACCTCTGGCGGCGTATCATCAATGACGATCCCGGCATTCCGCCACCCATCCCGCGAAACGACATCGTCGCCGACGGCGGGGGGTGGCCCAGGTCGTCAGACCTGGGGGACCGATTGTACGTCCGTGTTCCAGGTGGATGCGCGGCACTCGATATCGTCGATCTTACCGTCGTCTGGCGGTCGCCGGCGGATGCCGCGTTTCGACCGGTGATTCAACAGACGTTCACCGGCAGAGGTGCGGTAATGACATACACCGCTCCGGTCGGACCTTATTCCGACGACCCGTCAAACACCCTCTCGACCGCGCTCGGTCTCGTCTTCACGATTGAAAAGTTCGGCGCCGGTGAATTCACCGACCGCGACGAGGTGGCCGGTCAGAGCCTTCTCTTCATTCGCCAGCCGGTGCGCAATGTGCGGGGCGCTACGAACGGGACTCGGCTGGTTGCCTACGATGGGCGAACCGGCGCAGTGCGTTGGCAGCGCGGCCGAACCGACAACTCGCGGGACCTTCTCGGCGATGTTCGTTTTCTTTCGGCGCCGATCGCGGTCGGCGATGCCGTCTGGGTTCCCTACCTCCAGGGCGCCGACGTGTATGTCGGCGTGCTTCGCCCGGCCGACGGCGCGGTGTTGCGAACGATCCTCCTCGGCTCCGTGCGCGAACCGCCCGACGCGGGCGAGCCTACGACGCCTCCGACTCTCTCCGATGGCGTTGTCTACATCCCCACCGGTTTCGGGGCGCTCTACGCGGTGGACGCCGATAGCATGGCTCTGCGCTGGGCCGCTCTTTACGACACGCAGACGAACGCCGGTCGGCGTCTCCCCACCGCCGCGCCCAGGTATTGGCTGCCGGCCCCGCCGGTGGTCAGCGGCGGCCTGGTCTTGCTCGCGCCGACGGACTACGCCGAAGTGATGGCGTTCGACGCCGCGACCGGCGAGTACCGCTGGTCGGATATCGCCGAGGGATGCTCGTATCTGATTGCGGCGGACCAAGGGCGCGTCTGGCTCGGCGGCCGACGGATCACGTGTCGCCAACTCGCCGACGGGCAGACGCTGTGGACCACGCATTTGCTCGGCGTGCCCACCGGAAAGGCCGTCGTGTGCGGCGAGGTGGTTCACGTCCCCACCTCGGACGGACTGATTTCGCTCGATGCACTGTCGGGCACGATTCGCGGCCAGCAAGCCGTTCCCGCTTCTCAACCACCGCTGGGCAACCTGGCCTGCATCAACACGGGCCTCTTCAGTCTCGACCCTTCCTCGTTGCGAGAGTTTCCGGACGTCGAGCGGATGCACGCGGCCGCGACGGCTTTGCTCCGCGACGATCCGAAAAATCCGACCGCGGCCGTACAGCTCGCCTGGGCCGAACTCCTTCAAAGCCGACCCCAACGTGCCTACGACGCCGTCGCGGCTCTACCGGCGGAAGTTGTCCGGGAAAGCGAAAAGAAACGCTCCGCGGTCGCACGGGTGACGGTCGAGGCCCTCTTGACGCTCGCCGGTCAGGCCCCGTCGCCGGACGAGGCGCTAAGACTGCTCCGGAAGGCGGACGAGTCGGCCGTTTCGGCGGCGTCGCGATTGCGTTGCCGTTCCGCAATCGCGGATCAGCTGGCGGCGCTTGGACGCAACCTGGAGGCGCACCGTGGGCTGCTCGCCGTGGGGTTGAGTATCGATGCCGACGAGATGATCGAACTCGATGACGGCGTGACCGCCGTCGCTCGTTTCGAAATCGCGCGCCGTCTGCGTCGACTGCACGACCGGTTGACGGCGGACGAGCTTCGCACCATCGAGGCGCAGACCGCTCGGCGGATCGAAACGCTCGCAAAACAACTTCGCGAGGAACGCGACTCCCGAACCGCCCGCGATGAGCTTCTTGCACTGGCCGATCTGCATTTCCCGTCGGCGATCGGTGTCCGGGCGCTCTACGAACTCGCCGACTGGGAAATCGATCAGCGGCTGTTCGAGCGGGCTGAGCAGAGACTTCGCAAGTGCATCCGCTCCGCCGCCGACCCGATGTGGACCGCGGCGGTCTACGTGCGCCTGTGTCAACTATACGCCGAGTTGGAAGATGATGCCGTCGGTCTCCTCGTGCAGAACCTCGACGAACTCGACGCTCGTTTCGGATCGCTCGCGATGCCGACCGTGTCCGGCCAGAGCCCCTCCTTTCCAAGGGGGGCGGCACCCAGAGTGGGCGTTGCCCACCCCACGGCGCCGCGTTCGTCCGAACGCATCGGCGATTGGGTCGCAAAGATGCGCTCGCGGATTCCGACCGAAAAGCTGCCGACCGCCCTCCCCGCGATGTACGGGGAAACCCCGACGCCCGGACCGGCGTTTTCGCTCGCCGGTCGTTACGCCTGGACCTACGATCCGCCCGATGAAGCCGATCCGGCGCGCTTCGTGCTCTTCGAGCAGGTTCCGCCGCGGGCCATGATCGACCGAATCGTCGTGTTCGGCCGCGACGGCTTCCTGGAGTGCATCAGCGCCGATCGAAAGGAACTGCTCTGGCGCACGCGGTTGCGTCTGCCGGGCGCCTTTGCGGACATTCCGCCCGATTTCGGACAGCGGATTCCGAATATCGCGCGATCCGGCGTCGCGGAGGGGCAAACGGCCGTCCTGAACGGGCCCGAGGGAATCTTCGCCGTTGGATTGCTGACCGGCCGACTGCTTTGGGTGAAACCGTTCGACCGTTCCGTCCTCGACGTCGCAGGTGTCGCGGCGCGCGACCCGATGACGGCGGTGCGCGACGGTTTGCTCGCCGCCATGCCCCGCGACGGACGACTGACGCTCATGCGCCTCGCCGACGGTTCGACCATTTGGGAACGCGATCTCCGCGGTGAATCGGTGGCCCACATCTGGCTCCACGAAAACAGCGCCGTGTTCGCCGATGACGCGATGAAACGAGTGCACATTCTCGACCGCGAAAGCGGGCGGTTGATCCAACGGATTCTTCTCCATCAGCCAGACCCCGAACACGAACGCATTGATCTGGTGCAAGCGGGCGGAATGCTCTATGGTCCCGACTCGACGGGCCCCGGCGACGGCGTCGCGGCGTTCGATCTGCAAAGCGGCGAGCGCCGCTGGCGCGTCGATCTCGACAAGCCCGTCGTCGCACTGTTCGAGCCCAAGGCGGGCTATCTCGGCATCGGTCTCCTCAACGGCGACCTTCGGATCGTAAGCGCAGCCACCGGCGAGGTCGTACTCGAACGGAGCGATCCGAGCGTCCGCGCCGTGATCGGAGGGGTGATGTGGGACGGCACCCTGATTCTGCGATGCGCCGGCGTGCACGGACCGCGACAGGGCAACGAACTGGCGGCGTTCGATATCGCCACCGGCGCGGAGGTCTGGCGGCGGCGCGACGCAACGGCGCTGATGCCCGGAGACGCGCCGCTTTCCATCATCGGCGGCGTGATACCCGCCATCGTCGCCCCCGAGCCCCGCCCCTCGGGGCGGGGGGCCGACCCGGGCCGGACCGACGTGAACCCGCCGGGAGCCGCCACGCCGCGAGGCGGTGCGGCCATAACCCTGATCGACGCCCGAACCGGCGCCGATGCGGGAACCGCGGTGGACCTGAACGCCGCCATGCAGGGTGCGACGCTCAACGGCGATATGGGGTTTTGGCCGAACGTACTGGTCATCGGGACGATCAAGGGGATCCACGCGGTGCGCGTCGAGACGGCCGAGCCGGCAGCGGGAAGAGATTTTTGACTACAAACGTCCAAACGTCCAAACGTCCAAACGTCCAAACGTCTAAACGTCCAAATTTGGACTTTTGGACTTTTGGACTTTTGGACTTTGCGCTTGTCGTCTGGCTCGGCGTCGCGCCGGCGATCCTTGTCGCCCAGGACGCGCCGCCGCCCGGCGACGCGACCATGCTCCCGTCTTGGTCGCATGGTCCCCCCGACCTGCAACTCCCGCCGCACATTACCCCGGGAACCAGGGACGCGATCGAACGCGGACTCGCCTATCTCGCCCGCACCCAGGATCGACAGGGATCGTGGTCCAACCGCGGCAACTACGGCGCTTACCCGGTGGCCATGACCGCCCTCGCGGGGCTGGCCTTGTTGATGGACGGCAACACCACCACCCAGGGCCGCTACGCACCGCAGGTCGATCGCGCCGCGGATTTCGTCCTTCGCTCCGTGGTGCCCGACGGACTCATCGCCGGCGGACGCGAGGAGGCCCGCCCGATGTACGGGCACGGCTTCTCCGTTCTGTTTCTGAGCCAGCTCTACGGCATGACTGAGGACGCGACTCGCGCCCGGCAGATCCGCGACGTGCTCGACCGTGCGGTGAATCTGACGGGTCGCGGCCAAAGCGATCTGGGCGGATGGATTTACACCCCCGACGGCAATTCCGATGAAGGCTCGGTGACCATCACGCAGGTCCAGGCGCTGCGCTCGTGCCGCTCCGCCGGCATCACCGTGCCCAAGGAGATCATCGACCGGGCCATGAAATACCTCGCCGACTCGCAGAACAGCGACGGTGGCATCCGCTATTCGCTGCGCCAGCGCGGCGGCGGATCGCGGGCCCCGATCACCGGCGCCGCGGTCCTGTGTTGGTACCTTGCCGGCGAGTACACCAATCCGCTCGCCAAACGGGCGCTGGAATACACCAAGGACAAGGTCAAACCCAGCGCGACGCACGGCGGGCACGACTACTACGCCCATTTCTACTTTTCCCAGGCGTTGTATGTCTCCTCCGACCCGTATTGGGACGAGTATTTTCCGAAACGCAGGGACTACCTCTTGTCGCAGCAGCAACCCGAGGGGTATTGGTTGGGCGACGGCGTCGGCGACATCTACGGCACCGCCGTCGCGCTCGTCATCCTGCAGCTTCCGTACAATCAACTGCCGATCATGCAGCGATGATCGGGCGATGTGATTCACGGTGGAAAATCCACGAGTGAATTGGGTGATTTGGTGATTGAACCCAGTACGTAGAGCAGGTCTCTTGACCTGCCTCGGCGCTTGGAGCGAGCGGGCAATCAGAGCCGCGAGCGGAAGCGAGCGGATGACTTGGATGCCGCAGTGCAAACTATGAAACAGTAAGATGAACGTCCGAACAGCGGACGATGGTCTCAGAGGAGTGCGAAATGAAACAAAACGAACGGGAAACATCGCGGCCGCCTGAATCGGCGACTGCCTCGGACGTGGAGGCCGCTACGGAACTCCGCCGCGTCCACGCGCGGGTTCGCCAGGAACTCGCCAAGGTCATCGTCGGTCAGGATGAGGTGCTCGACCAGCTTCTCATCTCGCTCTTCGCCGGAGGACACTGCATCATCGAGGGCGTCCCGGGACTCGCCAAAACGTTGATGATCTCCACGCTGGCGCGGTGCCTGAGCCTGTCCTTCAACCGCATCCAGTTCACCCCGGACCTGATGCCCTCCGACATCACCGGAACCGAAGTGATTCAGGAGGACCGCGCCACAGGCCGCCGCGCCTTCCAATTCCTCAGAGGGCCGATCTTCGCCAACGTCATCCTCGCCGACGAAATCAACCGCACCCCGCCCAAGACCCAGGCCGCCCTGCTCGAAGCCATGCAGGAGCGGCACGTCACCGCAGGCGGACAGCGGCACGACCTCGACCCTCCGTTCTTCGTCCTCGCGACGCAAAACCCGATCGAGCAGGAGGGCACCTATCCGCTCCCCGAAGCCCAGCAGGACCGTTTCCTTTTCAAGGTGCAGATCGGCTACCCCTCGTATGAGGACGAGTATGCCGTCGCGGAACGCACCACGGGCAACCTCGATCCCGTGATCGACCGTCTCGTCTCCGGCGCGGAGATTCTGCGATTTCAGCAGCTCGTCCGCCGCGTACCCGCCGCGCCCGACGTGATCCGCTACGCGCTCGACCTCGTTCGCATGACCCGCCCAACAGAGTCCGTCAGCCCGGCGATCATCAAGAAAATGGTCACGTGGGGCGCGGGCCCCCGCGCCGTACAGGCGCTGCTTCTGGGCGGCAAGGCCCGGGCCGCACTGAATGGTCGGGAGTACATCTCCGCCGCCGATGTCCGCGCACTGGCGCCGCCCGTCTTGCGGCACCGCATCCTGACGAACTTTTCGGCCGAGGCGGAAGGCTACACCTCGGACCGCCTGATCGACGAACTACTCGCAAACCTGGACCCCAACCGGACGAAACTGGATGGCGACGAGCGCGTACGCAAAGTACTTTCAGCCTGAGATTCTCAGTCGAATCTCGCGCCTCGAGCTTCGTGCGCGACGCGTCGTCGAAGGCTTCGTGAGCGGCATGCACAAGAGTCCCTACAAGGGATTCTCCGTGCAGTTTGCCAATCACCGCGCCTACGTTCCCGGCGACGACATCCGCCACCTCGACTGGCGCGTTTACGCCAAAGCCGACCGCTTCTTCATCAAGGAATATGAAGAAGAAACCAACATGCGCGTGCATCTGCTGCTCGACTGCTCGCGCTCGATGGCCTATCCGGAGCACCCCGGCAGCGGGCGCATGACCAAATGGGACTACGCCGCGACGCTCGCCGCCTCGCTCGCGCACCTGCTCGTCCACCAACAGGACGCCGTCGGCCTGACTCTCTTCGACACGGACGTTCGCATGCAACTGCCCGTCTCGACGAACCGCGCCTCGTTGCTCAACCTCGTACAGGCCGTCGAGTCCAACCCGCCCGCGAACGAGACCGAAGTCAAAATGCTCTTTCACAAACTCGCCGGCCGCATCCCGCGTCGCGGAATGGTCGTCATATTATCCGACCTGCTGACCGATCCCGACGACATCATTCGTGGTCTGCAGCGCTTCAGCTTCGGACGACATGACGTGCTTGTTTTGCACATTTTGGACCACGACGAACTGGAATTTCCTTTCGCTGATCGGACACTTTTTGAAGGTATGGAGCACGTCGGACTCGAAGTTCTCACCGATCCGCAGTCGCTACGCAGCAGCTATCTACAGGCCGTGCAAGGGTTTATCAGCAGGATTCGCCGCGCCTGCCTCGACCACCGCATCGACTACGCGCTGATCTCTACTGCCGATGGTCTGGATAGCGCGCTCACCATGTTCTTAGGTAGTAGGATGCGCCGTCGGCGGTCGACGGCGTAGACCTGTCATCCTCCCCCCTTGCCAAGGGGGGACACAGGGGGGTTGTGAATTCAGTCGATGAACACGCACGCCCAACTACTCGCGGCCTTCGTCTCCCCGGCGCTCGCGACGGCCGGGGTCGCCGCCGTGGCCGCGCCCATCCTCATCCACCTCCTCGCTCGCCGACGCTTCAAACGCATCCGCTGGGCCGCGATGGACTTCCTCATAGACGCCGAGCGCCGCAACCGCCGCCGCGTCCGCCTCGAGGAATTGATCCTCCTGGCCCTTCGATGTCTGGCCGTGCTCTTCGTCGGCCTGATGGTTGCGAGACCCTTCCTGAGCGCCGGCGGCGTCGCGTCGGCGTGGGGCGGTTCGCGCCGAACCGAGCGAATCCTCGTGCTCGACGATTCGTTCAGCATGGGACACGAATCGGCCGACGGCACTTCGTTTTCGCGGGCGAAATCGGCCGTTCGACGGCTCGTCGAGTCGTTCCGCCGCGACACGCCCGACGACGCGGTCACGATCCTGCGCATGTCCTCGCCGACTAGTCCGGTCGTGGCGGGCGCCTACCTCGACCCGGAGCGGGTGGAGGCCGCGCTCGCGCGGGTCGAAGCCCTTTCGCCGTCGCAACAATCCATCGAACTCGGCGATGTTTTCAAGGGATTGGCCGAAGTTCTCTCCCGCGACGCCGGAACGGTGAGCGTCGCCGTCTACGTCATCAGCGATTTTCAACGACGCGACTGGGCGCCGCGCGAGTCGTCGTCGGGGACCGCCACGGATCCCGGCGCGCCGGGACTGACCGCACCGCTGCGCGCCTGGGCGGGCAAGGATCGCGGTCTGCGCGTGTTGCTCATCAACGTCGGGCAGGCGGATGCCGCCAATCTCGCCGTGGTCGGACTCGATCTTCAAGGCGGACAGCCGGTCGCCGGAACGACGGCGTCGGTCCGCGCGATCGTCGCCAACTTCTCCCGCCGACCTGCGGAAAACCTGCAACTATCAGTGGAAGTAGGTCTACGACCGTCCCGGCGCGCCGGGACCAAAACGCTTCCGTCGCTGGGCGAATTCCAGCAGGCTTCGGTCGATGTCGAGGCCGAGTTTCTCCGCGCCGGCGATGAGTCCGTTCGCGTCGAGATTCCGCGCGACGCGCTGCCGATCGACAACGTCCGCTACGCCGCCGTCGATGTGGTCAGCGCGATCCGCGTTTTGATCGTCAACGGCGAGCCGTCGGCGGATGAATACGAGGACGAGGTCGCTCTGCTGCGGACCGCGCTTCGACCCGAAGGCGAAGTCTTCAGCGGTCAGGAAGTCGTGGTGGTGGACGAGGCCGGACTCGAAACCGCCAATCTCTCGGGCTATCACGCCGTGATTCTGGCCAACGTCTACCGCGTGAGCGCGCCCGCCGTGGAGGCGTTGGAGCGTTTCGTTCGCGCCGGCGGCGGATTGATGGTTTTTCTCGGCGATCAGGTTGACGCTCAATCATACAACGCGGAAATGTTCCGCGAAGGAGAAGGTCTTCTTCCCGTTGAATTGGGCGAGACGATTCGACCGACGGAGCCTTCGCGCTTGGTGATTGCCGATCGCCTGCACCCCGCGCTGCGCGCGCTGGGCGGGGCGGACGATCCGCTGGGTATCGGTCAAATCGCTTTCTTCGGTAGGGTGGGCATTGCCCACCCTACCGCCGGCAGCGCCCGCGTGGTCGCGCGCTTTGGCGACGCCGACGAACATCCGGCCATCGTCGAGCGCGCGTTCGGCGCGGGGCGAGTCCTGCTGATTGCGACCTCGGCGGACAAGGAGTGGAACGCCTGGCCCGATCATCCGACGTACCTGCCGATTATGACGGAACTGTTGCGTCACATCTCGCGTGGCGGCGGAGGAGAAGTTGATCGCTGGGTCGGGTCACGCATCGAGTTCCCCCTGGATCCGGCGCTGTTTGAGTCGGATGTCATAGTTCGCGCGCCCGGATATCCCAACGAGCCGGAGGCGACGGCCACGGCTGTCCCGGCGGAAGACGGAACGGGACTGCAAATCCGGTGGGAGCACGCCGGCTCGGCGGGCGTCTATCAGTTCGCGCTTCGGCGGCGTGACGGCGGCGAGACGATTAGACTCGCGGCCGTCAACGTCGATCCGACCGAAAGCGACCTGACGATGGCGGCGGACGAGGTGCTCGGACGCACGATGGGTGGCGTGCCGTTCGAGTATGTGCGCGGATTGGATCAATTGGCCGGCGCCGCGGGCGAAGCCAGGACGGAACTGTGGACGCCGCTTCTGCTGGCCGCGATGGCGGCGCTGATGGCCGAGCAGAGTCTGGCGTGGTGGTGGGGAAGAAAGAGATGAATGTCGAATGAAGAATGGCGAAGATCGAATGACGGGTTTCGGCCGTAGATTGTACTTTCATTCGCCATTCTGTATTCGTCATTCTTCATTCGTCGCCGCGACGGCGCGGCCGTGATGACGCGCAATGCAATCGATGACGCTCAATCAGTTTTATGCCTCCGCCGACGCGGTGACGTACGTCACCGAGCTGCGCCGCATGCCCGAAGGGTGGTATGCGGTCGGTGCGCTTGCGCTTCTGGCCGGACTCTGCTGGCTGGTGCTTTGGATGTATCGCCGCGAAGGGCGCATCGGGGCCTCGCCGCGCGTTCGGCTGTTCCTGGGAAGCATTCGTTGTGCGATCCTGATCGCGCTGGGCGTGATTCTTCTGGAACCGGTGCGCGTCAGGATCGTGCGGCGGTGGATCGAGTCGTTCACCGTGGTGCTGCTGGATACGTCATCGAGCATGGACCTCGCCGATCGGTATCGCGATCCGCAGGCCGCCGAGCGCGTGCAACGGGCCACGGGCGGTGACGCCCAGCTTGTGCGCCGGATGGATCTGGCCGAGCGCATTCTCGAAGGCGATGATCGACGCTTCCTCCGCGATCTGGCGAACAACAACAGCGTCAGACTCTATGCGTTCGACAGCGAGGCGAAGCTCATCGCGTCGTTGCCCGCCGAATCGAAGAACCACCCCGAGCCCCCCCTTTCCAAGGGGGGGGGCCGACCGTCGGGCAGGGCCGATGACGGATCGTCGGACGCCGAATCGAAAAGCCCAAAAGTCGAAAAGTCCAAAAGTCCAAATTCGAACATTTGGACGCTTGGACGTTTGGACGTTTGGACGTTTGAAGCCAACGGGGCGACGACGAATCTGGAGCGGGCGATTCGCCGTTCCGTCGAGTCACTGGGAAACGCTCCCATCGCGGGCGTCGTGGTGCTGTCGGACGGCGGATTCAACGCCGGCGCATCCGGCGACGACATCGCCCGCTACGCCCGCGAACGGCATGTGCCCGTACACGTCGTCGGCATCGGCGATTCGACCGCTCCTCGCAACGCGCGCGTGACGGAGATTCTCGCGCCGGCCAACGCGCTGCAAAAAGACCCGTTTGTCCTGACGGCGACGCTGGCGGCGGAGGGATTGGACGGCGAGCGCATCCGGGTCGAGCTTCGCGAACAGAATCTCTCCGACGGCGGCGAACCGCGACTCGTAGCGACGAAGGACGTGACGGTCGCGCACGGCGGGGCGATCGAACCCGTGACCTTCGAGCGCCGCGCGGAGCGGATCGGGCGATACGTCTACTCGGTTCAGGTCCCGCCCGTGCAGGATGAATCCATCACCGAGGACAACGTTCGGCAGGCCACGGTGAACGTCGTGGACGCAAGCACGAGAGTGCTCCTCATTTCCGGCGAACCGAGCTGGACGTACCGCTATCTCGCAACGTTGTTGCAGCGCGACGACACGATCAACGTGAGTTGCTGGCTGCAATCGGCCGAGCTGAATGCGGTCCGCGACGGCGATACGATCATCGATCACTTGCCGGTCACGGCCGAGGAATTGTTCGCGTACGATGTCATCATTCTTCTGGATCCCGATCGGACCGAATTGGACGAGGCCTGGTGCAGGCTGGTGGACAAACTGGTGACCGAATACGGCGGCGGAGTTCTGTACGGGGCGGCCCGGCCGCATACGCCCTCGTTCGTCCGCGAGCCGTCGGTGAAACCGCTTCTCGATCTGCTTCCGGTGTCGCTCGATCCCGAGGCGGACTTGGTCCTCAATCAGATCGGACACTATCAGACCAGTGCTTCGTCGATCGAAATCCCGCCGTCCGCCGCGGGGCATCCCGTGCTGCGCATCACCGACGACGCGGTGTCGGATCGTTTGGCGTGGCAGGATGTCGCCGATGTTTTCTGGCACTATCCCGTGCTTCGCGAAAAGCCCGTGGCCACGGTGTTGATGCGACATGGCAACCCGCGGATGCGAAACAATTACGGCGGGCATGTGCTTACCGCGGTGCAGTTCGCCGGGGCGGGGCGCAGCGCCTTTCTCGGCCTGGACGCGACGTGGCGCTGGCGGCGATACGGACCGGAGTGGTTCGATCGCTTCTGGGTGCAGATGATTCGCTTTCTGGCCGAGGGCAAGCTTCTGGCAGGGAGCGGCCGGGGGACGTTGCTCGTCGATAAGGAACGGCCGGCGCTGGGCGAAGCCGTGACGGTTTCGGCGAGAATCCTGAATGAGCGCTACGAACCGTTGCGCCAGGATCGCGTCGAGGGATCGTGCGAGGTTGACGACGAGCGCACCGCGTTGATCCTGGAATCGCGGCAGGATCGCCCCGGCTGGTTCGAGGGTCGCTTCGTGCCGGATCGGCCGGGGCATTATCGTATTCGTGTGCCGATTCCGGGTGCGCCGGGCGAGGGACGAAACGAACTGGAGCGCGAGCTGGTCGTGTCGAGGCCGAATCTGGAGATTCTTCGCCCGCAGATGCATCGGGCCGAACTGACCGCGCTCGCGGAACATTCGGCGGGCGGGCGGTTTTGGGAAGTCGATGAGACGGCGGAACTGGCGAAGGCCATTCCCGATCTGCATGAGGAAGTGCCGGTGCGCTCGCGACCGGTGTCGCTCTGGGACAATTGGAAGGTGCTCGCGGCGCTGGTGACGCTGATGTCGCTGGAATGGGCTGTGAGAAAGTGGAATCGACTGCTGTGACCGATACGCCGTCAACTATGCCCGCGATGGCTGATACGCCGCGTCCGACGCTGGATGCGACGGTGTCGTCGCGACTGCGTGCCGTGGCCTGGCGGCTGCGCGGGTACCTGCTGATCGAAGGGGCGGCGCGGGTTGCGGTTTTTATCGTGCTCGCAGCGGTCGTGCAGTTCCTTCTCGATTACGGAGCGCGCGGATTGCGCTGGAGCATGCGTGCAGCGTTGCTTGCCGCCATCGTTGTCCTCACGCTGGGCGTGCTCTGGCGGCGTGTGATTTCGATCCTGGCGCTTCGGATCGACCCTGCCGACACGGCGAAGCTCGTCGAGCGGCGATTCCCGCAGTTGTCCTCGCTGCTCATTTCGGCGGTGCGCTTTGCGTCGGGCGAGGTCGGACCCGCCGAAACGAACTCGCCATCGCTGATGGCGTCGGCGGTGCGTCGAGCAGCCGATGGTGCGCGGGCCCTGGATTTCGCGGCAGTTCTCGCGCCGCGGCGCGCACGTCGCGCCGCGGCGGCGCTGGTCGCGGCTCTCGCGGTGACGATCGCCGTCCCCGCCGCGGCGCCGGAGGTGGCGAAGCTGTGGTTTGCACGCAACGTCCTGCTCCGAGAGGTTCCCTGGCCCAAGCGGACGCGCTTGATCGTGGACCTCCCGCACGGCGAGCTGGTCGGGGCGCGGGGCGACGATCTGACGGTGCAGGCGCGGGCCGAGGGCGTGCAGCCCAGAGAAGTCGAGATTCGATTTACCACGGATTCGGTTCAGCGCGGCCGCGAGACGATGTCGGCCGTGGGACGCGACGAAAACGTTCATTATCGTTATACATTCAAGAATGCCCGCGAGGAATTCACGTTCCATTTGGAGGGCGGCGACGACACGACGGAGGTCTTTCGCGCCCGGTTGTTGGAGCGGCCTCGCGTGGACTCCGCGGAGATCAATGTTGTTCCTCCGGCCTATACGAAGCTTGAACCGCTCACCGTCGGCGACGGGCAGCGGGCGGTGCAGGTTCTTCCCGGAAGCGCCGTGACGATCCGCATCAGAACGAACAAGCCGGTCGCGAAGGCGACGGTGATGGCGGGCGAGACGGCGATCGCCGACCGAAATCAGGGCCCCAGGTCTGACGACCTGGGCCACCCGACCGATCGCCATGCGGTGACGATCATGCCGCGCGAAACACAAACGTATCACTTCGCACTCGTGGACGACGTTGGTTTGGAGGACCGTCAGCCGGCGCGGTTTTCCGTTCGGATGCTCAAGGACGATCCGCCGCGGGCGCGGATGCGTGCGCCGGGCGTCGGCGAGATGATTACGCCGGAGGCGATCGTACCGATTGAATTGGAGTACGCCGATACCTACGGATTGGCGGCCGCGGAACTGTTCTACCAAATCACGCGCGATTCGACGCAGGCCGGGTCGATCGAGTTGAGCGGATTCAAACCGGGCACGACGACCTATGCGACTTCGTTGAAGTGGTCCGTCTCGTCGGCGGGTGTGACGCCGGGCGATCGGTTGATCCTGAACGCGTCCGCGGCGGACTTTGACGACGTAACCGGGCCGAACGTCGGGGCCTCGCCGGAACTCAGCGTTCGCGTGGTCACGCGTGACGAATTGCTTTCGGAGCTTTCGCGGCGCGAGCATGAATACCGCATGGACTTCGAGCGGCTGATCGACGCGCAGGAGCAACTTCGGGGCCGACTGCTGACGGTGATGGGTTCGGAGGGCGGCCAACCCGGCTCGGCGGACTTTGTTTCGGCGGTCTCGAATCTGGAACGTCGCCAGCGGGGGATCGCCGGTTCGGTGAACGTGATCCGGCAGCAGTTCGAGCAGGTCATCGTCGAGTTGCGCATCAGCCAACTGGCGACGCAAACGGTCGAGGAGCGGCTGGGCGGGGGGATCGTCGAGCCGCTGACCGACCTCGCCCTGCGGGACTTTGTAACGGCGGCGGACACCATTCGGGAGTGGTCGCGCGACGCGTCGAAGGAGACGGCCCTGCGAATCGACGGGCAGCAAGTGGCCTTGTTGAAACAAATGCGCGCCATTCTGGCGAATATGATACAATGGCAGGGGTATCAGGAGGCGGTCAGTATGCTTCGCGACGTTCTTAGCCTGCAAGAGGAACTCAAGCGGGAGACGAACGAGAAGCTCAAGAAAGAAGGGAAAGACGTGTTTGAGAAATGACGAATGGCGAATGACGAAGAGCGAATGGGCAACGTGACATCAGCGGGGGTCATTGCGATGAACACTAGCAACCGGCGATGGCAACGTATGCGAAGTTTAAGTGCATGCCTGTGGGTGATGGTCTGCGCGGCAGGGGTTCGCGCGCAACCGGCGCAAGCGACTCGACCGGCGCAACGGGCTCCGCAGACTGCCGACGAGCCGGCGAAGGAGATCAATCCGCTGGCGGCCAAGCAGGAGATGATCCGCGACCGGTTCCAGCGTTTCCAGGATCGCGTGTTCAGCCTGCGCGAGCAACTGTCGGAGACCGAGCCGGAGAATGCGGCGCGGTTGGCGCGGGCTTTGCAGCGCGCGGGTGAGATGGGGCTTTCGGACAAGCTGGAGGAGATCATTGCGCTGCTGAGCGATCCGTCGATGCTGCACAAGGCCGTCGATGAGGAGGATGCGTTTCTGGCGAACGCCGAGCATCTGCTGGAACTGCTCCTTGCGCAGTCGGGGGACGAAGAGGAGCGGCGCAAGGAGATCGAGCGGCTGAAGGAATACAAGGAACAGGTCGAGCGATTGCTGAAGGAGCAGCGCGACTTGCGGAGTGAGGCAGGTCAGGCCGCCGCCGCACAGCGGATGAAGGAACAGCTCGATCAGGCGATCCGCCGCGTCGATGAGTTGCAGAAGCGACAGGGCGCGCTGTCGGATGCGGCGCAGAAAGCCGCGGCGGCGGGCGATCCGTCGGCCAACAGGCCGACGGCCGAGGCACAGCGCGATCTTTCTCGCGATACGTCGCAATTGGCCGAGGACTTGAAGCGGCTCAGCGAACCGCCGTCCGATCCCTCGGCGGATTCGCCTTCGATGCAACAGGCCCGGAGCGGAGCGAACGAAGCGTCGAAATCCAGCCAGAGCGGCGCGCAGTCGATGTCGCAGGCCGGTGAGAGTCTGAAACAGGGAAGCAACGCTTCGGCGTCGCAGCAGCAACAGCAGGCTGCGAAGGCGTTGCAGGAAGCCAAGGAGCAGTTGGAGGCGGCCCGCAAGGCGATGGAGGATCAGCCGAACGGTTCGGAATCCGCCGAAAAGCAGCAGGACATTGCGGAGCAGACGCAGGGGCTGTCGGAGAAAATGAAGCAGGATGCGTCCGGCGGACAGCAGCAAGTCGGGCAGCAAGGGGGACAGAAGGGCGGACAACAAGGCGGACAACAAGGCGGAGAGGGATCGAAGAGCGATACGAAGTCGCCCGGCCAACAAAACGTCCAACAAGCGCAACAACAAATGGAAAAGGCCGCTGAGTCCCTTGGACGAAAGTCGCCGGGTGAGGCCGCGCTGAAACAGGACAAGGCCGTCGAACAGCTTGAGCAAGCGCAACAGGAGTTGGAGAAGGCGCTCGAAGAATTGCGCAAGGAGGAACGGGCCGAAACGCTGCGCGATCTGGAGGCGCGGTTCCGTGACATGCTCGCCAAACAGAAGCCGATCAACGACGAGACGATCAAGCTGGACAAACTTGGTGAGGCGGATTTCAAGCGGGCCGAGCAGTTGCAGCTTGCGGACCTTTCAACGCAGCAGCGCGGACTTTCGGAGCAGGCGGCGACGTGTCTGCACATTCTCGACGAGGACGCGACGACGATCGCGTTTCCGCGTGTAATCGAGCAACTCGTGGAAGACATGGCGACGTCGTCGGATCGGCTGGCGGCGCTGCACGTCGGGACGATCACGCAGACGATTCAGGCGGACATTGTGGACACGCTCGAGCAGTTGCTGGAGGCCGTTCAGCGTATGCAACAGGAGAACCAGGACGACCAGGGCGGGCCGTCCGGCCAATCGGGCGGAAATCAACCCTTGCTGCCGCCGTCCGCGGAGTTAAAGCTGCTGCGGTCAAGCCAGCTTCGGATCAATAATCGCACGGGCGTGATCGCGGAGAGCACGGCGAAGGGCGCGGAGGCGGACGACGCGGCGGCGAAGGCGCTGGCGAAGCTGGCGGCGCGGCAGGCGGAATGCGCCGATATCGCCCGCGAGATGCGCGAGAAGGAACAACAACAGTAATGGAATGCCGAATGGCAAATCGAGAACTGCGAAGACTGAATTGAGAATTGCGAATTGGGAAAAGCGCATGGGCTGTATCGTTGCCGGAGATGTGTCATGATCCGAGCCCTATCAAGACATGTTGCGAGAGGCGCGTCGGGCCGGGCGAGGAAGTGCATGGCTTTTTCCGTCGCGTGGAGCGCCTGCGCCGGGGTCGGCGTCGTGCCCGCCGCTACGGCGGATTCGCCGATTGATCGATTCCTCGCGACGCTCGATACGCGAGCGGATGTTCCCGCGGACGCGAAGGCGCTGATTCGCAGTCACTGGGCGGATTGCGGGGATTGCGACGCGGAGGAATTTCTCACGCAGGCGCTGTCGGTGGTGTCGCCGAAGTTTCGAGAAGGGTTAGATGCGTACGACGCCGACAACTTCGGGCCGTGCGCGACGATGATGCACGATCTGGCCTCGAACGCCGATTCGGTTGTTGCGATTCATGCCGCGGTCTATGAGATCAAGTCGCTGGTGGCGGTGGATCGGGCGCTGGAAGCCGGTGAGCGATTGAAGGACCTCTCGGCGCGCTCCGGTGACATCGCGGCACATTCGTACTTCGGAGCCGAGGTCGATTTTCTGCGCGGCTACTGCCTGCTGGCGGACCTGCAATACGACGCGGCCTCGGCGGCGCTGAAGGAATTTCTGGCGAAGCATGCGGACGCGTCGCCGCGTCTGGTGATTTCGGCGAAACAGATGCTGGTGGAGCTTGCGAATCGCGAAGCGGGGCGGCTCGGCGATGTGGTTGATCTGATGGACTTTTCGCGGAGACGTTTGAAGAACGACGACTCCGGCGAGGTCGTGCGGACGCGACAGCAGAAGATCATCGACCTTCTTGATCAACTGATCAAAGAGGCCGAGGATAAGGAGAAACAGAGTAGCAGCAGTAGTAGCAGCAGCGGCGGCAGCGGGAACCCCTCGGGCGGAAATCCGAGCAACCCCATGCAGGAGTCGCGCCTGCCGGGCGGAGACCCGGGCGGCGGGCCGAATCGCGTCGCCAAGCGGGCCAACCCCGGCGAGATGTGGGGATCGATGCCGCCGGCGGAGCGAGAGCGCGTATTGCAGGCCTTGCGAGCTTCGTTCCCCAGCCGGTACCGTCAACTCGTCGAGCAGTATTACGAAGAGCTTGCCAAGAAGCCGTGAGGCGACAAGCGATGTCTCGGAGGGAGTGGTCCCCTTTTGCAAGGGGGGAGTTTTCCGGTCGCCAACGGTCGCGGTCTGGCCCCCCCTGAGTCCCCCTTGGAAAGGGGGGGGTCCGGTCGCTTGCGCTCCCGGCTTCGAAAACGACTGCGGGGGCGCGGCCACAAATCCACGCGCTCAGGTCAGGGTGCGCAAGTGACGGCACGACAGGATCCGTCGCAATCCTCGATGCAGACCTGATGGTCGCCGGGTGCGGCGGCGTGCCAGCGGGCGACGGCGCGTCCGAAGACGTTGGTCGTCACCGTGCGCGAATCGCCTCCATCAAGGACAAAGGTCAACGGCGTGCCGGCGGGCGAATCGGTGCTGACGCTCATGGTGATGGCGCCGCGACGGCAGGAGGCGCGGATGCTACCGAACGCGTCGCACGATCCGGGGCAGGGAATGTTGTGCGCGGCGAAGGCGCTGCAAATATCCTGTTCGTGGGGCGTACCGTTGCCCAGGTCGCCGTCGTTGTCATCGGCGGTGAGCACCTCGATCGCCGTTCCCGGATGGGCGCCGTTGCGAAACTTGCCGCCGAGCGTGATCAGACTCCAATCGGTGAAGAGCTGTCTTGCAGCCTGCAAACCGTCCTCGGCTCCGAGTGTTGACTGCATTCCCAATTTGAGGTCCCACCAGATGCCGGCCAGAACCTTGCCGCAGACGTGGTTTTCGTTGGAACAGGGGTACTGCTGGTCGGCGGCGACGATGTCTCGGACGGACGTGCCCGGACCGAAGAAATCGCGTCCGATGATCGGATCGTTGTAGGAGAGAATCGCGACGCAGTCGCCGAATCCCTCGCCGAACGCCCCTTGGGCGAGCGAGAGCTGGTGGACGATGAAGTGGCCGTATTCGTGGGCGACAACGGAGCTGAAGGCCGTGTTCACGCAACCGTCGCCGGCGTTGAAGAAGTTGATGGAGAGTCCGACGGGCGTGAAGAAGGCGTTGCAGGTGAAGGCGATGTTGGTGTTGACGGTGATGCTCCGATCGATCCCGGTGAAGGCGGGCTGGCGATCTTTGAAGAAATTGTGGGTTCCCACGGTGTGGAGAAAGGCGTTGACCTGGGCGGTGGTGAACTCGGAGGGGGCGGTGTTGAAGACGAAAACGGCCGGGCCGGGGGGCGTCACCGTCTGCGTCAGTTGAAGCGGCGACCCCTGCGAAGTTCGGACGTTCACCCACGGACCGGTTAATTCGGCCGTGACCTCGACCGGTCCCGGCGCGGCGTTTTCGAGCACATACTCGCCACCTCGATCCGTGTCCACGGCGGCGGCGAACTCGCTGACCACGGTCAATTCGGGCAATGCGACATGGATCGGGACGTTGTCTGCAACGTCGGGGCGTATGCCGGGCGAGGCGAGCCCCGTGACGCGGCCGAAGATCGGCACTGCGTTGTAGATTTCGTTGCGGGCGAAGATGAATCGGCCGGTGTTGGCGCTGACGAAGAAGGTGTAGGCATGGAAGTCAAAGGTCTGATCCGTGTGGGCCGTGAACTTCCAGGCTCGGACGGGTCTTCGGCGGACGCCGTCGGATTCGCCGGCGTAGACGACCAATTGCGGCGTGGACCATTCGACGAGGCCTGCGTAATCAGGAAGCGAGCGAACGGTTGCGACGGCCGCGGTTCCGTCCGTCTCTCCGCGATCAAGTGCGTCCACGGGGATGTTCACGAGTCGACCGGAGGCATAGACGACGGCGCTTCGTGGTCCGCTGTAGACCAGAAGTCGAGCGATGGCGTGTTCGACGGGAAGGCCCTCGACATACTGGCGGTAGGCGAAGACGGTGGCGTTGCCGGACCCCAGCGCGACCTGCCAGTCGATCCGAAGGTCTGGGGCGGTGACGCCCAGCGCATCGGCGCTTTCGGCCAGAAAACCAGCGGCGGCTTTTTCCGGAGTTTCCGCGAGATACATCGGGCGTCCGAAGATTGTGATCTCGCCTTCTGCGTCCGCGCGGGCCTGCAAGCCGGGATGACGGGCCTGGAGCCGTTGCGTGGCCGTGGGTACTTTGGAATCAGCGGCACCGGCCTGAGCGGTCGAAGCCCAGAACATCATGATCGCAGCGGCGGAGAGCGCTTGTCGGCCTGCCCAGGATCGTCGGATGATATTGTGCATCATCAAACTAAACTCCGCGCGAGTGGATCGCCTGTTGTAGGTTGGGGTTCCGTGTCGGGGCCGGGTGAACCGACGGTCGGTTAGCGCTGTACAAAGAAGGCGGGCGAACAGGTGACGGTGCGCGCGACTCTCCCCGCTCCGGAACGGGTCGTTTCTGGTACGGCGGTCGGCCCCACTGGCTCGCCCGTCGAACAGGCTGTAGGGTATCGAGATTGGGTGCCGAAGTCAAACGTCCAAACATCCAAACGCCCAAATTTGGACTTTTTGACTTTTGGACTTTTCGATGGAGCCGATCGTGGAGCATGTTGTTGTAAGACGGCTTGTTCAGCCCTTCCGTTTTGGGGTTGTTGCGGTCGCTCTGGCGATTGTGCTACTCGGGCTGGGGACTGCTGCGGGCGGGGGCGAGCGGTCCGTGTGCGCCGTGCGACTCGACGGAACGACGGTGACGGGCCAGTGGATGGGAGCGTCGTCCGGGGGCGAGTTTCAATTTCAGTCGGTCGAGGGGGTCGTTGCGGTGCCGACGGATGACCTTTCATCGGTCGTGTTCGGCGTGACGGGCAAGCCGTCGGAAGGCGCGGTCGTTTTCTATCTTGCCGACGGCGGGCGACTTCGCGGTGCGATCGTCAGCGGTGCGTCCGATGCGGTCGTCGGGCGGACGGCGTTGGGCGATTCGGTGACGATGGGTTGGGACAAGCTTGCGGGGATTCAACTTGCAGGCGGAGCACGGTTTCGGCGGTCGGACCAGCTTTTTCGGGAAGCGCTGTCGGACCGATCGCCGAGTCAGGACGTGCTCATTTCGCGCGATGCGGTCGAGGTCAAAAAGCTTACCGGTCGGCTCGAATCGCTCGACGCCGAGGGCGGATCGTTTGTGTTCGCGGGTGAGCCGCGGAAGTTTCAGAACGATCGGATTTTCGGGATCGTCTTTGCCGCGGGCGCGCGGGACGTGCCCGTTTTTCCGATGAGTGTAGAACTGGCGGACGGGTCGGTGTTTGCGGGAACGCTCGAACGGGCGGACGCCGAAACGATGCGTGTGGCGACGTCGGTGGGCGCGGCGGTTGATGTGCTGATTGCGGATGTTGCGAAGGTGTGGTTTCGCGGCGATCGCCTGGTGCACGTCGGCGATTTGAAGCCGGTCGGCGAGCGGGTCGAGGGGATCGTGCACGCGGCGTGGCCGGTGCAGCGCGACAGAAGCGTTTCCGGCTCGCTGCTTTCGATTTGTGGGCGGAAGTTCGATCGGGGACTCGGCGTCCATAGTCGGACGGAGCTGTCGTATGCGCTCAACGGCGAATTCGAGCGTCTGGCTGCGACGATCGGAATTGACGACGCGGTGCGTCCGTTGGGCAGCGTTGTGATGCGCGTGGCGGGGGACTCGAAGGTGCTCTTCGACAGCGGCGAGATCGGCGGTACGGACGGAGCGCGCGACATCATCGTGGACGTCGCGGGTGTCAAGACGCTGACACTGACAGTGGACTACGGTGAAGGATTGGACGTATCCGATCAGGCCGACTGGGGTGACGTGCGACTGATTCGACCGCGGGGCGGCAAGGGGCGCGCGGCGGGGCGCAATCCATAGGCCGAGATGGGGCGACCTGATGATCCGGCGATCTGGTGATTTGGTGATTGGGTCCCTCACTTGCGCTCGGGGTTCGGATGCCCGCTCCCTGACGGTCGCGGCTCGGTTGGGTTCAATCGCCCAATCACCACATCACCCAATCGCCAAATACTCCCGCTCGCTCCCGCTCGCGGCTCTGATGGTTTGGTTGGCGGTGATTGCAGCAATTGTCTGGGCGGCGGGATCGGTGCGCGCGGGTGAACCGGAGTCCGCACAGCGGGTTGATAATGATCCCGTACTTCGTGCGGAGGCGGCTCGCGTGGAGACCATCGCGCGGGTTGCGCCGGCGGTGGTGTGCGTATACGACGAAGCGCAGCGCGGAGGCGGATCGGGGGTCGTCATTGATCGGGAAGGATACGGGCTGACGAACTTTCACGTGGTGGCGGGGATGATGGCCAAGCGACGCGGTTGGGGCGGGCTCGGCGACGGCAAGTTGTACGAACTCGAAGTGCTGGGCGTCGATCCGACGGGCGACGTGGCGATGTTTCGGCTGACGGGTCGGGATTCGTTTCCGTTTGCGACGCTGGGGGATTCCGACGCGGTGCGTGTCGGGGACGAGGTTTTCGCGATGGGCAATCCGTTCGTGCTCAGCGAGGATTACACGCCGAGCGTGTCGATGGGGATCGTGTCGGGAACGCATCGGTACCAGTACGGCGTACTCGGGAACCTTGCCTACACGGACTGCATTCAAGTCGACGCGGCGATCAACCCCGGAAACTCGGGCGGGCCGCTCTTCAACGAAGCCGGCGAAATCATCGGCATCAACGGGCGCATTTCGACCAACACACGGGGCCGGTTCAATGTCGGACACGGGTACGCGATTTCTTCGAATCAGATCCGGCGGTTCATTCCTGCGCTTCGGGCGGGACTGCTGGCGAGGCACGGAACGCTCGGAGCGACCGTTCAAAACGAGCCGCGGGCTTCAGCCCGCGCGGAGTCACGCAGGGTCGTGTTTGAAGACGTGACGCCGGGCGGGGCGGCGGATCGGGCGGGGATTCGGCGCGGGGACCGGTTGGTGACATTCGATGGCACTCCGATGGTGTCGCGTAATCAGTTCGCGAGCCTGCTGGGGACGTATCCGGCGGATTGGCCGATCGTGCTGGAGGTCGATCCGGACGGGCGGCGGCGGGAGGTCGTGGTTCGGCTGGATGCCGTGAACCCGCGAATGGCCGCTCCGTTTTCGGCACAGCGGGAAGTGAACCTTCGTGAGGTGCGGCGGCTGCTGCGAGGATTTCGACGGGCGGTATTGCGCGATGCGGCGGCGGAAGTGCCGCGAAGGTGGCGTTGGACGGCGCTGCGGAAGTACGCTCCCGACGGCGGATCGGGTGCGTTCGACGAGAAATACGACTTGAGTTTCGACGGCGAGGGGCCGGTGCGGATGGTCCGTCGCTACGAGGACGGGGAGCATAGGGGGCCGGTGATTGTTTATGATGACGCGTCGGCGGTCAAACATTTGACGGAGGACGGCGACGCGATGGAGTTGCCGACGGAGGACAAGATGGTGTTGGGGGCGTTGTACCTGCTGCAGCGGCGATTTCTTTCGGAGTTGTCCGACGCCGATCTGGCGAACGTGGCGGTTGCCGGCGGCGATGCGATTGCCGAGGTGGGCGGGCGCGGCGGAGGGTCGGGCGAGGGTGCTGCGGGCGCGGGCGGTGATGTTCGACGGGCGGCGTCGGCAGCACTGGAGGTGCTCGACTGGCCGATCGGCGGGCAGACGCTTGCGAAGTTCGTTTTTGATCCCGACACGGGACGGGTGGTTCGCATCCGGGTTCGCGATGTTCCGACGGGCGCGGAGGCGACGATCGATTTCATGGACTACGGATGGGTCGCGGGGATTGTCTGGCCGCAGGCATTGGAAGTACGGTCTCACAGCCAATCGTATCGGGAAAAGCTGTCGGATTGGAAGCTGGGCGAATGAGGGCGTTGATTTTGTGATTTGGCGATATGGTGATTTGGTGAATGGGCCCCTCGCTTGCGCTCGGGGTTCGGATGCCCGCTCCCTGCCGGTCGCGGCTCGGTTTGTCCGCTCGATTCCTTTGGCGGTCGTGCTGTGCGTTTTGTGCGTTTCGCCGGTGTGGGGCGGGGGGTTCGATCGGGCGGTGGAGGCGGCGCTGCCGCGGGTGGTGAAGTTGTACGGGCTGGGCGTGGGGACGCAGGCGGGATACGGCAGCGGGGTGCTGGTATCGGCGGACGGGCTGGTGCTCACCGTTTTTTCGCTGCTGATCGATTCGGAGCACATTCGGGCGGTGACATCGGATGGCACTGCGTATGGGGCCGAGGTGGTGTATCGCGATCCGGTGCGGCAGCTTGCGCTGTTGAAGCTGAAACCGGCGGCGGACGGCACGACCCTGCCGGGCACGACAGGTGACGGCGCGACGCGGGTCGGCGACGGAGTGCGTGAGCAAGTCGCGGAGTCCATCGGATCGTTTCCCCACTTTGATGTGGCGTGTGCGGGCCCTGCGGACGGTTCCGGGAGCGGATGCGACGGAGCGTCGTGCCTCAGCTTTCTCAAGCCCGGCGACTGGGTCGTGGCGGCGGGGAACTCGTTCAAGGTGGCCGACGGGATGGAGGCCGTGTCGGTGTTTCACGGGGTGTTTTCGGCGCGGACGCGTCTGGACGCGCGGCGAAAGGTGAAGGACTTTCCGTATCACGGCAAGGTGCTGGCGATCGACGCGATCACGAGCAACCCGGGTGCGCCGGGCAGCGCGGTCGTGGACGTCGAGGGCCGGTTCGTCGGGATGATCGGGCGGGTGGTGATCTCCAACCGGACGCACACGCACTTCAACTATGCCATCCCGCGCGAAGTGCTGTGGGATTTTCTGCGCGAGGCGGCAGATCCGTCGGCGCGGGCGGCGGCGAGGTTGGCGCGGCGATCGAAGGACGACGGCGAATCTGCGGCCGTCGATGTGGGGGTCCGCATCACGCGAACCGGTTACCGCGAGCTTCCGCCGTTCGTGGAGCGGGTGCGCAGCGGATCGCCGGCGGAGCGGGCGGGCGTGCAAAAAGACGACCTGATCCTTTCGATCAATAACGCCAACGTGGGAGACGTTCGGGAGTTCGACGAGCGATGGCGGATGCTGAAAGCGGGGGAGCCGATCGACCTCGTGATTCGGCGAGGCCGGCGGATTATGAACGTGCGAATCGAATCGGAGAAGCCGCAATGAAACGCATTGTGCAATCGCTCTTGCGTATCGTCGTTTTAGCGGCAGCGAGTACGAGTCTCGAAATCGCACTCGGCGACGAAGCCGGCGCGGTTGAGTTGTTGAAGGATACGCAGGAGCGGTTTCGGTCGGCGGCGGCGCGGGTTCAGCCGTCGTTGGTGCGGATCGAGACCGTCGGCGGCACACAGCCGTCGCTTCGGCCGGTGAGTGAGGAACCCGAACCGAAGGATGATGACCTGGAAGGTCCGCCAGCGCCGAAGCGCACGCAGAACCCGTTTCGGGATACGGTGGGGTCGGGGTTCGTGGTTTCGGACGGGCCGACGACCGGGCTGGTCTACTCGAGCGACGGGTACATCGTGACGAGCAGCTTCAACTTCGTGCGCGAACCGGCGTTGATTTCGGTGACGCTGTCGGACGGACGGAGGCTGGCGGCTGATTTGGTAGCGCGCGATCAGGTCCGCAAGATCGCGCTGCTCAAGGTGGAGGCCGAGGGGCTGGCGGTTCCGGAGTGGGTTGACGCTCGCGATAAACATCCAAACGTCCAAATGTCCGAACATCCAAATATGGACTTTTCGACTTTTGGACTTTTGGATTTTTCGGGTGAGGTGCGAGTGGGGGAGTGGGCGATCGCCTTCGGGATGGGATTCGGGGGCGAGGAGGCGTCGATCACGGTGGGGATTGTGAGCGCGCTGGATCGGATGTGCGGCAACGCGGTGCAGACGGATGCGAAGCTGAGTCCGGCGAATTACGGCGGGCCGCTTTGCGATATCCGGGGAAGGGTGATCGGGATCAGCGTGCCGATGGCTCAGCGTCCCGGCGAGCTGGCGGGGGCGGAGATGTACGACTCGGGCGTGGGATTCGCGGTACCGCGGCATCGGGTGGACGCGATCGTAGCGGAATTGAAGAAGGGGCATTCGTTTCATCGGGGGTGGCTGGGCGTGTCGCTCAATCCGCGTGCGCGCGACGCGGTGGTGGTCGGAAACATCGCGGACCCTTCCCCGGCGCGTGAGGCCGGGGTGCGGATCGGCGACAAGGTCGTCAGCATCGCGGGCAAGCCGGTGAAGCATTTCGGGCAAATGGTTCAGGCGTTGTACATGATTCCCGCCGGGGAGACCGTGCGATTGGAACTGGAGCGCGACGGAGAACCGCTCTCGCTCGATGTGGTGCTCGCGGAGAGTTCGAAGCTCGGACCGCTGCCGGAAATCGCGGAACCGTTCGATCCGGCTAACCCGCTGGAACCGGAAGAGACACCAACGCCCGAGGAGGTTCCTTGAGGTTGTTGCGTCGGGGCGTGGTTCAAGAAGGGGGGAGGCAACCGGTCGCTTATACTCCCGGCTCGGATTATTGCGCCGGGGACAAGCCCCGATGCTACAGCCACTCCAGACCTGTCGCGGTACTGATTATCCGCTCCCTCACGGTTGCGGGTCGGATGGGGCGACGACGGCGAAGGGGGAGCGTTCGGGCATCGTCTTGTAGAGCACAATGAGATAGACGACGCCGAAAAGGAACAGGCCGAGGCTGATGGATTGAGAGACGGTCAGGCCGGCGATGTCGTGCGGGTTATCGGCGCGGATGATCTCCTCAAGGGTGCGCTGGATCGCATACAACAGCAAGAGCCACCCGATCACCACGCCGTGTCGCTTGCGGCGATAAAACACAGCGGAAAGCACGAGGGCAATCAGCAACGCCCCGACGGCAGCGTAGAGCTGGGCGGGTTGAACGGGTAGCGACTGACACTTGGCGGCCAACTGCTCCAGTTCGGAGACGGAGGTCGCGCGCTGCGGGTTGACCCGCGAGGGGAAGCGCTGCGCGGCCTGCAACGAACCGAACTCGGTATTGGCCTGCTTTTGCACAGCGTCGAGTTCGCGTTTCAACCGTTCGGTTTCCGTCGAGTTCGCGTCGGCAGTCTTAGCAGACTTGTGGGCTTGGTCCAGTTCCTTGATGCGGCGAATAAGGCCTTCCCGCTTTTCGATGGGCATGTTGAGCTGCGTATCGGGCACGATCCACGGTCGAATCGCCACTCTCGAAGTGGAGAGAAGTTCAGCGGGGATCGTGACCTTGCGATCCTCCCAGTGCCGGAGGTGGGCGGGGCTTCCGTAGGGAAACGATATCGCCCACGGCAGGGCGGCTTGATGCGCCGCCCCGGTGGTGCAGATCGCGCCGAAGCAGCAACCGTTGAAGAAACATCCGACTCGTCCGAGGGCGAGTCCCCACATAGTGCTGGGGGCGAGGATGTCGAGGTAGAGTCGCAGCGAATGCTTTTTCCAGGCGGCGTAAAGGGCCGTCGCGATGATCGCGCCGATGAAACCGCCGAGGAATTCCAGGCCGCCGGCGGTGATGTCGATGATCGCGAGCAGCGGGTTGGCGGCGTCGGCGAACTGCGATTTCCAGTAGTGAATCACGTAGAAGATGCGTGCTCCGCCGACGCCGAAGATGAGGCAGATGAGCGAGACATCCAGCACGACATCGGGGTCGGCCTTTACGCGCTCGGCCCGGCGCATGGCCATCCAGACGCCGCTGAGAAACCCGACCATCATGAAGAACCCGTAGGTCTTGATCGAGAACCCGCCGGGAAGTGTTATTAACTCTGGGTGCATGTAGCGTTATCCTTGGGTCGGCGAGGGGCGAACTGGTTTTTCGCCCGGTCGCCGGGTCGGCCCGCCATTCGTCCGCGCTTCACATGATCGTATACTCATGCGGGCGGTGCGTCCACGGCGACGTTGTCGATGAGGCGGGTGGCACCGATGCGCACGGCCAGACAAATCCTCGCCGGCCGATCGACGGCGGATAGCGGCTCAAGCGATTCGGCGTCGACGATTTCGATATAGTCGATGTTCGCGGGACCGTCGCTCAGGATGGTCTTTCGCAATTCGGCGACGAGAGCCGCGACGTTGCGTTCGCCCTGCTGGATGCGATCGTGGGCGGCAAACATCGCGCGGCTTAGCGAGGTCGCCTGGCGTCGATGATCCGGCGAAAGATAGGCGTTTCGGCTGGACATCGCCAACCCGTCCGTTTCGCGCACGGTCGGACAGCCGACAATCTCGATGGGGAAGTTCAAGTCGCGGACCATTCGGCGGATGACCGTCAATTGCTGATAGTCCTTCTCGCCGAAGAACGCTGCGTTGGCGGGGAGGATGTTGAAGAGCTTGCTCACGACCGTGGCGACGCCGTCGAAGTGCCCGGGTCGGTGCGGACCGCACAGTCCGTCGGTCAGCCCGGCGACATGAACGGTCGTCCTCGGGTCCTGGTCGTACATCGTCTGAACGCCGGGGGCGAAGACGAAATCCGTCCCAGCGGCTTCACACTTGCGCAGGTCGTCGTCGAGCGGGCGCGGGTAGGCGTCGAAGTCCTCGCCCGCGGCGAACTGCGTCGGATTGACGAAGATGGTGACGGTGACGCGACGGCATCGTTGGCGGGCGGCGCGGATGAGCGAGAGATGTCCCTCGTGCAGCGCGCCCATGGTGGGCACGAGGCCGACGGTTTCACCGCATTGCCGGGCGCTGCGGACGGCTTTACGACACTCGGCGACGGTCGTGAATACGTTCATATTGAGTGCTGCGACATACGGGCGGCAATCCGGAATGCGAATCCGCGCATTGGTCCGACAAGATGGGGCTAATCTACCTTCGGACCGTTTGGCTGCCAAACGGCCCAGCCTGACGGCGCGGAAATGTATTAGGAGTGTCGCTGTTTTGTCGCTACAATCGCGGACGCTTGGAAATCGGGAATGCGAAATCGATGGAGAATACGATGAATCGCAATGCAATTGGGATTCTTGCTTCGACCATGGGCGTGCTTTTGACCGGATCGGGGTGCGCGAGCACCGGCGGCGCGAAGGGCGCCACGGCGTCGCACAGCGAAATTCCGCGTGTTCTGCAGGGACAGGCGATCGCCTGGAACAAGGGCGATCTCGACGGGTTCATGGCGGGTTACCGGCGCTCGCCGGATCTGACGTTTAGTTCCGGCGGGAAACTGACCCGCGGATGGCAGCCGATGTTCGATCGCTTCCGCGAGAGCTACGTCGATAAGGGATCGATGGGGCAACTGACGTTCCGCGATCTTGAGGTTACAGACCTCGGGCCGGACTCGGCGCTCGTCCTTGGTCGGTGGCGGGTGGAGGGTAAAGATCCGGATTCCGGGGCGTTTTCGCTGGTCATGCGCCGCGTCGGCGGGGTGTGGGTCATCATCCACGACCACACGTCGCGCGACGCTCCTTAACAGCCGGTTGAAAAACGCGCCGGCGGCGCGTTCTTATGTGGCGTCGGGGCTTGTCCCCGGCGCCGTGCTTGCCGTGTCGCTTCCGCTCCACGCTCTGATCCGCGCCGCCCACAAGGGGTGGCGCTACAACTCTTCAACGAGCAGCCAGGTGTCGTTTGTCGTCTGATCGAATGGGGAGGCATCGTCCGTCGCTTAGACCAGCAGGCGCTTTTTGCTCATCGCGCAGCGGCAGACGGTGATCTGGCCGATGTGCCAGAACGGGTGCGTTCCGATCAACGACCATATCGCGCCGAGCGTGGGAAACATGTCCTTGCTCCATCCCTCGGGAGACGGTTTGTCCCATTTCGCGGCGTCGAAAGACTGCAGCGCCTCGATGGTATGCGCACGCGTCGTGTGGAGCAGTTCATCGATCTGCTTGCGCGAGGGATACTTTGACGCGTCGGCCACGCACGGCGAGCCGCCCTCGAACAACGCATGAGTCGCCTCCGGGATTCGCTTCGCCGCGCCGGTCGCGCCGTTTACCAGCGAATCCTCTGAGCAGGCAATGTGACCGATGATCCAACCCGTGTGGTTGGCGCCCGGAATCGGCGGGCGAAAGTACTCCGCCTCGGACAGGTCCGAGATAAGCCTGTCTAGAATGGACTGCCCGCTGCCCAATTGGTGGAGGATCACATCCTTCGGGGTGGTCATGTTCCGCTCCTTGTGGTGTCTTGTGGCCGACCGAACCGACTAATCTACGGGCGACTGCGGCATCGGTAACGCCCAACCCGCGGTACTCTCGGTCGGTCGGGCGCAGGTGTCAAACCGGCAGCGCGTCACGGTCACGTAACGGAGTTTTTTCGCTCCGAACTCGTGGTCCGGGGTCGCGGATTGAGGTCAACGTCCGACGGACGGTGTAGAATCGGTATCGGAGCTTTTGGGTGGCGGCGAATGAGGAAATCGTGATGAGGCGGCGATGGAGTTTGACGGCGGTCGTCGGCGTGATGGCGGCGGCCGTTGTGATGGGACTGCCCACGCTTCGCGGCGGGTTCGTGGGCGGCGACGACCATCGCCTCGTGGTCGACCACGTGCTCGTCAACCACCCCTCGCTCGAACACGCCGTGCAGATATTCACCATCGTTCATCGCGACCTCTACCAGCCGCTTCCGCTGCTGATGTTTTCCGGCGAGTTCGTGATCGCGAATTGGTTGGGGTTGTGGAAGTCCGGTTCGCAGGGCGGCGCGTGGCTGTTCCATCTGACAAATATTCTCCTTCACGCACTCAATACGCTGCTCGTCTGGCGCGTCATCCTGAGACTGCAAACGCGCCTGAAGGCCGGCGCGGTTATCCGTGCCGAAGCCGAGACTGACGACCATGATGCGACTGATGGGCGGTCCGCAGCGGTTGTTGCGACGGTCGCGGGGCTGATATTCGCCGTTCATCCGCTAGGCGTCGAGACGGTTGCGTGGGTCAACGGACGGATGATGCTGCTCTCGACGCTGTTCGGATTGATTTCGCTTTTGGTGTTCGCGCGATGGCTGGACAAAGGGCGAGCAGTCGATGCGCTGCTAGTCGTCCTGTGCATCGCGTTGTCCTCCATCAGCAAGGTTCGCGTGGGACTGCCGCTCCTGCTGGGACTCGTCGCGTTGGCGCGCGGCGAGCGACTCCGTGTCCGCTTTTGGACGGTCTGGGCGGCTGCCGCTGCCGTCACTGGAATGTTCGTTTGGATCAACGTTGGCGCCACGGCGGAGGCGGACCTTTTCTCTGAAGCCGCCGAACACTTGCGGGGCCCGCGAGCCGTCCGTGTGTTGCTTGCGCTGGCGAATTACTTCTCGCATTTCGTTTGGCCGGTAGGGTTGACGAGCTACTACCCGACGCCGCCGATCGTGCATTGGACCGACCCGGAGACGATCGAGGCCGCGTGGATCGTGGCGATGAGCCTCGGCATTCTCGCGGTCTGCGCGTGGTACGTGCGTGCGGCGAGATGGGGAGCGATCTGGTTCTTCGTCGCGATTGCGGACACGCTTCCGTTTGTGCCGGCGCGGAACGTGCTCGCGGCGGATCGCTATGTCTACTTGCCGATCGTCGGCCTGCTCTGGGTTGTCGCGTCATCGGGGTTCGCGGTTTATCGTCGCTGGTCGGCGAACAGAATATCGGTCGCGCCACGGGTTGCCGTCGGCGCGATTACGGTGCTGCTCGTGGCGATGATCGGGATGAGCTGGTACACGGCGCGCTGGTACGATACGCCGTTGCTCAAGACCGAGCGGATTGCACGGGTTTTTCCGCACGTTCCCCGCGTGTGGGAGCGCTACGGATGGACGCAGTACTCGGACGGCAACTACGCGGTCGCGATGGAGTTGGCGAAACGCGAACTCGTACACAACACCCCCAGTGTGCAGAGCGGGGCCTATCAACTGATGGGCATGTGTCAGTTCAAGCAGGGCAACGTCGACGAGGCCCTGCGGCTGCTGCACAAGGCGCTTGGCGTCGATCCGAAAAACGACCTCGCGAGGTTTCGGCTGGGGATGGTCCACGATGAACTCGGCCGCGACCGCGAAGCGCTGCCGTACTACGAAGCCTGCGTGGCGTCGGCGCCGTCGCACAATCCGACGATCCATCGCCTCGCGAGTCTCTATCGTCGCATCGGTCGCGGCGATGACGCCCGGCGGATGTACGAGAAGGAGTTGGAGAACAACCGTTTTGAAGTTCCGGCTACGATGATGCTGGCCGAATTGGATTTTCAAAAGTCCACGCCGGAGGGATTCCGCTCGGCCGAGCGGCGCCTGCTGGGATTGTTGGACTGGATGCCGGAGAACGTCGCGGCGCGCGTGAATCTCGCACATCTGTACGACACGAAGGGCGAGCCGACGCAAGCGTCCGAACAGTATACCGAGGCCGAGAGGTACGGTTTCGAAACCGTCGAACAGGCCGCGTTCGCGCACGACTTCTTCGAAAAGCGCGGCGACTTCGCCCGCGCGGTGCGTCTTTGGACGAAATATCTTCAGCGGTTTCCGGGCGACGCCGCGGCAAGGGCGATGCTCGCGTGGTCACTGGTGATGGCCGACGATTTTTCGCGGGCGCGGGCGGAAATCGCCGCGGTGGGCGTCGCTGCCCGCGAGCTGCCGACGGCCCAGGCGACCGTCGTGTATCTTGCCCTCACCGACGGGCGGTACGACGTGGTGACCGCACTGGCCGATCGGCTGAGTTCGTCCGGCGCCGCGGGGCAGGACGCTCGTCGTCGATTGCTGGGCGCGCTTGAGCGTTTCGACCAGCGTCACCCGAACATCGCCTGGACATACTACACCGCAGCCGACCTGTTGCTTGGCGAAGGTCGGAAGGACGCGGCGCGGGTGTTCGCTGATCTTTTCATCGCGCATTGCGACGAACCGTCGTGCGGCACATACCGGACCTTACTCGAGGCGAAACTGTCGCAAATCACGGAATCGCGTGGCGAATCCTCTTCGGCGTCGCCGTAGCGGCGCTGCATGATTTCGGCGGCGATGCACGACGTCACGGTTTCCGGACCTTTCCGTCACCGGAAACATCACGCAGAATTTGCCTGATGCTCCAAGGTATCGTACCGTCGGGTTGGACGTGTTTTCTCGCCGTCGCCGCAGAGGCGCGATTCACGAGGCGAGGTCGTATACACGCGCTGGCGCCTGGTTTCAGACCGCCGCGACGCGTTGCACGTTTAGCGCATTTCGGGGGAGGGGAATCCATGCCAAAGTACATTGCCAATCGTTGGCGGTGGTTGTTGGTTGCGCCGGCAGCCATTCTTTCGTTCGGGGCGGCGTCGCTGTGGCCTTCATACGCCTCGGCGCCGGTGTCCGGCCAGGTTCTTCGCGTCGAGGAGGACTGGGTGCTGGTGGTCAACGATCCGAATAACAACGTCACTTCGCCGCAGTTTCAGACGGTGATGTCGCCGGGCGTGGACCTCAACGGGTATTACGCCCAAACGCTTTGGAACTATCGAGAGACGCCGAACTTCGCGCCCGGCGGAGTTCAACTGCAGAGTTATGTCGGAGAAACTCTGATCCGAACAAGGAGCGTTGAATCCCGGATCCTCAGTACGTCGGCGGAGACCATCACGTGGATGCAGTCTTTGGAGACGGACGGCGCCATACTGACGTTTTCGGTGAACAACGGCCAGTCGACCACGTGGGGGACGTTTGGGCGAGACATGAGCATTTCGAGCACGGCCAATCTGCCCGACCTGAACCAGTACGATCCTTCGGTATCGGCATCCAACGCGTGCGTCACATTCGGCGGTAATCGCGTTGAGAGCCTGGTCCTCAAGGAAGTGCGGTACTACGGTGCGAGCGGTCTGCTCGCGGTTGACAACACGCCGCGAAACGCGTGCGAATAGCGCGCGTACCGGCGGTTTCAAACGGACTTCGACGGGCGCGACGCCGGACGTTGCGCCCTTCGTCGTGGCAAGGGAGAAGTGAAACCATGATGGCATTCAGTACATCGCAGGACAATAATCGGCGTCGCGGCGTCTCGTTCGCGCTGGTGACGATTTCACTCGTCATGCTGTTGGGGATGGCGTCGATGACGATCGACGTGGGAATGGTGTATCGGGCGCGGAATGAGGCGCAGGGTTCGGCCGACGCCGCCGCCATGGCGGCCGCATGGCGGTTGATGGATCAAAACCGTCTCAAGGGTTCGTCGTATGTAACCTCCGTGACGGACGCGTCGCGTCAGGCCGCGGTCGACTACGCGGCGCGCAACCCGATCATCAATGATCCGCCGGTGCTCGACTCGAACAGCGGGAACGCGTCCGACGGCGATATCGTCGTCGGTCGACTCAACGACCCGAATAATGCCGGTGAGCCGTTGGGTTTCGCGAACGCGGCGCAATACAACGCCGTGCATGTGTTCCTGCACCGCGACGAGGTGCGGAACGGTCCGATCGACCTGTTTTTTGCGGGAATCTTCGGACGACAGACGACGAATATTTCGGCGTCGGCGACGGCCGCGTTCTACGACGGCGTCATCGGGTGGCGAGTCACCAACGAGACGGGCAACGCCGGGCTGCTGCCGCTCGCACTTAAAAAAACCGCGTGGGATGGGCTCCTGGCGGGGACGCAGACGACCGGAGACGGTTATTCTTACAACACGAGCACCGGCGCCGTCACCTTGGGTTCCGACGGCATTCTCGAACTTAACCTCTATCCTGGCGCGGGCGCCGGTCAGTTACCGCCGGGCAACTTCGGCACGGTGGACATCGGGTCGTCGAACAACAGCACAGCCGACCTGTCCCGACAGATCCGCTATGGTGTGAACGAGAGCGACCTCGCGTTTTTTGGTGGCGAAATGGTTCTCGGCGCCGACGGCACGTTGATGCTGAACGGCGACACTGGGCTTAGTGCCGCGATCAAGGATGATCTGACTACGATCATCGGCCAGCCGCGCACCATCCCCATCTTTACGATGGTCACGGGGCCTGGAAACAATTCGATGTTCACCATCGTCGGGTTTGTGGGGATTCGCGTCTTGGACGTGAAGCTTACGGGAGCGATGGGCGGCAAGAAAGTGATTATCCAGCCGGCGTACGTCGTCGACGATACCGTGATCGTCGGCGAAAGCACCGGACAAAGCTCGTTTGTGTACGCCCCGGTGCAACTCGTGCATTAGCCAACTCGGCAACTACCAACACTCGGACGCCGGACCCGTTTGCAGCGGGCGCCGGCGTCCTTCCGTTTGGAGAGTCCCGGTTCGGCGATCCGCGCATCCCGTGAATCACCGTCCGGTTTGAACGCCTCCTTGACGAGCAGGCCGAGGAACACGCCGCAGCGGGTCATTCCGTCGTCTCGTCGCGGTCCGTGACCCCTCCGGCGCCGACGCACGCTTGACAATCGCCGGTCGTTCGCTTTCGCCGAAAGGTAAGAGGGCGCATCATATCGAAGATATCCGTGCGGACCAGGCCGGTGAGCCCATACGAGAAAGCCGACGGTGAGGAAGCCCATCGTGACAATCAGTAGCGAGAAGAGGACTCCGCTTTGGCCGGGCGTCGCAGCCGCGGCGTGGTGCGGGCTGGTCTACTTTGCTTTCGGCAGCGATTGGACGTTTCGTCCGCGCCCGTCGCTCTACGTGCATCACACGCTTGCCGCGCAGGCGTGGTTGCAAGGGCGGCTGCATGTAACCGCCGCGGAGATCGAACGCCAGTTCATGCGCAACACGCTACGGCGGGACGGGCGTTCCTTCGATCCGGTGCGGACCGATGCGGAACTCCATGCGGCCTATGACGACTCGAAGGCGGAGTACTTTCGCTCACTCGGTGTGCCGGAGCGTGACATTGAGACCGAGGTCGCAGGCTCCATCCGCCGCGCATACCTCGACTGGATTCACATCGACGATCGCTACTACGCCTATTGGCCGCCCGTGCCCGCGTTGATGATTGTGCCGCTCGTTGCGCTATTCGGCCCCGGCGTCAGCGACGTCGTTGTCGCGAATTTTCTCGGCGCGGTCTCGGTTTTCTGGGTCTATGTGATGCTTGCCGCGCTGCGACGCCACTGGCCTGCTTTCACGCGGCGCGCGTGCCTCGGATTGACACTCTTCTATGGACTGGGCACGTGCCACATGTATCAGGCGTGTGCCGGGCAGGTCTGGCTGATTACGCAGCTTTCCGCGACATTCTTTCTCATTATCGCCATTGCGCTCGGGTTTCGGAGTTTCGGCGTCCGGACCGGAGATGACGGCAAGCCCGAGGTCTTCCGTCCTGGCTCGTTCGTCGCGGCGGCCGTGGCCCTAGCGCTGGGGTTCCTGTCGCGGAACACGATCATTCTCGCCGCACCCTTCTTCGCCGTCTTATTGTGGGTTGCCGTTCGGAATTCCTCGCGTAGGTTTGCCCGCTTCATGACTCTGGGCTGCATGTTCTCCGGCGTGCTGCTGTGCGCCGTCGCCGTTCAGCTGGCATTCAACGACGCCCGCTTCGATCGTCCGCTCGATTTCGGCCAGGAGCATCTCGCCGACGAAGGCGGAAACGCGCTCTTCTCGGAGGAGTTCAAGACGTTTGGCCGCTTCAGCATACATTTTATCCCGCGAAACCTCTGGTACTACTTCGTCAATCCCGGGATCCGCGAATACCCCGCCATCGAATCGGCCCAAGTCGGCTGGACATTCGACCCGATGGGCAACAGTCTATTTCTTGTCTCCCCACCGATGGTTTACCTTTTCCTTTGCGGTCGGCAACGTCGGCGTTGGTTGCCAGGCGCGGTTCTCGCCGGCGCAATGCCCGGCACGGCCGCGCTGATGCTGTTTCACGGCACTGGTTGGTACCAGTTCGGCCAGCGTTACCTGCTCGATGTAATGGCGTTTCTGCTCCTGCTGGTCGCGTTCGGCATGCGCGGACGGCTGTCGCGCGTTTCCATCGCGCTGGTCCTGCTGAGCCTCGCGACCAACGCCTGGGGCACGTACCGCTTCATTGTTGAACAAGGTTGATGCGATGCGGCTCGCCTCGACATTGCGAAGGGTAACTCTTCAGCCGTCTGCAATGCGCAGCACTCCGAGTGTGAGATGTTAATCGGAACCTGATTCGCCTGTTTTCCGCAGGAATGTGAAAACTCCACTGCGAAACAACGGCTAAAATCGAGCTCAGGGGGAGCGATCTGCCGCACGCAATGCTCGGTCTGCATCCGTAGTGTCGATTCCTCCCGCGGCCAGCGCCTTGGTCTTGCCATCACCCGGCTCTTCTTCATCCTCGTACCGAACCCGGACGGCGCGGGCCTTGAGCTTCGGACCGTCCGCATGCTCTTTCGTATACATTTCCTTCGGCATCTTGCCGGTGAGCCACGATGGATTCATCGGATAAACGCCCGGTTTGAACAGCGTGCCGTAGAGGTGCCAGACGACAATGGCGAGAAAGGCCAGCCAGGCTTCGTAGTAGTGAATCACCAACATCACATCGAGGAATCCTTTGGGCAGCCCCCAGCGCTCCACGAAGTAGTCGTCGAACCAGAGCAAAACGCCGGTTACCGTCATGATGATCGTGCCCCAGGCCAATGCCCAATACTCGACCTTTTCCATGTACGAGAATCGCCCGAATCGCGGCACTTCACTGCGCAGACCGAGGAAATAGGCGGCGTTCTGCCTCAAGTGCGTCCAATCGGACCACGCGGCAGTCATGTCTCTGAACCAGTGGCGACCTCGTGCGGTAAATAGGTAAAGCAGATGCCAAGCCGCTCCAATCACCATCACAGCGGCTGCGGCGCGGTGGATGACGCCGCGCGCTTCAAAACCGCCCCCCCATCCAAAGAGCAATTTGACCCACGCGGCGTCCGAAAACCGCAATGAAAACCCCGAAATCACCAACACGATGAACGAGATCATAAGCACCCAGTGCTGCGCGACCTCGTTGAAACTAAGACGCTGTATGAATGCGGATGCGTTCATCCGCTTGACGTGTCGAAGCCAATCGGCGCCGTTGTGCAGGACCATGAAGCCGATCGTCACGACGATGATGATAATGTAGAGCTTGCGGAAGAAATCCGACCAGCCGGTATGCAGTCCGGTCGCCGTCTCATGAATCTTGGTGCGCGAAAGTTCTGCGCTGATGCCCGGGTGGCATTCGCCGCATGTGGCCCGGAGATTGTTCAGGTTGATCGATGACGTCGGGTCGGTCGAGGGCAGGATGCGATGCGCACCGTGACACGATGCACAGTTTGCCACGGTGACGTCTCCGGCCTTGCTCTTCAATCCGTGGTAGCTGTCGATGTAGGACGCCAGTCGCCCGCCCGGCAGTCCGTACTTCTCGTTGAGCAGCGCCGATTCGTGGCATGGCGAACAGGTGGCCATGGCTACGTGCGTAGCACTCACCGGCGAAAGCGGGTCGCGCGGTGAGATGATGCCGTGTTCGCCGTGGCAGTTCGTGCAGACCGGCGCGTCGGACGATCCGCGTTTCACATACTGACCGTGGATGCCTTCCCAGTAATCCTGGGTTACGTATCGGTGACATTTTCCGCAAGTATCCGGGATGTTGAAGCGGTAGATCGTCGATTCCGGATCCGCCGGGCTCAGGATACGGTGGGCGGTGCGACGTCCGCTTTTGTCGGCGGCCGAGTGACAATCGTCGCAGGCCGCTGCGACATAGAGGCCCTTCTTCGTCGCTCGACCATGCACGCTGCTCTCGTACATCTTGATCGGTTTGTCGCGCAGGATGAAATGCTTCTTCACGAGATCGACGTCGGTATGACACGTGCGGCAGGTCGTCGGAAGGTTGATCGCATGCACGTGCGACTGGCGATCGGATGACGGCAGCACATCGTGCGCGCCATGGCAGCTAGCGCACTTCGGCAGGTCCGGATCCTTTCCCACTTCGAGCCGACCGTGCTTTATGTACGTCTGGGCTTCATCTTCGTGACATTCCCCGCATTGGGCCGGTTCAATACGGTCGCCATGCGGCGGAATCGCTCCGCCTTTCGCGGCCTCGGCTGAAACGGACTGGTGACAGTCGACACACTTCAACGAACGATGAATGGATTGGGCAAGCTGCTTAAATGGCGAGACGTTCGCTCCTCGGTCGCCTTCACCATCGTGACACTCCGCGCAACCATCCGCGTCCGGTCTGGCTTCTTGCGCTCGGCCGCTATTCACCAGGATCAGGATCGCCGCCGCCGCGAAACGAATGAGAATGGAATTCATGAGGAAACCTCCGCGAGGCCGGTCGACGAGCTGGTGACGACGCGGCCATCGCTTACGCTTACCGCACAGACGCGCAGCCCTCTTCCACATCAGGCTGCTCTGCAAGTTACATGCCAACTGTTCCGCCGATGGAAAAGGCGGACCGCGTCGAAAATTTCGATTGGCATCGGCGGCCGCAGGCATCGAAGTTTTACCAAGGCTGCCTGATTCCGCCTCCAAGCGGTGCGAACCTCGGAGCGCTTGAAACGCAACCGGCTTTCCGCCTGCACTTGGCCTTGCCATGTTCCGCGACGCGTGTCCCCTTGCACAGTTACCCGTCCCACGTACAGATGCCGACTCGCGATTCCCGCCGTCAAGAAGCGCGTCTTGGCTACCTGTATGAAAAGAGCATGGCGTAAACAATGAGAACCACCAGGGTGAATCCCACGATCAACGCCGTAAACCCGCCAACCTTTGCCATCCGAACGAACCCGGCAGGAAGAGCGTCCTCCAAATGCTTTTCCAACTCGCCTTCGGCCACGAGTTTGTCGTAAAGCGCCGGTTTATCATGGCGCAGCTCTTCGATGGACATTCGGCCCGTAAAAATGGCCGTGTCCATCGGAAACTTCTCCGGTCTGAAATGGGTGTTGAAAAAATGAATCGTAAAAATAAACCCCGTTGCGAGCAGCGCCTCGTCGCTGTGAATAATCGTCGCGACGTTGATCCACCACCCCGGAAGAGCTCGTGTAAACAACTCCGGAAACCAAAGGCACAGTCCGGTCGTGCCGATGATGGCGATTCCCCAGAAAACCGCAAAGTAGTCGAACTTCTCCCAATAAGTCCATTTTCCATAGCGAGGTTGCGGACCGCGACCGCTGAACCATCGCAACGTGGCCACAAGTTCACGGGCGTCCGACCATTTCGGCAGAATCGTGTCTGTGCCGAACAAAAACTCTCGCATCGTTTTCCCGCTGCGCCCAAAGCTACGCCCGACGCTCCAGAGGTGTGCGCCGAAGTAACCAAACGTCGTCAAAGCACAGATGCGGTGCACCCATCCCGCGGTATCAGTACCGCCGAACAGCGTGAATAATACTTGCGCCCATGGCGTATACGAAAACTTCAGCATCATCCCCGTAATCGCCAACCCGAAGAAGCTGAGGATGACGATCACATGCAGTCTGCGCTGAAATGACGTAAAGCGAACGTACTGTCGCGCATCGGCACTTGACTCGCTAACCGCTCGGTTAAGCTGATGCCGCAGCCGCCACGACTTGGGCAGCCACGCCAGGGTATGCAACCCGAAGAACCCAAAGGTTCCGACGAGTAACGCGGTCATTCCCCAAAAAGCATAATACAGCGCCGGGTATCTGTCCGGATCGTGGTGCGTCGCGTGCGTGAGGTACCCCGCAAACTGCCGGTGCGACCCCGGATGGCATTGGGCGCAGGTGCTTACGATGTTCGCGCGCGACAACCGCGATTTGGGGTTGTCGCGCCGTAAAATGTCGTGCGCACCGTGGCAGTCGTAACATTTGGCGCGAGTCGTGTCGCCCAAAGCGGAGGCCTTCCCATGGTACGTATCAAAGTAAGTCTTCGTCACCTCTTCGTGACAGTGCCCACACTGAGTCATAATACCTAACTGGAACCGCGGGACATCCGTTCGCGCAACGGTATGCGCCGAGTGACAATCGTCACAATGGGGCAGCTGCGGCATCCCGCGCACCCGCCTCGATTCATAGTCCGGGTTGCCCTGCGGAGAATGCACGCTCCTCTGATACAGTTCGTAAACTCCGTCGTGGCATTGCGCGCACGTCGCTGCAATATTGCCGGGGGCCACGCTCGACTCGGGATCATTGCGCGGCAGTTCCTTATGCGGCGTGTGACAATCGGTGCACGTAGCCGTCACGGTCAGGCCGCTCGAAAGCAGACCCTTGCCATGAATGCTCATCGTGTAATGCTCGATAATATGCTCCTCCGACCCGAAATACCGCACTGCCGCCGGGGCCCCGGTCCGGTGGCAGCGGCCGCATAGCGCCGGAACGTTGCGGCTGAATGTGGGGGACTCGCGAAGCTTCGCCTGGAGCAAAGGCGATGCGCCTTCTGCGACCTTGTGCTCCATGATGTTGTGGCGTCCATGGCAGTCCACGCAGGCGGGCGCGTTTGGGTCGCCGGCCGCTCGCAGCCTTCCATGCCTGCCCCTTCCATAGTCGCCTACCTGCGCCTCATGACAGACAGCACAGTTGACTTTGCCGCTAATGGGTTTACAGGGGCGCTCATCGTCCGCGGCGTCCAGCTCCGTGTGGCACTGGGCGCAGGCAATATTCTTCCGGCCGTGAATGGACTCTGCGTACTCCTGTGCGCCGACGTACAGCGATCGCCCGTCGGTGGAGGCGCGAAGTTCCGGCGCATTGTGGCAGTGCAAACAGTCGGCGTCGCTCATCTTGGTGTCGTAAAACACTTTGCGGATCTCGTGCGGCGAGTGGCACTCGACGCAAATCGGCACGGTGCCCTTTGTCTCCCACAGCGCCCCGGCGATAATCTTGCGATGTACCTCTGGAATGAGGCCGTGACATTGCATGCAGGTTGCGACGATATTGTCCTTATGAATGGATGATCGCGAATCGGTGTGCGGAAGAACCCGGTGTCCCGTGTGGCAACTTGTACAAACGGCAGTTACAATAAGGCCCTGCTTGAACAAGCCCTCTCCATGGATACTGTCCTTGTATCGCTCAAAAACCTGCTCCTCTGGAAGATTGTGCGTGCGCTCCACCTGGGCGCCCTCGGCGTGACATTGTCCGCACATGCGCGGGATATTGAAGGGCGACGTGGCGGAGTGTGGATCGCCGAGCGGCAAAATGTAATGCTTGCCGTGGCAATCCTGGCAGCGCGGCGCGTCATTGTCACCCGCCTTGACATGCTGTCCGTGGGAACTGTTCCAATAGGCAGCGATGGGTCCGTCGTCGTCGTGGCACTCGCCGCAATTGACCGGTCCCGAAGACGATGGGTGTGGATAGGTTGTCACGCCGGAGAGGTCGGTGTGGCAGTCCACGCATCCAAGGCCTGCATGAACGCTATTGGAGAGTTGCTCCTCGTCGATGGAGAGGTCGATCTGTCGACCGGAGCGCTCCAGCCGGAGGCCGGGGCGACCATGGCATTCAAGGCATTTGCTGCTGTCTTGTGCCGCAACAGGCAATACAACCGCTTGGGCAATCGCGCCGACGCTGACGATGGCAAAAAAACGAGACGGAAATATCCGCCTTGAGTTCATCTCATTTCTCCGCCGGCGAGGCCGGTGAATCTTCCGAAGAAACCTCGTCAGCGACAGGTGTACCCGGAGCGCCGATGGCGTGCAGGATCTTCCGTGTGGCAGCGATGTTGTGCAGCGGACCGGCTGCCTGCAGCAACTCCAAAACGCGCTTTGCTTGCGGGGCGGCGTTAGCCCGGGCGGATTGCAGTTCTTTGTTCACTTCGGTTGTCCACGAAGCCAGCATGGCGCCGTACTTCTGCTCGTCGTCGGCATGGCAATCGGTGCAACGCTCATTCATTGCCTCGATGCTGTTCGGTTTTTTGAGGTCATGGCAATCCGTGCATTGGACGGTCTCGGTCATGGGTTCGGCCGTTATTCCGAAAGTCTTGAATGCCTCGATGGTCCCACTGCGGAACTCCGCGATGATGCTATGGCATCCCGCGCAGCTCGGCTGCGGCGATACGCCGCCGGTGTGGCACTTGTCGCACCGCATAGTCGCATGGAGGCCCTCAAGCTCGTAGGGATGGACGAACCCGCCGATCCCGACCGTGGCGGATTCAGCAGTTTCCCCGACGGGGCGCAGGAATTCGTGACAAGTCTTGCACTCGTGGCTGATCGCCCGACCGCTTTCATCCACGTGTTTGCCTTCATGGCATCGGAAGCAGCCCGGAAAAATCTTGTGTCCGATGTTGTCGGGATAGGTCCGCCATGACACGTTCATCTGCGGAAAGAAGTTGGTGGAGTAAATGTCCTTCGTCACCAGGATCAATCGATCCACGTCCGCTTTGCGGCCATTCCAGAGCTTGGGGTATTCACGTTCGTAAAAGCGCGCAATTGCGTTCGAGATGCCGGCCAGCCCGTCGGCCTTGCTTGTATAGGGCATTGCCAGCGCCGCCACAGCTTCACGCTTGGCGAACGGGAGTGTCTGGAGCGAGGGATTCACATTGAGCGCCGAGTTTACGGCCTGATCCGGTGAGCGGAAAATGTGCGTCGGACGGTTGTGGCAATCCATGCAGTCGACTGTGCGATGCGTTCCGGTCGGGAGTGGATCGGCGCCGGTCAGGCCGTCGGAGCGGTACACCGCCTGGCGCCCTGTCGAGTGATCCGTCATTTTAACCCAGGGGATATCCTGGAGTAGTTTGTCGGCCGCTACGTACTCAATCGTAAACCCCAGGGCCATATGCCAATGGATGCCGGACGGCGGACCGGTCGAGGGATCGCTTCCACCCGTTTTCAGAAGCATCCGATGCTGGGTGTGCGTATTCAGCTCGTCCGATGCGAAGTGCTCAATGGTCACAAGCTGGTCGCCGTAGAACTTCGCGGGCCAGTGGCACTCGCGGCACGTTTCCGTCGCGGGACGAAGCTCCTGAATGGCGGGAGGAATGGGCCGCGGGTAGGAGTTCAGCGCGACGGCGAAAACCTGTCGGATGCCCGACAGTTTTGACTTTACATACCAACTCGCACCGGCGCCAATATGGCACTCGACACAGCCGACATGGGCGTGGGGCGACTTCTGATACGCGGTGTATTGGGGCTGCATCACCGTGTGACACACCGCGCCGCAGAACTGATTCGAGTCGGTATAGTGATATCCTTCGTAGCTGAGGATGCCGACCATGGGAATCGCAAGCGCGACACCGCCCGAGGCGAAGCCCAGAACCCGCCGCTGCCGGGCATCCGTCAGGTCAATGCGCGGGTAATACTGGTACGCC